>Ga0181535_10000842_pt1 | contig 42918 bp, 42 predicted proteins | sample PEATcosm2014_Bin_44_FD_119774 | JGI IMG/M metagenome (GOLD analysis project Ga0181535, IMG submission 119774) | Peatland microbial communities from MTU Mesocosm Facility, Houghton, MI, USA - PEATcosm2014_Bin17_30_metaG | ecosystem: Environmental > Terrestrial > Soil > Wetlands > Peat | place... | reverse complement strand
TTCTAAATAATGCTTTTAACAAATTCAAAAATTAATTTGATATTGGAGGAATTATATGAAAATAAGTAAGTATTTAATTAGCATGTTCGCACTTTTAGTCTTCTTTTCCGTAGGTGTTTTTGCGCAGGAAAAAGAAATGACTAAAGATGAATGGAAAGCTGAAATAGACCGCCTTTCAACTGAAAAAGCAAGTTTGATAAAAGAAGACAGCGCTTTACAAGTTGATATTGACAATTTAAAAGCAAAGAACATTCAGAGTTATGATGATTGCATAAAAAGTCTTTATGCAATGCTCGGAGCTACCCAGGCAGATGTAGATAATTTTAGAAATGCAGTAACTGAACTTGATGGAAAAATCTCAAGGAAAGAAGGGCCTAAAGCTGACAGGCAGAAAGATCTTAATGCTTTGAAAGTAAATAAGATCAGCGCACTTCCGGAATTCTTCGATAAAGTTCACAACCAGATGCAGGCAGCCCTGGATGCATGGGTTGAGGCACCAAAAGAAGTTAGTTATACGGTAGTAAAAGGTGACTGTTTATGGAATATCGCAAAGAAACCTGCATACTATGGTAATGGTTTTGCATGGCCGGTGATTTATAAAGCCAACCGCGATGAAATTAAGAATCCGAATTTAATTTTCCCGAAACAAATATTTAAGATCCCTAATTTGACCGAAGAAGAAAAAGCTAAATACGATAAAGTTAAAAAGAATTACAAACCCGCTCCGGTTAAATAATTTACCCGTTTAAATTTTCACGTTCATAATTAATTACCAAAGCCCTTATCATTGTTATAATGGTAGGGGTTTTTTATTTTTAAGTTATTAAAGACAGGCCTTACATTTGGGACAAAGTAATAATTATTGGATTTAGAATTAAATTAATGATTAGTCCGCCAGGAGAGTGCCAGACCGGCGTTAATGAATTTTGCTGTAATTATAATAAAATTTAAATTTTAATATAATATTATTTAATCTTTTATAATTAATGCATTTTTATCAATTCAATATTTTTGTATTTCACGAAATGGTTTCTGAATTATGAATCGCCTTTTAAGATATTGCAGAATTAATTTTAAAATTATTAATAAAAAAATATTTTCATTTCTTTCCACAAGAATAGAATTAAGAACATTTTTAATAATCTCAAGCCTTGTAGTGGGGATCCTGTCAGGATTGGCATCTGAGTTGTTAAAAAATTTCGTAAAGTTTTTAGAAGAGGAACCCAAAGTTTATTTGAACCATCTTAACCTTGGAATTATCTTACCATTTTTCCCCATAATTGGTATAATTTTATCGGTTTTGGTCATTAAATTATTTTTTAACGGTAAATTGAGCAAGGGAATTTCCAATGTCATATACCTGATAATGAGAAAAAAATCGGATATACCCCGGGAAGATATATTTTCCCATTATATAACAAGCGGCTTATCTATAGGATTTGGCGGTTCCGCAGGGCTTGAGGCGCCGATAGTAATTACAGGAGCTGCAATAGGCTCAAACCTGGCAAAAGGATTAAAATTTAATTACAGGACGAGAACAATCCTTCTTGCCTGCGGTTCTGCCGCGGGCATATCTGCAATTTTTAACAGCCCGATTGCAGGTGTTATTTTTGCTACCGAAGTTTTACTTCCTGAGTTCTCCATACCGCATTTTATCCCTCTTCTTATAGCTTCAGCTTCGGCGGCGGTAGTTTCAAAATTTTTATATATCGGACAAATATTTTATCTAGTTACGGAAGGATGGATATTAAATGCTATTCCATTTTATATTATTTTAGGAATTTTATGCGGCGTTATATCATTCTATAATATAAAAGCCACATTTTATATCGAAAACCTGTTTGAGAGATTTAAAAGAGACCGGTTTAAAATTCTAATCGGAGGATTATTGCTTTGCGCCCTTATATTTATTTTACCTTCGCTTTATGGTGAAGGATATTTATCTGTTAAAAATTTATTAGCCGGACAGTTTGATAGAATATTACCCGCCGGTTTTACATTAAAGTTTATTGATAAAAATCTATTGATAATTATTTTTGCCGGACTGATTATAATTACAAAAGTAATTGCAACTTCATTAACAACAAGTTCAGGCGGGAACGGGGGTATTATTGCTCCATCCCTTTTTACCGGGGCTTTTACCGGATTTTTCCTGGCCCACCTGATGGAATACCTGGGAGCAGCACACTTAAACCATTCAAATTTCATCGTAGTAGGTATGGCGGGTGTATTAAGCGGAGTACTTCATGCACCGTTAACCGGGATATTTTTAATTGCCGAAATTACAGGCGGATATAAATTAATTGTTCCGCTAATGATTGTAACGGCATTGTCATTTTTCATTTCAAAATATTTTCATCGCGAATCAATTTATGCCGCTCCTCTTGTAAAAAAAGGAATCGAATTCAGGTCTGATAAGGAGAAATATTACATTCAACAAATAAAAATAAACCGGATAATTGAAACGGAATTTATTTCGATACACCCGCTACCCCACTGCGTGAGATAGTCGATAAAATAATACATTCAAACCGTAATTTATTCCCGGTAGTTAGTGACTCCGGGAAACTGGTTGGTATTATTACACTAAATGATATAAGAGAGTTTATATTAAATAATGATCTTTATGACGTTATCCTTGCTTATGAAATTATGAACACTGATTTTCATTCAATTGATATCGATACTGAAAACAATAAAGTACTTGAGGAGTTTGAAGTTAATGATTTCTGGAACCTGGCTGTCACAGCAAACGGCAAATACAAAGGATTTATTTCTAAATCAAATATCTTTAATAAATATCTTACTTCATGGACAAAAGAACAGATTGAAGATATTTGACTTGAATATGTATAAATAAATTATTGCCGGTTTAACTATAAGGCTGAAGATATTAATCCCGGAATAATTATTTCCGATAAAATAATTTTTAGTCGGGAATCTGAACGGAGAAACTGAACAGTGAAATTATTAATAAAGCTTGCATGGCGGAACATCCGGAGGAATAAAAGACTTTTTTTTGTTCTTATTTCGGTAGTTGTAGGCTTAATCGCGATTGTGCTGGCGGATGGCCTATCGAACGGAATGATGAGGCAAATGTTGTTTAATCAAATTAATCCTGATATCTCGAATATTCAGATTCATAAAACCGGATTTAGCAATAATAAAATTGTGAAGAATTATATCCCGGATTACAAGCATGTAGAATCTGTTCTTCCAGCTAATCATGAAGTCCAGGCATATAATTTAGAATTTCAACAATTTTTAAAAACGGATTGCTGAATGTTATTTGACTTACTTATAAGCCAAGACATTTATCAAACCATTAGATAATCTAATGATAATTTTAGAAAGTGATAACCTGTTATAATGGAGTCAGAAACAATCTTCATATTGCTTTTTGTTGTAGCCACAATTGTTGCGATAGCAGTACAGCGTTTGGCTATTCCTTACTTAGTAGGCCTGGTATTAACCGGCATAGTATTGGGGCTGTTTCACATATTTGAAGCTCCCCATCTTACCAAACAACTGCTGTTCAACATCTTTCTGCCCGGGCTTATATTTGAGGCTGCATTTCATATAGAGTTAATACAATTCCGGAGCAACTACATCGCCATTTTTTCTTTGGCGCTGCCGGGAGTAGCTGCTGCTATCGTGCTTACAGCTTTAATATTAACACCTTTCGCCAATCGTGGGAAGGGTGATGATGTTGCTATAGAAGCAGTGGGAGTAACTTCAACGTTTGATGTCTGCCAATCCATAGTTGCTGCAGGCGGACATATAGCAAATATTGGAGTACACGGAAAAAGTGTTGAATTACATCTTGAAAAATTATGGTCAAGAAACATTACAATTACAACCCGTCTTGTTGACACAATAACTACACCAATGTTACTTAAGACAATTTTATCAGGAAAACTAAAACCGGAAAAATTGATCACACATAGGTTTGCAATAAAAGATATAATGAAGGCGTACGAAACATTTGGAAATGCTGCTAAACAAAAAGCACTTAAGGTTATCCTTACAAATAAATGATACTTTAAGCAATTAAAAATAAGTATCTATTACGAAATTTATGATATAAGTAAGATAATAAAAGGAAAAATATTATGAAGTCAGATACAGAAAAGTCCAAGACTCACGATATGAAGCCCAAAACTATTGACGAATTGAAAACACAGCCCGTAGGAGAACTTCAGTCATTCACTAAAGATGTATGGATCGCCGATGGCCCGAATGTTTATGACATGGGTTTCATGTTTACAACCCGTATGACTATCGTGAAACTCTCCACCGGTTCAGTATGGGTGGAATCTCCTGTGCCTTTGCGGTTCGAAACACTCAAATGCATTACTGAATTAGGGCCGGTTAAATACCTTGTAGCGGCAACCCAGAGGCATGTTTGGAGGCTAAAAGGTTGGCAAAATTTATTTCCCGAAGCGCAACTGTGGGTGCCACGAACCACATTGTTTACATTGGGAAGGGGACGTCTTCCGTCTACAAGTACACTAATGGACACACCATATGACGGCTGGGCGGATGACTTCGACCAACTTTCCTTTAAAGGTAACCCTTTTATCGAAGAGGTCCTTTTCTTTCATAAAGAATCTCGAACAGTCTTCCTGAATGATTTAATCCAAATTAATCACATGATAAAGGGTAAGCCCATTCACAATATGGTTTGCAAACTGGAAGGGGTTGCATATCCGCACGGCGGTGTTCCCCTCGATATAAGGTTGTCATTTATTAATCGAAATCTTGCTCGACGATCGCTTGAAAAGCTGCTTTCTTGGGACTTCGACAAGTTGATCATCGCTCATGGCAACTGTATAGAGAGAGACGCGAAGTCATTCGTAGAAAGTGCATTCCGATGGCTAACGCGTTAAAACAGAATCTTCGGATCAGGAAGATAAAGTAATCATTTACATAATGCGTTTGCAAAGAGTCCAGCCATGCTAAAGTTTGAAGTTGGTTACTTGTTCAATCAAACAAACATTCATTTAATATGGATTTTACTTCATAATTAATTCGTAAATGGATTTTCCTGCCTCCCTCAAAAGAATTAATCCTTTTTTCATTCTTTTGGACAATTGAATCAGTTTGTATCCGTATATACTTTATAACTGAATTTGAAATATGAAATACAAAAAAAGTCATTAGGTCACTCAAAGAAAGAATAATGAAAGTAAGCACTTATGCCGGAAAACCGGCAGAGCCAAATATGCTTGTTAACATACCAAAGCTTATCACAGATTATTTTAGCGAAGGCCCTAAGCAGTCACAACAATTGAAACCATGAGTAACACGAAGCAAATCACCGAAGCTGAACTGGAAATACTTCAACATAAATCTTTCAGTTATTTCCTGCATGAGACGAATCCGGTTAACGGGCTGGTAATCGACAAGACTGCATCGGATTGGCCTGCGAGTATTGCGGCTACTGGCTTAGCGTTGGCAGCTTACCCGGTTGCAGTAGAACGCAAATTTATGCTGCGTGCCGCGGCTGTTGAACGAACGCTGGCCACACTACGTTTTTTTTGGAGCAGCCCCCAGGGCACTGAATCAGACGCCACAGGCTACAAGGGTTTTTATTATCATTTTCTCGATATGCATACAGGTCAGCGCGCCTGGAAATGTGAACTTTCAACAATAGACAGCACTTTTCTACTGGCGGGTGCATTGACAGCAGGGGTTTATTTTGATGGGAATACAGCCTATGAGCATGAAATACGCACTCTCGCCGACTCACTCTATCACCGTGCTGATTGGCAATGGGCACAAAACCACGGCGCATTAGTTACTCATGGCTGGAAACCCGAAAGTGGGTTTCTCAAATACTGTTGGGAAGGCTACGATGAGGCTATGTTGTTGTATATACTTGGGCTGGGCTCGCCAGATCATCCGTTAAGTGAGGACTGCTATGCAGCGTGGACTTCTACTTACCGTTGGGAACACCGATATGGATATGATTACCTTTACGCAGGGCCGTTATTTACGCATCAACTCTCACATTGTTGGATTGATTTTCGCGGCATTCAAGATAAGTTCATGCGTAAAAAGGAAATCGATTATTTTGAAAATAGCAAACGAGCGACTTATGTGCAGCAACAATACGCAATTGACAATCCGCTCAATTTCGCCGGTTATAACCAACGTAGCTGGGGTATTACTGCGAGTGACGGCCCTGGTCCCAACACGCTTAAAATTAGTGGTATTGAGCGCCAATTCTTAAATTACATAGGACGGGGCGCACCATACGGACCTGATGACGGAACAATTGCTCCATGGGCGGCAGTTACATCATTGCCGTTCGCGCCGGAGATTGTACTGCCCGCGATAGACTACTACATTAACGAGGTTAAATTAGCAGAGTTCAATCCATACGGTTTCAAAGCAACTTTTAATCCTACCTATCCGGTAAAATCCAGCAATCCCTATGGTTGGATATCACCATGTCATTTTGGACTTAATCAGGGGCCGATTGTCTTGATGATCGAAAACTACCATACGGGTTTATTGTGGCGATTGATGCGTAAATGTCCTTACATTGCCAATGGCTTGAAGCGAGCAGGTTTTAGCGGGGGTTGGTTATGAACCCTCAGCAATCTACAAACCTGTTGACAATTTCAGATAAATCCTCCGACTTGGTATGGGTGACCGACGAAGCATCAAGAAAGCTTCAAATGGCAGCATTGCATGTATTATTAGACATTTTGATTAAAAGAGGGTCGCGTTCGGTTTTATTGTGCCGGGGAGTTCATCATGTTTTAAATAATCAGAAAGAGGATGGATTTAATGATTTGATAAAAACTTTAATTAAGGCTCTGGAATTAGAATCCGGTGAAACTCCGGGACGATAGCAGTTACAGCATATGAAATTCTTAAGCGAATTAAGGCAAGTCCATAAAAATAAATAATAGTTTTCTATTTCAGTAACATAAATCATAAAGGTATTCAAAATGAGAAAGAGTAGTTCTTTTGCAGCGCTCATATTTATTGTAATTCTTGGCATCGGCTGTGTATTAGCTTATATCTGTTACAATGTCACGGGTAATATAGCAAGTCAATGGATTGCAGTTATAGCATTCGTTATCGCGCTCCTGGTTTCTCTCTCAATTAAGGTTGCCGATCAATGGGAAAAAGTAGTGATATTGCGGTTAGGCAAGTTCCGTGACCTTAAAGGGCCGGGACTGTTTATTATTATTCCTATCATCGATACTGTACCCTATTGGATTGACACCCGTGTAATTACAGGTTCTTTCAAAGCAGAAAAGACACTTACCAAAGACACGGTTCCGGTGGATGTAGATGCAGTACTATTCTGGAAAGTAATAGACCCCAAGAAGGCTGCGCTTGATGTCGCCGACTATCAAAGCGCTATAAGCTGGGCATCCCAAACCGCTCTACGTGATGTCATAGGCAAGACAATGCTATCGGAAATGCTTGAAGGAAGGGAAAAGATAAGTAAGGAGTTGCAGAAAATAATAGATGAACGGACTGAACCGTGGGGAATAAATGTTATTTCAGTGGAAGTAAAGGATGTACTTATACCCGCTGCCTTAGAGGATGCGATGTCAATGCAGGCACAGGCAGAAAGAGAACGCCAGGCAAGGGTAATTCTGGGGGATTCGGAACGGCAGGTAGCGGAGAAGTTTGGCGAAGCGGCAAAGACCTATCTCGATAACCCCGTTGCTCTTCATTTAAGAGCTATGAACATGCTTTATGAAGGCCTGAAGGAGAACGCTACAATTGTAATTGTACCGAGCACAGCAGTAGAAACAATGCAGCTTGGCAGTATGGCCGGGTTAACAGCATTAACAATGGGAATCGGCCAGGAAAAAGTGAACAAAGAGATTAAGGACAAGGGAAACAAGGATAAAAAAGAAGGATCGTATTAATGAATGCTTGATTTGCGGAACTTTATTTTCGATTGACTGAGTCAGGCAGTTTATAATGAAAACACTCCCATGTTCGTTCAAATTGCTCAAGGCCTGGGAATCGGGAGCATTCTTCACACGGATTACAAGTCCACATGTGTGAAATTATCCGCACTCGGGTTAAAGGTTTCCGATTGATCGGAAATAAGGAATTTCATTTTATTGAGTTAGTAGGTTATAAATATTTTATAATGAGGTGAGAATATGAAAGATATAATAAATTACACAATAACCGTGCTGCAGGATTTAATTAAAACAAACAAAGATGAGTATCGATTGTTTGAAGCGGCTTCGCGCAAATCCGGTGACGCCGAATTGAAATCATTGTTTGAAGCTTACGCCGGTAAAAAAGAAGAGTATATATCTAAATTAGAAAAAGAAGTGATAAGATTAGGCGGGTGTCCTGAGACGAATAAAAATGATCCGGAAAATTCAGATGAATTTTATGATTCACCCTTATATGAGGAAAACTGGAACCGCCTGATTGCTGACTGCTTAAAGAAGGATGACCTGGCAATAAAAAAATATTTTTATGCAATAAGAAAGAATATTATGTGGGAAGTACTTCCTCTTGTAGCAAAGCAATACTTCGACTCAAAATCTTTCCATGACCAGATACAAAATATTTGCATTGAAAGATCAGGCGGGTTAATCCATCAAATGGGAATTCACTGAATAAATTTGATATATAAGACTGGAAAGAAAAAGAATTAAATAAAAAAGGAGCCTTTATACAGCGCAGCGTAAATAATCTTACAGGCTATACGATAAGTGCAAAGGATGGCGAGTTTGGGAAAGTGAATGAGTTCTACTTCGATGATATCACCTGGACAATTCGCTATTTAGTTGTGAAAACAGGCAATTGGTTGTCTGAAAAGAAAGTACTCATTCCTCACGCAGCGCTGGGAATTACTGATTGGAGTTCAAGGATATTCCATGTGAACCTAACTATTGAGCAGGTACGCAACAGCCCGGATATTGAAACTGAGAAAACGGTAACACGCCAGCATGAGATAGAATTGTTTAACCATTATGCATTGCCGTTTTATTGGGGAGAAGGATTTTACGCGGGGCCAATTGGAATGGTTCCATTTGCACCTATCATTGAAAAGGAAATCTTGAAGGTATCCAATGATTCTGCCGCGCAGCACCATAGTGATCCGCATTTGCGCAGTACGGAAAATATAATTGGCTACTATATTCATGCTAATGACGGTGAAATAGGACATGTGGAAGATTACATAGTTGATGATAAAAAGTGGAATATTAGTTTCATAGTTGTGGGTACACATAATTGGCTGCCGGGGAGAAAAGTTCTTATAAAGCCTGGTCAGATTAGCCGTATCGATTGTGATGAATCAAGACTTTATGTGAATTTATCCCTTGAATCCATAAAGAATAGCCCTGTATTTGACCCCTCTAAACCAATAGAGAAGCATTATGAAATAGAACTTTATAATCATTACAAAGGCCAGGAAATTCACTTTGATAAAAATGACAGTGTTTAAATTACTGAAAAATGCAGGAGTTAATTATGAAAGCGGGCGGAACAAATGTTATGACAATCAATGGCGGTTCGCCGAGTATTAAATTCGCACTTTACCGGATTAATAAACCAATGGAGCGAATGTTATATAGAAAGATGGTAAAAGCATTGACACCAGCATGGGATTTACAACTGCCGGAGATCATTGTCAATCTGATTTTACAAACATTTTATCAGCCGGGAAACAACAGAGAAATAAACAATAATCAAAAAACTAAAGGAGTACTATTATGTTGGATAAAGCTAAAACATTAGAAGGTTATAAATTGCAAAGCCTTGATGGGGAAATAGGGAATGTGAAAGACTTCTACTTTGATGATCATTACTGGGTAATTCGTTACCTGGTTGCAGACACAGGAAACTGGCTTACCGGCAAGCAGGTGTTGATCTCCCCGTATGCAATGATTGCCGCGAATAAAGAAAAGGAGCACATCAATATCGATTTGACCAAAAAACAGATTGAAGATAGCCCATCCTTGAAAACTGAAAAGCCCGTCTCACGCCAATTCGAGGAGCAATACAACAGGCATTACGGCTGGCCAATGTATTGGGGTGACTCGGCCATTTGGGGATATTATCCCTACCTTAAACGTGATCAGAAAACACTGAAAGAATCAGCCCAAAGTAAGAATGCATGGGATCCTCATTTGCGCAGCACCCGCGAAGTGACTAACTATAATATTCATGCATCAGACGGAGAGATTGGCCATATAGAAGATTTTATTATCAATACGGAAACATGGACAATTCATTATTTAATAATCGATACTCGAAATTTATGGCCGGGGAAAAAAGTCCTGATTTCAACTCAATGGATAGAAAATATTAAATGGAGCGAGTCAAAAGTCTTCGTTAATCTAACCCGTGCGGCAATTAAGCTGTCTCCTGAATATACGGAAGAATTTCTAACCCGGGAGTATGAAATTGCGCTGCATCAACATTATAAACGAGTGGGATATTGGCTCAATGAACATACTACAAAAAATGATTCACATTAAAGAAAATAATTGTTATGAAACAGGTTTTTTTAAACATTCTGCCGAATTTGAAATTCGAGAATAAAGATTAAACTTAAGAACGAAAGGATTACTATTATGCTCTACACAACCAAAACGCTAAAAGGATGCAAATTGGACAGCCTTGATGGCGAAATAGGAAAGGTTAAAGAATTTTACTTCGATGACCAGCACTGGACGATTCGCTATCTGGTTGCCGACACAGGCAATTGGCTTACGGGAAAGCAGGTATTGATCTCTCCGTATGCCTTAACAGGTGTGATTAAGGACGGACAATGTATCACCGTCAATTTAACTAAAAAACAGATTGAGAATAGCCCATCACTTGAAAGTGACAAACCAGTCTCGCTACAATTTGAGCAGAGCTATTATATGTATTATGGGTGGCCGCTGTATTGGGAAGGGCCAAATATGTTGGGAACTTACCCAAATATTGTGCGCGACATAAAAAAAATTAATAAATCCGCCAAAGGTGAGAAAACATGGAATCCGCATTTGCGCAGCACACACAAAGTGAGTGGTTATAATATACAAACTGTAGACGGCGAGATCGGTCATATAGAAGATTTTATAATAGACGATGAGACATGGGTAATTCGTTATTTAATAATTGATACAAAGAACTGGTGGCCGGGAAACAAAGTTCTGATTTCACCAAGATGGGCAGAGCGTGTTAGTTGGGACGAGAACAAAGTTTTCGTCAATCTTACCCGTGAAAAAGTTAAGCAGTCCCCCGGGTTTACCGAGGATTCTCTGTTATCACGGAATTATGAAAGCGCACTGCATAAACATTATGATCGTCCGGGTTACTGGGCTGATGAACCAGTAATTAAACAGCATACACATTGAAAGAAAAATTATCATGAAAACAAAAAAAGTGTCTGATGAGAAAATAGTTACGGAAGTAAGAGAAGGTTTTGAAGAAAATATTGTCACTAAAACTAATAGCATAGATGAAAAGGATCAACCCTTATCAAAGGAACTTCTACGTAAAATTAACGCCTACTGGCGCGCTGCCAACTACCTTTCAGTCGGCCAGATTTATCTCTACGATAACCCGCTTTTGAAAGAACCGCTGAAACTATCGCATGTAAAGCCATTAGTGGTAGGACATTGGGGCACAACACCGGGCCAGAACTTTATTTATGTACATTTGAACCGGGTCATCAAGAAGTACGATCTGGATATGTTTTACATCGCCGGTCCCGGCCACGGCGGCCCCGCAATTGTGGGTAACGTTTACCTGGAAGGAACCTGGAGTGAAGTTTATCCGAACGTAACACAAGATGAAGCAGGGTTAAAAAAATTATTCAAACAATTCTCGTTTCCCGGCGGGATTTCCAGCCATGTTGCACCGACAACACCCGGTTCTATTCACGAAGGTGGTGAACTGGGGTATTCGCTCAGCCATGCCTTCGGTGCAGCGTTCGACAACCCCGGTCTGATTGTCTCTTGTGTAATCGGCGATGGTGAGGCAGAAACGGGTTCTTTAGCAACCGCCTGGCAGTCAAACAAGTTTCTTAACCCGATTACTGATGGGGCCGTGCTGCCAATCTTACACCTCAATGGCTACAAGATAAGCAACCCGACTGTTTTGGCCCGTATTGAACATGAGGAATTGGAGCAATTTTTTAAAGGCTGCGGTTGGATACCTTACTTTGTGGAAGGTGATGAACCGGAAGCAATGCATCAGCTTATGGCCGGTACTTTGGAAAAAGTAATCGAGGATATCCGGCAAATCCAAAGCAATGCACGGGAGAAGAATGATACAATGCGGCCGCGCTGGCCAATGATTGTCCTGAGGACTCTCAAAGGCTGGACAGGGCCAAAAGTTGTGGATGGGCTTCCGGTTGAGGGCACATTCCGGTCACACCAGGTACCCCTATTGGTGGATTCCGATCATCCTGATCATGTTAAGCAGCTCGAAAGCTGGATGAAGAGTTATAAAGCCGAAGAGTTGTTCGACGAAAATGGCCGGCTCATACCTGAATTGGCTGAGCTGGCGCCTAAGGGTAACCGGCGAATGGGAGCCAACCCGCACGCAAACGGCGGAATTTTGCTTCACGACTTACGCATGCCGGACTTCCATATCCACGCTTTGAATATACCCTCGCCCGGAGCTGTCAACGGACAGGATACTTTAGTGCTTGGTAAGTTTTTGCGTGACGTGGAAAAACTAAATCATGATCAGAATAATTTTAGAATTTTCGGCCCCGATGAGACAATTTCAAATCTTCTTGGTGCTGTCTTCGAATCAACAAATCGTCAGTGGGACGCCCGGATAGTAAAAAATGATGAATTCCTGGCTCCTTCAGGACGCGTGCTTGACTCGATGCTAAGCGAGAACCAGTGTGAGGGTTGGTTGGAAGGTTATCTACTAACCGGACGGCATGGACTGTTTAACAGCTATGAAGCTTTCATACGTATCATTGACTCGATGTTCAGCCAGCACGCTAAATGGCTTAAAGTAACTTTGGAACTGCCCTGGCGCCGTAAGATTGCATCTTTGAATTATCTGCTTGCCTCCCATGTTTGGCAGCAGGACCACAACGGTTTCACCCACCAGGACCCCGGCTTCCTTGATCATGTTGTCAACAAAAAGGCAGATATCGTTCGTGTTTACCTGCCGCCGGATGCCAACTGCCTGTTGTCGGTTTTTGATCATTGTCTCCGCAGCAGGCATTACGTTAACGTAGTGGTTGCAGGAAAACATGCTTTACCTCAATGGCTGACGATGGACGAAGCGGTTGTACATTGTACGGAGGGAATAGGTATATGGCAATGGGCCAGCAACGACCAGGGATCAGAACCGGATGTAGTAATGGCCTGTTGCGGAGATACACCTACACTGGAAATTCTGGCTGCAGTTTCTATTCTTCGCAACCATCTTCCGGATCTGAAAATAAGGGTTATAAACGTCGTAGATTTAATGAAGCTGCAGCCGCAATCCGAGCACCCTCACGGGCTCAGCGAAAAGGATTACGATTCACTCTTCACAAAAGACAAACACATTATTTTTGGCTTTCATGGATATCCATGGTTAGTTCACCGTTTAACTTACAGCCGGACCAACCGCAATATCCACGTCCGGGGTTACAAGGAAGAGGGAACGATTACAACAGCCTTTGACATAAGAGTGCAAAACGAATTAGACAGATTTCATCTTGTGCAGGACGTTGTTGACCGTCTCCCCCATTTAGGCGCTAAGGGCGCATACCTGAAACAGTTAATGCAAGACAAATTAATTGAGCATAATCAATACATAGATAAACACGGCCAGGATATGCCTGAAATCCGAAACTGGAAATGGAGCAACCCAAAATGAATGTGCAAGCGCTGATAAACTCAGCGAAAAAACATATTGCATATATAGTTATAAAAGTGGTTGGTCATTTACAACCGGTATAAAAGAAAAATAAAGAGAGCAAAACAAATGTTAAATTTTAAACAGAGTGATAGATATTTTCAATCAGTTGATCGAACTATGAAGCCGGTTGTTGCTCCTATCATTATATTATTAGTCACAATCACCATAAGAGAAAAATCATGAATATCCAAATCAATACAGGCCATAATATCCAGGGTAATGAGGCTCTGATTGCAAAGTTCAGCAACATAATTGAAATTTCATTAAGTCGAATGAGTGATCACATTACAAGCGTGGAAGTCCATATGAAAGATGAAGATGGCAACAAGAGAGGAAAGAATGACAAACGCTGCATGATTGAAGCACGCCTCGAGGGACGTCAGCCAATCGTAGTTACAGACCATGCTTCAACCTTGAACAAAGCGCTCGACGGTGCTATTGATAAATTAGTAAGTATGATAGAAAGTATCCTTGGACGTCAACGCGATCAAAGGGAACGTAAAACTGTTCAATCTACACCTGAACTAAAATTACCGGAGGAGCAATAATGCGTGTTGGTATAGCTGCAGATCATGGCGGGTTTGAATTAAAAGCTAAATTAAGTACAGCCCTAATTGCAGAAGGTTATGATGTGGTTGATTTTGGCGCCCATAAACTCGATAACGATGATGACTATCCGGATTTCGTAGTTCCGCTCGCAATAGCAGCGGCAAATGGTGAGGTTACCAGGGGCATAGCTATTTGCGGCAGCGGAGTAGGCGCCTGTGTTGCAGCCAATAAAGTACCGGGTATTCGATCCGCTTTGATTACAGATTCCTTCACCGCTCATCAGGGTGTAGAGGACGACAATATGAATGTAATGTGTCTTGGCGGCCAGGTAACCGGATATGCCGAAGCCCTGGATTTGGCCGGAATATTCCTAAAAGCAAATTTCAAGGAACTTGAACGGTTCAAACGGCGTCTTACAAAAGTTGCGGCGCTCGAACAAAATAAGAAGACCTAACAGATAAAACACTTTACTTATATTAAAAAAAACATGCCGGAACATAAGCCATTAATAATTAATAAAATTACGGAGGAATTGGAGATGAGTTCGCAAAAACTTATAGATACGGCAAGGATGCTGGTTGCCGGCGACAAGGGCCTGCTTGCAATGGATGAGAGTAATTCAACATGTAATAAACGATTTGCCAGACTGGGAATTCCGCAGACTGAGGAAGCAAGGCGAGCATATAGGGAGTTGATTGTAACCACTCCTAAGCTTGGTGAGTTCATAAGCGGTGCAATCCTCTATGACGAGACGATCCGCCAAAATAAGAAAGATGGGGTATCCTTTCTTAATGTCCTAACGGATGCGGGAATCATTCCAGGTATTAAAGTTGACACCGGGGCAAAGGATATGGCAGGTCATCCCGGAGAGAAAATTACCGAAGGTCTGGACGGATTGCGTGACCGCCTCAATGAATATTTTCAAATGGGCGCACGTTTTGCCAAATGGCGTGCAGTTATTACAGTTGGTGACGGTATCCCCAGCCGTGGTTGTATTGAAGCCAATGCGCAGGCATTGGCCCGTTATGCCGCATTATGCCAGGAAGCCGGCCTGGTTCCGGTTGTCGAGCCGGAAGTACTCATGAAAGGCGGCCATACCATAGAAAGGTGCAGCGAGGTTACCGAAGAAGTTGTGCGAACGGTTTTCAACCAGCTTTATATTCAGCGGGTGATGTTGGAAGGTATGATCCTGAAGCCCAATATGGTGCTTCCCGGATTAACCTGCCCGTCCCGGGAAAAGGTTTCCGAGGTGGGGGTTGGCGAACAGCAGTATCAGGTGAGATTGATTGACTGCCGCCCGGAAGAAATGTCTGAAGTAAACAGGGCAGCCGATGCCACTATAAATTGTCTTTTGCGAGTCGTTCCTGCAGCCGTTCCCGGAATTGCGTTTTTATCAGGGGGACAACCGGCAGAACTGGCTTCGGCCCGCTTGAATGCTATGAATGTCAGATTTAAATCTCACTTGCCCTGGGAGTTAGCATTTTCGTTTGCCCGTGCAATCCAGCAGCCGGCTCTGGAGATTTGGCAGGGTAAGGAGTCCCAAATATCGGCGGCACAGAAGGTGCTTTATCACCGGGCAATGTGCAACAGCGCCGCACGCCGTGGCGAATACAATTCTGAAATGGAAGGAGCACAAATATGAAAACAGATATCAAACAGCGCGTTAAACTACCTGCATGGCAGCGACTCGAATACGAGTATACTAAAATCCGTGAGTTTCATATTCGCAAACTCTTTGCCGATGATCCGGATCGCGGAGAGCGAATGACCGTTGAGGCTTTAGGCATTTACTTTGACTATTCGAAGCACCGCATTACATACGAAACGTTAAGTATCCTTTTGCAATTGGCGGAGGAATGCCGTCTGCGCAACCATATTGATGCCATGTTCCGGGGTGAAAAGATCAACGTTACGGAAAACAGGTCCGTTCTGCACGTAGCGCTTCGTGCTCCCAAAGGAAAATCCATTATTGTTGACGGCGAAAATGTAGTACCACAGGTTCACGCCGTTCTCGACAAGATGGCTGAATTCTCCATTCGTGTTCGAAGCGGTGAATGGAGAGGCTATACCGGTAAAGCGATCCGCAACGTCATTAATATAGGAATCGGTGGTTCTGATCTGGGACCCGTTATGGCATACGAAGCATTGCGTTATTACAGTTCGCGTGAACTGAGTTTCCGGTTCGTTTCTAACATCGACGGTACCGACTTCGCCGAAGCTACCCATGACCTCGATGCTGAAGAGACATTGTTCATAATCTCGTCAAAAACTTTTACCACTTTAGAGACAATGACCAATGCTCACACAGCCCGCGATTGGGCCCTGAATATTCTAAAAAATCCGGATGCTGTCGCTAAACATTTTGTGGCCGTCTCGACCAACGCTGCGGAAGTAGCTAAGTTTGGCATTGACACTGCAAATATGTTTGAATTTTGGGATTGGGTCGGAGGGCGCTACTCAATGGACTCAGCTATTGGTCTTTCAACAATGATAGCTATTGGCCCCGAAAATTTTAGTTCAATGTTAGATGGTTTCCACCAGATGGACGAACATTTCCGCACTGCATCTTTCAACCGTAATTTGCCGGTTCTTATGGGACTGATAGGCCTTTGGTACAATAACTTTTTTGACGCGCAAACTATTGCTGTTCTGCCCTATGAACAGTACCTTAAGCGTTTTCCTGCATATCTGCAGCAGTTGACAATGGAGAGTAACGGCAAACACGTTAAACTTGACGGGACTGAGGCCACTTACCAAACCGGGCCGATTTATTGGGGAGAGCCGGGTACGAATGGCCAGCATTCTTTTTATCAGCTCATTCACCAGGGAACCAAGCTCATTCCCTGCGACTTTATAGGGTTTCTTAAGCCGCTTAACCCTCTCGGCCGGCACCACGACTTGCTTCTGGCCAACATGTTTGCCCAGGCAGAAGCGCTTGCATTCGGCAAAACTTCTCAGGAGGTTCAGGACGAAGACACTCCGGCATGGCTGGTGCCACACAAAACTTTCGGGGGTAATCGCCCGTCGAGTACGATACTCCTGGAAAGTTTAACTCCGGCGGCTTTGGGAAAGCTTATAGCGCTATATGAACACAGCGTATTCACCCAGGGTACCATTTGGGGTATTGATTCATTTGACCAATGGGGTGTTGAATTAGGAAAGGCTCTTGCTGTGCGTATCATTCCCGAACTTGAGGCGGGTACCGGACATCAACTCAAACATGACAGCTCAACCAATAACTTAATCATGCGATACAATAAATATGAGGAGCTGTAAAATGAGAGTTAAAATTACTACCTCAAATCTCCGGAAAGTAGTACAGGTACGTAACGTCCATGAATATGAAAAAACCCGGGATTTTGAACCACTAATGACATGGCTTGAGAAATGGCTAACCGGTTTACTAATAGCTTTAGCTGACAGGAAAAGTTTTAACTTGAATCTAATCAAAGGAGTCGAATATGCCTCTTAAATTCAGTGAAGAAAACAGTGGGAAGGTGCTTGCCGTTCACGTGAGCGGGAAGTTAACAAATGCGGATTACGAGCAATTTGTGCCCGAGTTCGAGCGGTTAATCAGGCAGAACGGAAAGATGCGCCTGCTTTTCGATATGACCGGATTCAATGGATGGGAAGTTGATGCGCTATGGGACGAAATAAAGTTCGACATTAAATATTTCGCCGATATAGAATTTCTCGCTATAGTCGGTGATAAGAAGTGGCATCACGCTATGGCGGTGTTCTGCAAACCTTTCACGAAAGCCACGATCCGCTATTTCGACCATACCGACGCAGTTGAGGCAAGGGAATGGTTAGGCGAATCGTAGTCATTTCGGCCGTGACCGGTACAAATGAGCACGCCTTCAATGATTCAGACGATTAAAAAAGCGAAAATAGCCGAAGGCATTACTTTATAATTGATGTAATAAATATTACAAACTGAAAAAATAAGAGTATGACAATAAATATCCGGCGACTCACGAATTGATGAATTAGTAAAAGCAGAAAGGAAAAATATTATGAAACCTAAAAACGATAAGCCCAAGACTCCCGAACCAAAGCCAGGATCGAAACCGGTGGCGAAAGACGATTTAAAAACAATTCCAATGCCGGAAGTAGAAAAAAAATTGAGCTCATCACCAAACGGTCTAAGTCAGGCTGAAGCGCAGAAACGGTTAACACAATATGGGCCTAATGAAATTGAAGAAAAGAAAACCAATCTGTTACTGAAATTCCTAACTTATTTCTGGGGTCCTATTCCCTGGATGATTGAGATAGCAGTAATCCTTTCGGCAGTAGCACGGCATTGGCCGGATTTTTTCATCATTCTCCTTCTGCTTGCTGCAAATGCTGTTGTTGGATTCTGGGAAGAACGCCAGGCCGGCAACGCCATCGAAGCATTGAAGGCTAAACTGGCCGTCAAGTCACGGGTGAAACGCGATGGTAAATGGATCACTCCGCCTGCGCGTGAGTTGGTACCCGGCGATGTTATACGTTTGCGTCTGGGGGACATTGTGCCGGCTGATGCCCGTTTACTGGATGGTGATCAAGTGGAGGTAGATCAATCTGCGTTAACGGGAGAATCTTTACCTGCTGTACGAAAACCCGGCGAGGCGGTATTCTCGGGTTCAATCATTCGACAGGGTGAAATTGACGCGATGGTTTACGCCACCGGTGTGAATACCTACTTTGGCAAAACCGCACAATTAGTGCAGGAAGCCCACACTGTAAGCCATTTCCAAAAGGCAGTTCTGAAAATCGGCAATTACCTGATACTCCTTGCGGTCGCTTTGGTTTCGGTTATTATTGCCGTAGCAATCATTCGCGGCGACCCGATACTTACTACTTTACAGTTTGCGTTGGTGTTAACAGTGGCCGCTATTCCTGTTGCGATGCCGACTGTGTTATCTGTAACTATGGCTGTCGGTGCCCGCCTGCTTGCAAGGAAACAGGCGATTGTAAGCAAGCTGGTGGCAATCGAGGAATTGGCAGGCGTGGATGTTCTTTGTGCCGACAAGACAGGAACACTAACGCAGAACAAGCTGACGCTGGGTGATCCATTCAGTGTGAACAATATTCCCGCCGACCAAGTCATACTAAATGGTGCGCTGGCATCGCGCGCGGAAAATAATGACACCATTGACCTGGCAGTTCTGGGCGGACTGAAAAACAAGGATTCATTAAAAGCTTATGAAGTGGTTCATTTCAAGCCATTTGACCCGGTTCATAAACGCACCGAAGCCACCGTAAAAACCAAAGACGGAAAAACATTCAAGGTAACCAAGGGAGCGCCGCAGGTGATTTTAGAATTGTCTTCCAATGCAGGAGAAATAAAGTCCGCTGTGGATAAAGCCGTAAACGAATTCGCAGCACGCGGATTTCGTTCATTAGGCGTAGCACGGGCTGAGGGCGATGGACAATGGCAGTTTGTCGGCGTGCTACCAATGTTCGATCCGCCGCGTGAAGATGCAAAGGCAACAATTAAGACTGCGGGAGAGATGGGTGTTAAGATCAAGATGGTTACGGGCGATGCTCTTGCCATAGCCAAAGAAACCGCCCAAAAATTGGACATGGGCACAAATATTCTTGATGCCGCCAGCCTGGGCGACTCGAAAAAGAAAGAGACCACAGAAGTAGCTGAAGCTATCGAAAAGGCTGACGGATTTGCACAGGTATTTCCCGAACATAAATTCCATATTGTTGATGTGCTGCAAAAACGCGGGCATATTGTCGGAATGACGGGTGATGGCGTGAATGATGCTCCGGCACTTAAGAAAGCCGATTGCGGTATTGCCGTTTCAGACGCAACCGATGCGGCACGGGCAGCGGCAGCAATAGTTCTGATGACGCCCGGGCTTTCAGTTATTATTGATGCAATCAAAGAGAGCAGACGCATCTTTCAGCGTATGAACAGCTATGCGATCTACCGCATTGCCGAAACGCTGCGTGTGCTATTCTTCATGACCCTTGCAATCCTGATCTTTAACTTCTACCCGGTTACTGCAGTGATGATTGTAATGCTGGCACTGCTAAACGATGGCGCAATACTGTCTATTGCTTATGACAATGTTCATTACAAAAATAAGCCGGAAGCCTGGAATATGCGAATGGTATTGGGGATATCCACTGTTCTCGGTGTTATCGGAGTCGTCGCAGCTTTTGGTTTGTTTTTTCTTGGAGAGCGTGTCTTTCATCTCGACCGGGCACACATTCAAACTCTGATGTATTTGAAACTGTCGGTAGCGGGTCACCTTACAATCTTTTTGACACGCACGCGAGGACCGTTCTGGTCAATACGTCCGGCAAAGATTTTATGGGGGGCTGTACTAGGTACACAAATAGTGGCTACATTAATAGCGGTTTATGGGCTGTTTATGACACCTCTTGGCTGGGGCTGGGCCGGATTTGTGTGGGGTTATGCGCTTCTTTGGTTCTTATTGAATGACCGTGTGAAACTTCTCGCGTACCGGATTTTTGATCACAATAAAGCTGCTGCTAAGCCTGAAGCTAAAGATGAAACAAAGCCTGAAGCTAAAGACGACACAAAACCCGAAGCTAAAGATGAAACAAAAGCCGGAGTTAAAGACGAAATAAAACCTGAAGCTAAAGATGAATCGAAACCTGAAGCTGAGACTAATTCTGAAATCAAAGCAGAGACACCTTCCGATTTGAAGCCGCAGATCGCCAAGCGAGCTTATGAACTTTACGAAGAGCGCGGCCGTAAGGATGGCCCGGCAGTTCAGGACTGGACAAAAGCGGAGCAGGAAATTCGGAAAACTGAGGCTAAAGCTAAACCTGAAGACAAAGCAGAGATTAAGTCAGGCTCTAGAACCGGTACAAATCCAATAGCTGAACCTAAACCAGCAGCCGTAGTTGAGGCCATATCTGAAGTTAAAGACGAGGCTAAACCGGAAACCAAAACTGAAGCTAAACCCGAGGATAAAGAAGAGGTTAAGCCTGACGCTGAAGCCAAAGCAGCAACCGATTTAACGCCGGGGATGGTAAAGCGAGTTCATGAACTATACGAGGAACTAGGGCGCAAGGATCTCCGGGCAGTTGAAAACATGGAGAAGGCTGAGCGCGATAATTCGGAAGATAAAACCAAAAACGAATCTAAGCCCGAAGACAAGGCAAAGCCCAAGGATGGAAAGTAATTATGATTCCGGATTGGTTCTACCTCCTCCCCATTTTCTGTTTCGCGATAGTGCTGCGCTTGAGTTTTTTACAACCGTGCAGAAGCGTTATTTAAAGAGCACTATCGCAGCGGATTAATGTGTTGATTGATGAAAAACGGTCTATACCTTGTCAACGGTTGTGAACAGCGGGCTTCACGGGAGGCTGGCTCTGAAGTTCCGGGAACATCCGTGGTTCATTGCAATAGGAGTCTAAAATGAAGACTCCTTTCAACGGCCGAAATAAAACCGAACCTTGCGGAGCAGAAGATTCAGAAAGATGAAACAAATAAATAAACAGACGCGAATAACACGGGTGAAATTTTCGAAAGGATGAAGATGAAAATTAATTCAATAAATTACCGGGTACAGACTGGAGTAGAGGTAAAACTTAATGAGTGGCCAACTTTAGTAAAACCATTATGCAAGTCAAAGAAGCAGTATCAGAAACTCCTGGAAGAACACGCCGGAGAGTTGAAGAAACTGCAACGCCTTCACTATGCGTCAAGCCGTTATGCTTTGCTGCTGATTTTCCAGGGGATGGACGCATCCGGCAAGGACGGTTCCATCCGGCATGTTATGTCCGGGGTCAATCCTCAAGGATGTGAGGTTTTCAGTTTCAAACAGCCGAGTGCAGAGGAATTGAAGCACGATTTTCTCTGGCGCACAACCTGCCGTCTGCCTGAACGCGGGCGAATCGGCATATTTAACCGTTCCTACTATGAGGAAGTGCTCATCACCCGGGTGCATCCCGAAATTCTTCGCGGCCAGGGGCTTCCGGATGAGCTGCTCGATGAAAAGACTATTTGGGAAGAACGGTATCGTTCTATTGTGGACTTAGAGCAGCATCTTTATCGTAACGGTACCCGGATCATTAAGATATTCCTCCACCTGTCTAAAGACGAACAGCGAAAGCGGTTCCTCGAACGAATTGATGACCCGGACAAGAACTGGAAATTCAGCCTCTCAGACATTCATGAGAGGAATTTTTGGGAGGATTATGTGAAAGCTTTTGAGGCTTGTCTGAACGCGACAAGCATGCATCACGCGCCTTGGTATGTTGTTCCAGCAGATGACAAGGAGAATGCCCGATTGATTGTTTCTCAAATTGTCCTTGATGTATTCAATGAACTTAAAATGGCATACCCAAAGACCACTACGGAAAGGCGGCATGAATTGAAATCTATCCGGGAACAAATTTGAAAGCAAAACAGTTGATAGAAATTCCTTTGATTGATGGAGGTACTGGCTTACCCCAAAGATGTAGTTCCTTTTTCATCCTTTTGCCCGATTGAATTAAGACCGCCCTCTTCATATTATTATTGGGAATAGGACTGTACTTCTATAAACCCTAAAGTTATTGGGTACATGTAAAAAATATTAAGCGCTGTACTCATAAATTGAATCCGGGAATAAAATATAAGTAAAATTTTAATAAATGGATAAAGACTTCACTCACAATTATCAAGATAGGTAAAACCAATGCAAAAGATTAAAAACGAATTTTTAATGATTGCGTTTATAATAGTGGTTATACTTTTTTTTTACTTCAGTGCAGGGGTTATGATAGATCGCGGATTATATGTAAGAATGCATGGAAACGGTTGGGCAGGCAGCATGAGTTGGAGAATGTATCCTGCTACAATTACTCTCGTTTTGAGCGCTGTACTTGCCTGGCTGCTATTTAGAAAAAGAAATAGTAAAATATTTAGAGAGAAAAAATGTTCGGATTAAAACATAGAAAACGAGAGCGTATCCGCAAGCTACCATTTCCTGAAAAATGGCAGGATATAATAGAAAAGAATATAGCATATTATCATCATTTAAATTACCGTGATCAGGCAGAATTGCGCGGTCATATTCAAATATTTTTACACGAAAAAAAATTTGAGGGACTTATTGGACTTGAAATAACCGATGAGATAAAAGTAACCATCGCTGCACAGGCTTGTATTTTGCTTCTGCATCGCGATACGGATTATTACCCTACATTGTTTACAATTTTGGTATATCCTCATCCTTTCTTTTCAAACATCAAACAATACTTACCCGGCGGAATAGTAGCAGAAGGCGAACAGGGACGATTAGGAGAATCCTGGCATCGCGGGCCTGTCATTCTTTCATGGGACAATGTAAGCCGGTCCGCGCACGATCATAATGATAAGCATAACGTGGTTTTTCATGAATTTGCACACCAACTTGACGGTGAGTCAGGTGCAAACGATGGAGCGCCGGTACTGCCAAACCGGTCTACGTATATTGCATGGGCACGGGTGCTGGGTGAAGAATACCAGGACTTACTTGATCATTTAAAACGCCACCATAAATCAGACATAGATTTTTATGGAGCTACAAACCCTGCTGAATTTTTTGCTGTAGTGACAGAATACTTTTTCGAAAAGCCAATCCAGCTCAAAATGCGGCACCCGGAATTATATGAGCAGTTCAAAAACTTTTACAAGCTGGATACTGAAGCGATTATGTTAAAGGATGACAAAGACAGTATTGGTAAAAAGGAAGTTTTATGAAACATAAACATATCCCGATTGGTAAAATTCTTGGAATTCCAATTTATTTAGATCCTTCATGGTTCTTAATATTGGCTTTAATAACCTGGATGTTAGCGCAAAATTATTTTCCGCTTGAATTCAAAAATTGGACAATACTCTCATATTGGCTGGTCGGTTTTATAACATCGATATTCTTTTTCCTAAGTATATTACTTCATGAATCCGGTCATTCTATAATTGCAAAAAAATATAAGCTTAAAGTGAAAAGGATAACACTTTTCTTATTCGGCGGAGTTTCCGAAATTTCAGAAGACCCGCCAAAATCATCGGCGGAATTTTGGATTGCTGCTGCCGGGCCTATTACCAGTTTCATATTAGCAGCCATATTTTATTTATTAGCTAAGGTATTTGCATATAATCAATATCTTGCAGCCTCATTTCAGTATCTTGCTTTTATAAACTTTATTCTGGCAATATTTAATTTAATTCCCGGATTTCCGTTGGATGGAGGAAGAATTCTGAGATCGATAGTGTGGGCTATTACAAAAAATTATAAACAAGCAACTGCAATTGTCTCTAATGCCGGAAGATTTTTTGGATTCTTTTTTATTATGCTTGGTGTTTTGCAGATATTTCAAAATAATGTTATTGACGGTTTATGGATGTTATTTATTGGCTGGTTTCTTGAAATTACCGCAATGTCCCAGATTCAAAAACAGGCGCTTAACGGTTTATTATCAGGGCACCAGGTGTACGAAGCTTTGTCGAATGACTATGGTATAGTATATCCTGATTCTACGGTTCAGGAAATTTTAGATAATCATTTCATCGGCGCCAATCGAAGAAGCTTACTTGTTAAGGATAATAATATAATAGTTGGATTTCTTACACCCGGCCGAATAAATTCAATTTCAATAAAGGATAGACAAAATAAAACAGTAGAAGATGTAATGATACCGTTACAAGATATTAATAAAATAAATTCCACCGAACTATTATTAGACGCATTAAGGTCTATTAACGAAAATGATGTAAGAGTTGTACCAGTAATTGAAAATGGCAATTGCATTGGAATATTGAATAGCAAAAGTATTACTCAATTTATATTTGAACTGCAAAAGCTGGGGGCATTAAAGTAACAGTTAGGTTAATAAAGATATAAAATTTTAATAAAAATTATAAAGGGTCATAAATGGAAAGTGTATTTAATAATTCTGAAGATGCGGAGATCCATCAACTTATCGAAACTCTTTGCAGTGAAGATGGAATGGAGCGGCAAAAAGCGCGTAAAGCTCTGGTTGCTAAGGGGAAAGATATGATCGATTTTATGATGGAACTGCTCACACATCCGAAATACATCAATCGCTGGGAAGCAGTAAAGACGATGGAAGAAATCGGGGACCCGGTTGCTATACCACTGTTTATCAGGGCATTGGAGGATGATAAAGTTGACGTCCGCTGGATTGCCGAAAAGGGACTTATAAAACTTGGAATGCTATCTGTTAAACCGCTTCTCAAGGTCTTGATACGGAAGTCTGATTCCGTATTTATTTTAGCAGGTGCACATCATATCTTTTATGATTTGCGCGAAAATAAAGTAACACCGGCTGATTTTGCTGTGGATAAATTATTATCTGTATTAAAAAATACGGCTGACGTTGATTCGATTATTCCTATAGCTTCAGGATTATTGAATAAACTTGAATTATCGGCAGAATAATTAGCAAAATTTTTTCTTTATATATGTTAACGACGTTTCATTATTTTTGATGTGAAATCAATAATTTTATTTCGGCCTCTTTCCCATAAAGCACTTATTAATTTTATTGTCGTAGATCATTATATCTATCATGCTTATCTGATAAATTCTCTTTCTCATTTGATGTTTTGTACGGATGCTCAATACCATTTTTTACGAATGGATCTTTTCCCCTGGCTAATTTCGAGCTTTTTATTTCCTGTTCATGTAATTTATTTGTTCTTAAGTACTTTAAACTTACCCAGTATTCCTTTTTTATTTTCTTTTTTTAAAAGGAATTTTTCACGGATTTTCTCAAATAATATTTTGTCGGATATTATTAATAACTGATCTTCAGGTTGAATCTTTAATGTGTGATGCGGAACCAGCATCTCTTCATCCCTTAATAACGCAACAATTTCGCATTCATGGTCGGGGCCAAATATGCGGGTGTCATTTAATTTTTTGCCGATGTATTCATTTCCCGGAAAAACATTAATAAGGAACATAATTTTTCCATTTGATATTTCAACCGGGATCCGGGATTCCAGCACAGACGACAAATCCAATTTACCCACAATTTCCGGATCAAATGTTCTTCGCTCGCTTAATAATATAGCGGCACGTTTTATCTGCTCGGTTCTATGAGCGGGTGAAAGCCACTTGTTTTTGACCTGGGCTTCATAGAGACTGATATATTTCAAATTTAAAGATGAGCAAATAACTTTTTGGATTACAAATCCGATTATTACAGCAAGAGCTGCCGGAACAAGCAGTTGATATCCATTGGTCATTTCGGTAACCATTAAAAGAGTCGCAATCGGAACCCTGGCTGCGCTTCCGAAAACAGCGGCCATACCGATAACTGCAAATGCAGCAGGCTGCTGATGAAACAATTGAGCGAATATACCCCCAAGCATTGCGCCCAGAAATAAAGTTGGAGCAAAAACTCCGCCGGAGCCGCCGGAGGACACGGTTAAAGCAAAAGCTACAAGCTTACCAAACATTAAAATTATTAGAAGGGAGAGGGCTAATTTACCATTAATAACAAACTGCATCCACCCGTACCCGCCTCCTAAAACCTGGGGAAGAAATAATGCGATTAATCCAACGCATAATGCACCAAGAGCCGGTTTTAAAAAACGAGGTAATTTGATTTTATAAAATAAATCCCTGGTTGTGTAAAAAACCATAGGAATAAATGCACCGGCCAAACCGCTGGTTAAACCAAGAAGAACATAATATACGTAAGAGAGCGCACCGGTTACATTGATAGATACCGGAATTTGAAATAGAGGATTCCATCCAACAAAAAAAGCATTAACAGAATACGCTATAACTGCACCGAGCATGGTGTAAACAAGCGCCTCCGATTCAAATTCCATATCGCTGTACAGCACTTCGACGGCAAATATAGCAGTGCCGATGGGCGATCTGAATATTGCAGAAAGTCCGGCAGCCATACCTATAAGAACCAAGAGACTCCTGTCTTTTTCGGAGCGGTGAGTCAGGCCGGCATATATAGAGCCGAACCCGGCACTGAATAGAGCAGTCGGGCCTTCCCGTCCTGCTGAACCGCCGGAGCCGATAGTAATTGCGGATGCCAAAATTTTTATCGGTACAACACGTGCTCTGATTTTACCCCCATCTTTATGAAACGCTTTCACTGCGGTATCTGTCCCGTGCCCTTCTGCTTCCGGTGCAAAACCATAAACAAGAGCGCCGGAAATTATTCCACCGAGCGTTATTACAACCGGAATTAGCCATAAGCCATGACTTCCGATAGTTTGAATTAAAATGCCCCCTTCATTAGGCAATCCCGGTGCCTGGTAACCGGCAGCATCATTAAGAAACAGTGTTTGTGCTAATTTTAATAAGAACCCGAATAATTGAGCGCCCAGAGCGCCGATAATTCCTAATAAAACCGTATCAAAAAATAGTCTTGTTTTTCTCCTCACTTTTAACCCGGTAATTATTACTATTATGTGTTACATATTTATCTAATATACCAAATTGAAAATATAAATACATTGATAAGAATTACGATTAAATAGAGAATTAATAAAATTAGTACATTAATGTTTATTTAATATTCTTTTAATTGTTTTATTAACCCTAAAAAGATCCATTAAGATCGTTAACCATCCTGTTATGAAATGCTTCATGAAAGGGACAAAAATAATTGCCGTAACCCTATCCAAAAGGATTAGACCCTTTTCCATTCCTTTGCCCGATTGAATACTTCTCTTTCAAAATGTACTTTCATCATGGAACTATTTATTAACCAATTGAAAGAATTACTTATAGAGAGAGTAAAATGAAAAAAGATAGAATAAACTACAAAAGACCTTCATCTCAATTAGGTGGAAAAGACATCCAAAAAAAGATAGCAATTGGAAAAGAAGAAAATACTTTTCCCGGCTACTCCACTTATCCTAACCGCGATGACATTTATAATAAAGACAAAGAAGAAGACCTGAACCCGGAAGAAACATCCAGGATTAAAAAACCTTATAAGAGGCCCGGGAAGAAAAAAGAAAAAAATATTATGGAAGATGCTACCGGCAGTGACCTTGATGTACCGGGCTCTGAATCGGATGAGATGGAAGAGAATGAAGGAAGTGAAGACGAAGAAAATAATTACTACAGCTTGGGTGGAGACGATCATAATGATCTTGATGAAGATAAGGGCGATTAAATATAGAGGTATAAGAAAAAGTGTTATGCAATACTTTCCTTTTAATTTTTTCTATCTGTCAACGACTATTGCCTAATATGATCAAGTAATAACCTTGCAGATAAATATGAGTTGGAAATAAAAAACTCACAGCGGACTTCTAAAAGCGTGATGGGGCTTAACAAAGAATATATTTAGACCTGACCTTTTCCTAAACCTCCTTCGATTATTTAATTATTGAACTAATATGCTGTTTTAATTAAACTAAATTATATTTTTATGATTGTTTGAAAAAATCAATTTACTTGATTAAATTTAAATTGTTATAATAAATTGCATGAATGAATATCCCCAATTCATTGGAATCAAATCAATAAAATGAAAAAATCAGGATACTACTTATAGAAGATAACCGTCTTCTTCGTGACGGTATTGTTGTTATACACAAAAAACAGCCTGACATGCATGTTCTTGCTTCAGTGGGTAACGGGGAAAATATAATGAAGTTGATGGGGGAGCTAAAGCCGGATATTATTCTTCTTGATCTTGGATTACGAAATCAAAACAGCCTGCAAGTTGTAAAATTGGTTAAGAAAAAATTCCAGGAACCCAGGATAATTGTTATGGATTTAATTCCTCTTCAGGCAGACGTTTTTGAATTTGTATAGGCAGGGGTGTCCGGTTTTATTTTAAAGGATGCAAATATTGCCGAGTTTTTTAAAACTATCAGTGCGAACAGGTTCTGCCTGCACATTTAACCGGCTCACTCTTTTCTCAAATTGTAGAAAATGCAATTAGTGATCCCAAACCTTCTTTAATTGTCGAATCTGTGCGTATGACAAAACGTGAACGGCAGATAATTGATTTAATTTCGGAAGGATTAACAAATAAAAAGATTGCCCAATTGCTACATATATCAACCTACACTGCTAAGAGTTATGTAAATAACATACTTGAAAAATTGACGCTTAATACACGCCTGCAAATTGCCAGATACACTCATCTCTCCGGAACTATGAATGCTGAAGCGGAAAATACTTCAATAATCAGCTAATAATTATTACAATAACACTAACCGAAAGGAATAATTCCTTTTTCATTCCTCCGAGCTATAGATTATCCATTCAATATTAGAGAAATTAAAAACGGGCGTTAATATGAAAATTCAAAAAAGGAACCTATGAATTGGATCATTGATACTTTAAGAACTTATCCTGAACTAGCTCTCTTTTTTACTTTAGGAGCAGGGTTCTGGATAGGCAATAAAAAGTTTGGGAATTTCAGTCTTGGGCCTGTTACAAGTGTTTTGCTTGTGGGTGTTCTGGTAGGCCAACTTAATCTTACGATTTCCCCTAATGTAAAATCTTTTTTCTTTCTGATGTTTCTTTTTGCCGTTGGTTTTGGGGTTGGTCCTCAGTTCTTCAGAGGATTAAAGAAAGATGGTATACCGCAAGTTATCTTTGCAAGTATTATGAGTATACTTTGTTTGCTCTGTACTTGGGGAGCAGCAGCAATTATGGGATATAATATGGGACAAAGTGCGGGTTTGCTATCCGGAGCTAACACAATTTCTGCTGTAATTGGGGTTGCAGCCAATACCGTGAATTCGCTTGGGCTGCCAGCAGCGCAGACAAAGAATTTGCTAAATGCGATACCAGTCTGTTATGCGGTGACCTATATTTTTGGGACGTTTGGGGCAATCCTGATTATCTCCAGTTTGGGTCCTGCAATGCTGGGAGGACTTGATAAGGTGAAAAAGCAGTGTAAGGAGTTGGAGAGCAAACTGGGCGGAGGCATCACATCGGGAGAAGGCGGTGTATTTCCTGCTGATGACCGTGTACTGTATAATGCATATGAAATAGGGGGCACTTCTGAGGCAAAAGGCAAGAAAGTATCTGAACTTGAAATATTATTAGAGATGAAGGGGCATCATCTATTTGTTGAACGCATAAGACATAATGGAAAGGTCGTGGAAATTAACAAGGATACAATTTTGCAGGATAAAGATGTGATAGTGGTAGAAGGAAGAAAAGAATTTTTATTAGGGGAGGACAGACAATTAGGCAAAGAGGTGTATGACGTGGAACTACTTGATTTTCCTGTGGAGAAGCTAAGTGTGTTATTGACCAGCAAAGAAATTGACGGCAAAAATCTTTCTGAATTAAGAAAAAAACCCTATATGCATGGAGTTGTAATAAGATCTATAAAAAGAATAGGTATTGAAATTCCAGTATTGCAGGAAACCATATTAGATAAGGGTGATATGATAGAGTTAGAGGGTCTTAAAAAGGATGTCGAGAAAGCAATACATGAGATTGGTTATGTAGATAGACCTACTGATAAGGTTGATATGGTACTTGCAAGCCTGGGAATTTTTCTAGGCGGCTTAATTGGTGCTCTTACGCTTCATATTGGCAAAGTGCCATTGAGCCTGACCACAAGCGGAGGTGCATTGATAGGCGGTTTAATATTTGGTTGGCTTCATAGCTCTCATCCCAATATTGGTGCTATTCCGGAACCTACCCTGTGGTTTATGAATAAGATCGGTCTGTGCACATTTATTGCAGTAGTTGGAATAATGGCAGGACCTTCGTTTGTCGAGGGATTTGAAAAAATTGGGCCTATGCTATTTGTGGTTGGGATAGTTGTAACAACAATTCCTTTACTTATAGGAATATTTATGGGGCGATATCTTTTCAAATTTCACCCGGCTATTACCCTGGGTTGTTTAGCCGGTTCACGAGTTATTACCGCTGCCCTGGGGGCGACTCAGGATACACTCGAAAGCAAGACACCAGCATTGGGCTATACTGTAACATATGCTGTTGGAAACACTCTCCTAATAATCTGGGGAGTTGTAATAGTATTACTAATGAATAGATGAAAATAACTTACATAATCTGAATTTTATGGCAAAATTAGGAAAAATCAAAACAACAAGGACTTCAGAAAAAGCTTTTGAGACCTTAAGTCCTTTCGAATTAAAGAATAAGCTCATCTCGCTTGCAGAGGAACATTCCCGGATAAGCACTTACCATATGCTGAATGCGGGAAGAGGAAATCCCAATTGGATAGCTAGTACACCCAGAGAAGCGTTTTTTGAGTTAGGTTCCTTCGCTATCGAAGAATCAAAAATAACGATGAACCTGGGTAATGGATTGGCCGGTATGCCCCATAAACCAGGCATTGCAAAAAGATTTAAACAATTTTTAAATAAAAACAGAATGTTGCCTGGAACAGGTCTATTAAAGAAATCCCTTGAATATGGGGTAAAAAAACTTGGATTTGACCCTGATGAGTTTGTTCACCAACTAGCAGATAGTATTGTAGGCGATAATTATCCCACACCTGCAAGGATGCTACGATATCATGAAGCAATTGTTCACAATTACTTAATTCAAGAGATGTGCAATAATGAACCACCTAATGGGATATACGACCTATTTGCAGTGGAAGGCTCTACGGCTGGAATGTGCTATTTATTTGATTCACTGATGCAAAATTTTTTGGTCAACCGGGGAGATAAAATCGCATTGCTGGAGCCGACATTTACGCCATATATAGAAATACCCAGATTGGAACAATATAATTTTGATGTCGTACAGATAAAAGCGATCAGCATTAACAAGGAAGGTTTGCATACATGGCAATATCCGGATACTGAAATTGATAAACTGAAGGACAAGTCCATTAAAATTGTCTTCGTTGTTAATCCCAGTAACCCGCCCTCCTATGCTATACATCCCGGCACTATTAAGCGATTAATACATATTGTAAAAACGGACAATCCCAGCCTGATAGTAATCACTGACGATGTATATGGAACATTTGTTCCGGGTTTTCGTTCCCTGATGGCAGAACTACCGCAAAATACTCTGGGCGTCTATTCTTTCAGTAAATATTTTGGATGTACCGGATGGAGATTAGGGGTCATAGCTATACATGAAGATAATATCTGTGATAAAATGATTGCCGCCTTGCCGGTCCGACAAAAGAAAGCGCTTGCCAGGCGTTATGGCATACTAGCACTTCACCCGGAAAAAATAAAATTTATTGATCGCCTTGTAGCAGATAGCCGTTCTGTTGCATTAAATCATACTGCAGGCCTGTCTTTGCCACAACAATTGCAGATGACTCTCTTTTCCTTGTTTGCTTTATTAGATGGTAAGGGAAAGTACAAGAAATTGACGCAGGATATTGTACAAAATAGGTTGAAACTTCTTTGGAAAGCTGTCGGCTTCACCCTTCCTGCGGACCCTTTGAGGGCAGGATATTATGCAGAAATTGACATGATGCTCTGGTCTAAAAGGTTTTACGGGAATGTCTTTGCTGATTATATGAAAAAACATTTTGATCCGGTGGATATACTTTTTCGTTTAGCAGAAAAGACATCGATTGTATTGCTGAATGGAGGCGGGTTTGCCGGCCCGGAATGGAGCATACGCATATCGCTTGCCAACCTGGACACACCAGCGTATCCAAAAATTGGTAGGGCTATTGCAGAAATGTTACATGAATATGCTGCCGCGTGGAAAGCTTCCCTGAAGTAAAAGCGCATTGGCAGAAAAATCGTAATAAAATTTTTTGTTGATACCCCAATCAAAACTGGGTTCATCATTTATGAAAATCATAAGGAGATACCACAATGAAAAACTCGATTTATCGACATGGTAACAAAGCCATGAAATTCCTATTTCTGCTGCTGTTTGTTTTAACGAGTAGCAATGTATTTGCTCAAAAACTTCCGCATATCATAATATTGGCCACTGGCGGAACGATTGCAGGCAAAGGGACATCGGTTAATGCTGCCGGTTACAAAGCAGGTGTAACACCCATCGGAGATATGATAGCGGCTGTACCAGGAATTGAAAAATTAGCTACTCTTACTGGTGAGCAGATCTGCAACATTGGCAGCCAGGATATGACCGTCGCGATATGGATGAAGCTTGCTAAACGTATAAATGAAATTTTTAAAAACAATGAAGCTGATGGAGTAGTAGTAACTCACGGTACAGATACTATGGAGGAGACTGCATATTTCTTAAGTCTTACTGATCGTTACGACTATCCTGTTGTATTAACAGGTTCGATGCGTGCCGGCACAGCTATGAGCGCAGACGGACCGGAAAATTTATATGACGCTGTTCAAGTAGCTGCAAGCCCGCTTTCAAAGCACAAGGGAGTGATGGTAGTTTTTAATCAAAGTATTTTCGATGCTCGGGAAGTCGTAAAAACAAATACAACAAATATAAATGCGTTTACCTCGCCAAATACGGGCCCAATGGGACAAGTGTTAGGTACGAAAGTATTATTCTATACTAATGAGCTTAGGGATGCTAATAAAAATACTCCCTTTGACATTACCGGGCTAGCCAAACTTCCAAATGTTGCTGTGGTAGAATTATTTGCCGATGTGCCGGATGTAGCTATTGATGCGTATGTAAAGTCCGGAGTAGATGGGATAGTTACGGCAGGATTGGGTGATGGAAATCTGAATATAATTAATACTAAAGCCGTAACAGAAGCCGTCAGTAAAGGAGTAATTGTATGCCGTGACACCAGGGTACCCACAGGCAGGGTAATCTTACATGATGAAACCGATGATGCTAAGCTGGGCACTATAGTAAGCGATGATCTCAATCCGCAAAAAGCCAGGATACTTTTGATGCTTGGTCTTACTCAAACCAAGGAAAAAGATGTATTGCAGAGCTATTTTTTCAAGTACTAAGTCCAAGAAAGGCAGAGCTAATAATCATGGCACGATATGTAATTTTACTTAGTTGTTTTATACTAATTGCTATGAGTGCAAATGCGCAAATGCAGAAGCAAACAGATACAACAATCACTCAGACTGTGCGAATTATTCCTGTAGACGTTGCGACACTTTTAAAGAATATGTCAGTAATTATGAATATGCAATATGCGAATAATAGCGATTTTCAGGACGGAAAATATACCGGGACTGATTTTGCTATGAATCAATTCCGACTGGAAATAAAAGGACAGGTATTTGACAACGTTTTTTTTCGGTTTCGTGACAGGTATACGCGCGATCCAATAACTCAGTCTGTTGATAATATAAACCATTCCATTGACCTGGCTTTTATAGGGATCGATGTATCTCCAGAGATTAGTTTAGCCTTCGGCAAAATGTGTGCTGATTATGGAGGATATGAATTCGATGCAAATCCGATTGATATTTATCAATATAATGATATTGTTGAATATGCCGATAATTTTTTGACAGGGGCACAGTTAACCTGGACGGCTTCTAAAGATCATCAATTTGCCTTCCAGATACTTAATGCAAGAACTCAAACATATGCTGAAATATATGATACGATCCCCGGGGTAACAGCAGCAAAATTTCCTGCTGCCTTAGTAGGTAACTGGAGAGGAAGTTTTGCGGATGGTGAGTTTGCCACATTTTGGAGTTACTCGCTCATCAAAGAGGCCAGTAACAAAAACGTTTATTATACGGCATTAGGTAATCAATTCAATTCCGGAAACTGGTCAGTTCAATATGACTTTAAATATATGAGCGATGAAATTGACCGGCTAGGCCTTGTTACCAGTTTGATTCCCCAAAGTTATTCTCAATACACAGCGTTAAATACGGCATATATTGAACACTGGCTTCGTGTCGAATATACCCTTGACACTCAATGGAAGGCTGCTATAATTGGGATGGTCAGTGATGCATACTGGCATGGAAACCCGGATCCGAATAAAGATGATCACTTGCGAACTGCCTGGGGAATCATTCCCTCAGTTGAATATTATCCATACAAAGGTCTAAACCTAAAATTTTTCACTTCGTATGTGGGTCGGTACTACAATTATACTGATTATGCAAAGTCTGAGTTCGGACTGGAAAATTCAACAAATGGAACTATTATGATTGGCTTCATATCACCATTGGTGGTTCTGTAAGAATAAAAATTCATCATGACAATCAGGTTTTGACGGCTACCCCTCTTAGGTAAGAGAAGAATGACGGAATGTGGATCAAGTTGCAGCGCTTAATATATTAATATACTCTGCAAAGAACCACGTCCACAAAATACTTGAAAAATTGGCGCTTAATATACAATTGCAAATCGCCAAACACGCTAATCTAAACGGTAATTATAATGCTGAAAAGGATCATAAGTTATGAACAAGGGAATAATTAATTTCCATCTACATACCCGAAAGATGTAGTCCTTTTTTCATCCTTTTGCCTGATATTTATATTCGTAAAGTTTAGATAAATTTTCGGTGTAATTCCGTATAATGCAAATTATAGGGAAGTAATTAATTCATTTATAAAAGGAAAAAATATGTTTTACGACGGTTATCACTTTTGGGGAATGCACTTAATATGGTGGTGCGTTTGGATAATTTTTATTTTCTGGATATTCGCAATGCCTTATAATATTCCTTATATGCGAATCAAAAGGGATTCGCCGCTTGATATTTTGAAAAAGCGTTTGGCTTCAGGTGAGATAACAACTGAAGAATATAATGAGAAGAAAAAAATACTGCAAGATGATTTAGCGAAATAAAATTAAATCACATGAGTAGTCAGAAGTAAAAACGCAATTCAATTTACAACAGCCAAATAATAGTGATTTAATTGCAAAAAAAATCAAAAATAGGGACAGAAAATCTAAATTATTCGCTGATTCTGTATGTGTTGCATTTCGATGAGCTATATTTTGTCTTTCTTAGATACCTGCGGCAGCTCAAATGTTACACTAATCAAGAATTAAATATTTTAGGTTCTTATCACTAATTTTACAAGTTGTAAATGGTAGTTTCTAAGAGCCCTATAAGGTTTGTTATTTCCAAGGGGTAAAGAGGTCTTTAAGCTTTTAATCTTGAGGTAATCGTTAATGGAATTGAGCATTTGTGATACTTTAGAAGGCTTTGTGCAAGTAAGCACAATTGGGAACAATGCCACGTAACCATAAGTGTTCGTAGATATAACGAATATTAAATTAACATGGATTAAGAAATCTTCAATTTAATTCAAGAATGCAAATCGAATTTTATAAATTGTTTTGCGTGCCGGAATTATTGGATTGAGACCCGGATATGGACTGCCAAATAATTCAACTCAATAACAGGCAGATGTTTAGAATTTTATGCAAATAGCTTAGTATTCATACTTCTTAATATGATCAGGATGCCTGATAAATGAATGGATGAGAATCCTGAATTATTAGTATATTTTAATTTGAAACTATTAATAATTTACGGCATCATATAGTATGGAAGAAGCAGAACTAATTAAACAAGCTCAATCAGGCGATAAAAAAGCGCTTGAGCAATTAGTGAAAAATTATGAGAATACGGTTTATAATTTTTCCTTTAAGATTTGCAGAGATAAAGAACGGGCTGAGAATACAATGCAGGAAACATTTCTCAGTTTATTAAAAAACATAAATCAATTTAAGGGTGATCCCAAACTATCTACAAGCCGGGTTCCCGTTTGCGGATAGATCAAGGATACGAATAAAATAACCACGAATAGCAACTTGTATAAAAACCTCATTTAGTTCTCTTTTTAAGTATTAAAAAAAATTATGAGTTTATGTGTAATAAATGCCTATAAAATTTGACCATACCGGTCAATTCCATATAAACGGACTTCAATAATTTAACAGCCTCCGACAATACGTTTTGATTTTTTTGTTTCGCCGGAACCTGCTTTTTGTTTGTTCTGCTGAATCAGTACAGGTATTATTTCTTTTGCTTTTAATCTGAACCTGAATGTATCTGCTTCGCGTCTTCCCGGGGTTCCCTCCGGCATTTTGAAATTTATTATATCAGCCATAAACCGGTTTAACCCGCCCTTAAGAATAATCACATTATTGTAGCCCAGTTCACTTGCAAGTACCGCGCCTTTTCTTTCAGCGCTTTCATCATCGGCAAGAAAAATATTTCTTTTGTGTTTTATTGCAAGCAGGTTATGAATATCCTTTTCAAATATATTATCTATAGTAAAATGAAAGGATTTGGGAAATGCCGTAGAATCAAATTCCTTTTGCGGCCGCAAATCTATTATCTGAAGATCTTTATCATCATCTATCAGCCTGAAAGCCAGTTCATCGGCGGTAATTGTTTTGCAGGGAAAGCTGTTAACAAAAGATGCATCCGAAAGCCGGTTTAACATATCGGCTTTTCTATCCGGCAAAACAAAAGCCGAAAGGCCGATAACCAGTGCAATTGCCGTTAAGCCGGCATAGAGCGGTTTAGAATTAAACTCCGGATTCGGTTTTCCGTTTACTTTATTTTCAATAAAGGTTGTAGCCCAGAATGCTCCTACAGCAATAAAAATTAAAAGAAATGCGAAAAGGGACTGAGACATTCCCAGCACTTCAAATATTCTCGGACTTCCCCAATTAGCGGCTTTATACAATCCTTCAAACGCCGGGTAGCCTTCAGCAAATATCAGGATTCCGATGAACGAGCCGGCAACAAATACCATGGCATCTATTTTACCTATTGCCGCAGCGCAAACGCTGGTACCCGGGCAAAAACCGCCGATAACAAAACCCAGCCCCATGATAAGCCCGCCAACAATAGCAGACCAAAGGAAAGTAGGATTTATATAAATCAAAGAAACATCAAGCAGGCCGAAATGTCCCAGTGCAACAACGCCGATCATAGCAGTAACGCCTGCGGTAAAAAAAACGCGTAGGACTGTAAAGTCGTACCCGTAAAAAAGTCCGACAAGTTTTTTAGATGTTGAGAATCCTGCCTGCTCAAGGATAAATCCGAAAGCAATTCCTATAAATAAAGCCGCAACAAGATTTAATTCATTGCCGATAATATCAGGTACTAATGGTCCCATATATACTCCTGTTTTATAGCCAAAGCTTTCTAAAAAAATATGCGAATGCATAAGCTCCGCCAAATATTGCAATCATTGTAATTATACCGCCGAATGATAACACAGCCATTCCGCTAAGCGCCGCGCCGCTGGTACAGCCTCTTCCGAATTCTGCGCCGAAGCCGAATAATGCGCCTCCAATAAGCGCGCCTATAACCCTTGTAGCAGGTTTAATTTTGGATGAATGTTCCAATGTAAATTTCAGCCTGTTTGAAATTAATCCTGAAACAAATGCCCCGATAATAACCCCGGCCATTTCAAAAATAAGCCAGTTTTTCATAGGGTTGCCGGGATGCTCTCCGGAATATTCCTTATAAAATTCAGCGCCGGCCGTATGGGCAGGAGCAACGTTTTCCACGACGGAAACTACAGCGCTTTTAACAGCGCCGCTTGCTCCCAGCCCTCTTCCGGAGACGTATATAGTAGCCAGTAAAATTAAACCGAGAAAGAACCCGGCCAGATAAGGATTCATATATTTAGTTTCAGGCATGACCGACCTCATTTTTTAAAATTTTTGATCCTTCAGGAAATTCATCATTTGTATTGATTTTTTTCTCTTCGCTTTCAAGTTCTTCATAACCCGTAATCATTGCTTTAAGATTGGATGTAACAGTGGCACCTGTAGTAATCAGGTAGAGATGCACTATTATGAACGCCAGCAGTAAAAAAGCGCCTGCCGTATGGAACAATGCTATAACTTTAACAGAATCAATATTCAATCCAACTATGCTTCCTTTTTGGGGATACCTGTAGAACATGTAAAGCAGTCCGGATATTACCATTGTAGGAATCACAAGAATTTTTAAAGAGAGATAAACTAATTTTTGAAGAGGATTCAGTTTACTTAATACCGTTTTCTTTGTTGGATGCGGGGCATTTTTAAAAATCCCAAAAAGATAATAGTTTATCTGCGCTTTCATATTTTTAGCTGTAGGCAGATATTGCCTCCACTCGCCCGTGGAAAAATGCCAGAAAATTGCGAAGGCTATTAATATCATAAAACTATATGCTGCAATATTATGATATTTAACAGCATCCTGATATCCGAAAAAGGTTATTGAGCCGTGAATTTCGAACCCGGTAGCGGCAAGGAAAAAAATAATAATTGCCTGAGCCCAATGCCAGAATCGTTCGAATGATCTGTATATATAAACTTTATGTTTCATTATCATCCTCTCTTTTTCACATTACGTGATGAAATCAACCTGATTGTTCCGTGTATAAATACTCCTGCAAATGCAAGCAGCAGCAGCCATCCGCCTGCGGACTCAATAAAAGGACTGTAATCCCTTGCCGGCATATAAAAATCGTTCAGGCCTGCCAGGCGGCTGTTTTCACGAGAATGACAATCGGTACATGTAAGAGAATTTTCCTTAGATGAGACCATATGATTTACAGGCCAGTACATTTCAGTCCTGATAAAAGAAATATGCCCGCTGAACGGAAGATCAACATCTTTCATTCCTACTTCCGCAGCTTTTTCCCAATTGAAGTCTTTCCAAAAGGCGCCTTCTCCTTTTTTCTCTGCATACAGTTTTGGCTGAATCAACATTTTTGTTACCGGGTCAAATGGCTGGAGCGCCCTGTGGATTTTTACCGGTATTATTTTGGAATCCTTATCGTTGTAAGAACCATACAGCGGATTAAGCACAAGCGGTACGGTTGTATCTGCAACGGTGTCACCCAACAGGTAATGCCCGGCAGTACCGTTAAACCAGATGTAATCAGGTTTAAGATTTGCACCCCACTTAAAGCTGCCCTTAATGGATAAGTAAGTATGATTGCCGTCTTTATCATCTTCTTCATACGGCTCTCCGTTTTTCAGTTTCCCGGCAGTAGACCAGTCCCAGTATATTTTGGTTGCATTAGCCTTTGCATAAACAGGAATGTGGCATGTCTGGCAGGCAACTTTTAAAGTGTGTTGATTAAGAATAGCATCGGCATGAGGGTTTTCAGTATGGCACTCTTCGCATTCCGTACGGTTGCGGTTCATGGAAGAAAGTGAATACATTTTACCGCTTATGTTATGCTTTTCGGTTTTATGGCAGTCAACACACTGCATATTCATACCGTCTGTTCCCATGTGAATATCAATGCTTTTAGGTCCGTCAAACATGGCTTTGTCAAGGTCGCCGTGTTTAACATTATTTCCGCCGCCGCCAAAAAAATGGCACACGCCGCAGTTTGATCTTTTCGGATCACCGACATGCTGTGCAACGTTTGATAAATCGACAGAGGGATCAGGCATACCAGCTTTTTCATTTGCTTTGGCGTATGTTTCCGTATTATCATGGCATACAAGGCAGTCTATGTTTGTTGAATCCGTATAAGAAAATGTTTTGGAATTTTTCATTCCATACCCGATATGGCACTTTGCGCAGCTCTCTTCATTGCCTTCCGTGCCTATACAGAAATTATTTATAGCATTTCTCTTACCCAGGTAAACAATACCGCGCCCTTCAATATATTCCTCGCGCTCCCAGTTCCAGTGATTGGACTTCATAACCTCTTTAGCCCTTTCAGTATGGCATGATATACATGCGGCAGTTACCTGTTGGGGCGAGCTAAATTTTTTCTTCAACACTGCAAACTTTGTATGATCTACGGAAGGAACGGGTTTAACAGAAAGTTTTGCCTGAAGCAGCGATAAAGGATTTTGTTCGGTTTCCTTTGACGATAAGACACTAATTGAGACAGCTATCACTAACCCGAGCAGGGCAACTGAGATAATTATTTTTTTCATAGATTTTGGGAATAGTTATTTAAATATTCTGTTATCTGAGACAAATTGATTTTATAAGATTCTTAATTCTACCGCAATCCGAATGATTTCGGTAAACGTCGCACTCGCGGCAATTTCTTTCTTTGCAGGTATTTTCATGGGCATAACACCAGCATGGTTTAGAATGTTCCTTAAATGAATTGCAATTATTTCTATCCGCTTCAGTACATTTTACTATGTCCCAGCATGGAATAAGAGAATAAATAGCTTTTATCCCGGCAATGCTAATTTTAAATTCGTTAATACCCTGTCTGATGCATTTTAATCTCTCTATATCTGAATTAGAATACAACCGGTGGCTCGAGGCTTTTTTGAATGGTACTATTAATCCCTCTTTTTCATACATTCTTAGAGTATGTACTGAAATATCAAGAAGTTTTGCTGCACTGCTTATAGTATACAGGGGCAAATCATTATTAATTGCAGTTTCCAAAGAATATCCCTTTTAATAATTGATATTTATAAATATCAAATAATCTGCCAATTATAAATACTAACTATTCTTTAGAAATCAGGCGAAAAATAAGGTTTGAATTCTTAAAATTAAGAAAACCGGCAGGACATATTTTCGTTTATCAGATTGAAGATATTGGTATTAATAAATTTTCTTAGCTTGTTTAAGATTTATTGTAAGTATTTTTGCCCGTATATATTCAACTTCATTAATTTTATTTCAATAAAAGGAAAAATGATCAAATGGCGCAGGAAAATCAGAAATACTTTAAGTTTAACATTGCCGGTAAATCTATAAACTCAAAAAAAATAATTTTTATTTTAGCGGTTATTTTTTGCTTAACCGGATATGCATCACCTCCGGCAGCATTAGCATTAGGATTACTCATAGCATTAACCACCGGACATCCCTATCATGAATTAAACAATAAGGTCACAAAAATTTTACTCCAAGCGTCTGTAGTCGGATTAGGATTCGGGATGAACCTTGGAAAAGTAATGCAGGTTGGCAGGGAAGGAATTTCATTCACAATTATTTCAATATTCGGAACGCTTATACTTGGGTTTATAATTGGGCGTTTGTTAAAGATCCATAAGAAAACTTCGCATCTTATTTCATCGGGAACAGCTATTTGCGGGGGAAGTGCAATCGCAGCAGTCGGCCCTGTTTTAAGAGCAAGCGACCAGGAAATGTCCGTTGCACTCGGAACAGTTTTTATACTTAATTCAATCGCGCTGTTTATTTTTCCAATTATAGGCCATTGGTTTAATCTTTCACAAACTCAATTCGGATTTTGGGCGGGAATTGCAATTCACGATACAAGCTCGGTAGTAGGAGCTGCTGCCAAATACGGGCAGAGCGCTTTACAAACAGCAACTACGGTAAAGCTTACAAGAGCTTTATGGATTGTGCCCGTAACCTTAATTACTGCTTTTTTGTTCAAGGAAAAATCCCAAAAGATATCGATCCCTTATTTTATTTTCCTGTTTTTGCTTGCATCAATTTTAAGAACTTATTTTGCTGCTGTTGCCGACTTTTCCCCTTACCTTGTTAAGGCAGCAGGAATTGGTTTAACGGCAACACTGTTTTTAATCGGCTCCGGGTTGTCAAAGAAAGTATTAAAAACCGTGGGTGTTAAGCCGCTTCTTGAAGGAATAATATTATGGATTGTTATTTCAATCGGTTCATTATTCATAATTATGAGATTTGTAAGTTAGCAATTAAGCAGACAATCAAATGAGCAATCAAGACTTTAATATTTGAGTATTGCCCTTTACCTGAAAATTATTC
>Ga0181535_10000841_pt1 | contig 42946 bp, 38 predicted proteins | sample PEATcosm2014_Bin_44_FD_119774 | JGI IMG/M metagenome (GOLD analysis project Ga0181535, IMG submission 119774) | Peatland microbial communities from MTU Mesocosm Facility, Houghton, MI, USA - PEATcosm2014_Bin17_30_metaG | ecosystem: Environmental > Terrestrial > Soil > Wetlands > Peat | place... | reverse complement strand
TCCGTTACCGATCGCGGCGATCGTGGCTGTCGCAGTGAGTGGGCCGATTCCGGGGATCGTGATCAGCCGCCGGCAGGAGTCCATCCCCTTGGCGATTCCGAGGATCAGCTTATCGGACTCAGCGATCTGTCTTCCCAGGTACTGCATCTCCAGCTGCAGTTGCGCGAGGAGCACTCGCAAAATGCCCGAGAGCTTGTTGTCTGCATCTTCCAGAATCGCAGAGAAGCTTCGATATACAGTCGTCCCTTGCGGATGGTGATGCCGCGCTCCAGCAGCAATCCGCGGATCTGGTTGATCACCGCGGTGCGTCGCACGATCCACCGCTCGCGAATCCGATGCAATGACTGTAGATCCAACTGATCATCCGTCTTGATCGGCACGAAGCGCATCCTGGGACGACCTACGGCCTCGGCGATAGCTTCAGCATCGATGTAGTCGTTCTTGTTGGTCTTCACGTACGGCTTGACATACTGTGCAGGCATCAGGCGTACATCATGCCCTTGTTCACGAAGAGCCCGGCCTAGAAAATGCGCTCTTCCGCAAGCTTCCATGCCGATCAGGCAAACACGGAGGTTCGAGGTGAAGCGAAGCAGCTGACTGCGCGAACACTTCCTCTGCACCACCACTTCACCGCGCGGGTTGAGCCCAACAAAGTGAAAGACTGTTTTAGCCAGATCGATGCCAAGCGTGTGGATCTCCATGGGACGCCTCCTGTTCACCCCTTATACCTCCGCTGAGGTTCAAGGCGGCGGACCATCCCATTAGTGACCAGTTGTGCACTGCCCGGTACGCTCGACGCGACTTCGCCCGGATTAATCCCCTCAAGTCGGCAAGGGTCCGCTAATCTGCTAGTCTCCCTCGCGGCATCCCATCGTCGACTCGGATCCCCAACAAAGCCCCGCACCAAAGTGCTGCCCTCCAAGCCGGCCATTTGGCGATTAATTTCCTCCATTCCTGCACAATCGTCTCAGTGAATCCTTCTGCCTTCACTCAAAGCTCGCCTAACTCATTTTGTCTCTAGTCTGTACTATATAAATATTTTGTTTTCAACGGCTTCCGGCCGTCGCTCAAACATCTAGGTACCTGAAAACTTAACCCCACCGGGATGGGGGGGATACCCATGCATTTCGCTTGTCGTCACATCATGTCCGACGGAGTCCGTTGCCACGCGCCCGCCATGCGCGCCAGCAACTTCTGCTACTACCACACCAAAAACCGCTTCAGAGCTCGCATCGGTGCCATGGAAGACTGCGAGATCCCCATACCGGAAGATAAGGCTTCCATTCGCACCTCCATCGCCCAAACCCTCAATGCCCTCATCTCCAAACGTATCGACGCCAAGACCGCCGGCCTCGTCATCTATGGCCTGCAGCTCGCACTCCATTCCGTCCCCAAAGGCATCTGCCTCCCACCTGACTCGGTCCGCGACATGACCCAATCCGGTGAAGGCGATGAACTCGCCCCCGCAGAGTGCGTCCATCCCGGGAGCGATTGCTCCGGATGTTCTCGCACGGACACCTGCGAACATTGCGAAATCGACCCCGAAGAAGACTTCGAAGAAGAGGAAGAGGATCAAACAGACTCCGCTCTCAGTGAATCCGACTCACGGAAACTGGTTCAGGCCTTCGTACGCCTCAAGGCCGGTGGATGATCTCAGCGCTGTGGGCTTTAGCCCAGATTCCCTGGATCGGGACTATTGCGCGAACTGCAGCGAGTACGCGCTCGTCAAGTCGACAGGGCCTTGCAGAATGCCAAGCGACTTGAGCTGGTCGTAGCCTGCCTGCCAGCGTGCTGCGTTCATGTGGCCAATTTGCGATCCGCCGGGATCGCTGCCCGTAACAAAGCCGCCATCGAGCAGCGCCTGTGCCGTGTAGGTCTCCTGCGCGGGATTCAGCGCCGGGTTGATCTTGAGCAGGTACTCATTCGTCGGTTGCGGATTCTTCAAATAGTCTTGCCAGCCGCGAACGCTGGCGCGCACGAACTTCGCGACGATGTCAGGATGTTGCGCGGCCAACTCACGAGTGGTAAATTGCACGCGATAGGGGTCGTAGCCCGAGGAGCTAATTAAAAATGTGCGCACCTGCGTGCCGGCCTGCTTGGCGAAAAACGGTTCGCTGGTGATGAAGATCTGCTGCACGTAGTCGGGATCGGACAGGAAGGTCGCGATGGAAAGCGTCGACGGTACTTCGCGGATGCTGTGCAGCTTGTAGCGCGAGACAACGTACTTGAGCCAGGTGGCGCCCGGCAGCGCCGCAACCGTGTGGCCTTCGAGATCCTTGAAGTCGTGCACGGGCGAGTTCTCGTGCACCATAATTGCCTGCGGATCGTGCTGCATGGTCGCGGCAACTGCAATGAGCGGCAATCCGTTCGAGTCCCACTCCAGAATCTGATCGCTTGAGCCCAGGCCGAAGTCGGCTTTGCCGCCGGCAACTAGCTGTGCCACGCTGTTATACGGCGACACGGGCACCAGCGTAACGTCGAGACCTTCTGCCTTGTAGTAGCCCTGCAGCGCAGCAGTGAAGAAACCCCCATGCTCCGGCTGCGGGTACCAGTCCAGCTGCAGCTTTACGGGCGTCAAGCCGCTGTTCGTGGACTGCTGCGAACGGCAACCGGCAAGCAGGAGGGCTAATGCGATGACGCCGACTCCGATGGCGAAGCGAGGCAAAGAGGAAAATCTCATGGCGGACCTCAGAGGAAGTTCGATCAAGAAAACTGGTTAAGCACCCGTGTTGGCTGCGCTGCGCTGCCGCCCGAGCCGCGCGGCCAGCTCCAGCAGAGCTTCGTCGGAGCCACGCTGAGTCGCAAGCTGCACTCCGCCCGTCTTGCAGGGAACGGTCACGACCGGAACTCCCGCAAGACTGAAAGGCGTGGTATAGCGCAGCAGCCGTGCGCGCGTGTGGCTGTGATCGGAGCCCACGGCAAGCCGAGCTGCCGGCGTTGCGGGCATCAACAAGATTTCGTGCTCGGCAAACAGTACATCCATGCGCTTGTTGAACACGGCATGACGCTCGCGCAGGGTAGTGATTTCGGCATCCGTGATTCGGGCTCCCCACTCCAGGCGCTCGCGAATCGCGGGCTGGAATTGGTCGAAGTGGCCGGCGTGAATGCGTGCTGCCTCCCACGCCTGAATCGGCGCAAAGATATCGAAGGATCCGGCCCACCAGCCGGAATCGAAGGTACTGCGACGAAGCCCGAGAGACTGTAATTCGCTGGCCGCGGAACCCAGCGCTTCGACAATGGCCGGTTCACAATCGTGCAGGAAGCTCTCGTCGATTGCCGCAAAGCGCGTGAAAGACCCGCTCGCGTCGGCTTTTTCCGGCGCAAACGCTTCGGCCAGCATTGGTGCATCTTCGAGATCGCGAAAGAGCCAGCCCATGGTGTCGAAAGACTGCGCAAGATGGCCTGCGCCGCTCCAGTCACCGCGGCCAAGTGTGGCCCGATAGCCGACCAGCCCGCACAGCGCCGCCGGCGCACGTACTGAGCCGCCCGTGTCGGTCCCGATCGCCGTCACGGCTGATCCCTCCAGCACGCTTGCTGCCGCGCCCGAGGACGATCCGCCCGTCAGTGCGCCAGGATCGCCAGGCTGCACGCAATCGCCGAACTCGGGATTCTCACCGGTAATGCCATAGGCCAGCGGATGCAGATGCGTCTTGCCGGTGATGACCGCACCCGCCGCACGCAAGCGCTCCACCAGCCACGAATCCTGCTTCGCAATTCCATTGAGGTCGCGATAGAACTGCACGCCGCAGGTGGTCGGACTCCCGGCGAGATCGAAACAGTCCTTGACGGATATCGGCAGACCCCAGAGTGGATTGCGGCCATCGCCGAATGGCCTGCCCTTACCCTTGGGCATCGCCTCGGCATGTGCCGCTTCGGCTCTCGTCCATGCCGGGTCACGCCAGAGATAGGTGTTGCTGCTCGCATTCTGATTGGCTTGCGCCAAGGCCTCTTCCGCCAGCGCAGAAGGACTCGTTTGGCCCTCAGCGAGAGCGCTGCGAAGACCGCGAATCGTCCACGACTGAAGTGGCATGTTTCGATTGTAGGTGGCCCTGGCCTTGCTTCCCGAACAGCCGTATAAAGACCGCATAAGAGAGCGCCATTTTTCCCGCCTGTACGGTCTCTTCAGCGTGCTAGCTTCGAGTATGGGCGTTGTTTCCGCTCCCCATGAGCGGCAATCCAAAACATCGAAACACGATACAGAGCGGATGAAGGAGTTGATTGCCTTTACAGGACGCTCACTGGGCACCGAGACGCCACGGCCCTTTGGCGCATCAATTGTTCACACCCGCACCGGAAAGACTCTGCTGCACGCCCTGAACAATGTCATGGGCGAATTCGACCCAAGCTCCCATGCTGAGGTGCGCGCGATTCGCCGCGCCACCAAGCGGCTGAAGCACGTTTCGCTCGCAGGCTTTACGCTCTATACAACATGTGAACCATGCCCAATGTGTATGAGCGTTGCGCTTTGGGCGCGGATCGATCGAGTAGTTTATGGCGCAACTATCGAAGACGCCAACCGGCATTTCGATCAGATCCAAATACCCGCAACAGAAGTGGCCGCGCGCAGCGATATGTCCTGCGCGGTCTACGGGCCATTCTTACGCGATGAATGCTATGCTCTCTTTACTCATCCCAACATGCTGCGTGCGATGCGCCGCTGGTACAGCCGCAAGCAGAAGTAACACTCGATCCCCATGGCTCACTTGAGGTCTCTCGCGATGGATGAACGGCTCGCAGAAGGCTTGTCTCAAATCGTCGAGCCCGCACGTGTGCTCACTGCTCGCGCGGTTCTCGAACGCCTGTCGCACGACTTTTATTGGTACTCTCCGATCTTGCGTCCGAAGCTGGCCGCGAAGAATGGCGATGTTGCAGTGCAGCCCATTTCACTGGAGGAGATTCTCGCAGTTCTGCGCTTCGCGGGCACCCACGAGATTCCGGTGACCGTCCGTGGCGCCGGCACCGGCAACTACGGCCAGTGCGTGCCGCTCGAGGGCGGCATCGTTCTCGACCTTGCGCTGATGGACAAGCTCGAAGAGATCACAACGGACGGCGTTGCCGTCTGCCAGCCCGGACTGCGTCTTGGCGCGCTTGAGAGCGAAGCGCGCAGGCAGGGCTGGGAATTGCGGATGTACCCGTCGACTTTGGTGAAGGCCTCGCTCGGCGGATTTCTTGCCGGAGGCTCCGGCGGAATCGGTTCCGTGGCGCACGGTGGCCTGCGCGACTTCGATACGGTGCGCGCTTTCGAAGTCGTGACAATGGAAGACGAACCGCGCGTCGTGAAGCATGAGGGCGCCGCAGTGCACGAGATTCTGCACGCCTGGGGCACCAACGGCATTCTCACGCGTATCTGGTTTGCCCTTACGACGGCCGTCGAGTGGACGCAATGCACGGTGGTCTTCGACACCTACGACCAGGCCTTTACCTTCACGGAGGCGATCGCAACGGATCCGAAGTGGACGAAGCGTCTGGCAACCGTTTTTGAGTGGCCCATCCCCTCGTTCTTCTCGCCCATTAAGACCACAGTGCGTGAGGGGAAATCGATGGCGCTGCTGATGATCGCCAAGGTGCAGGCAGATGCCTTCGCCGATGCTGCGCGTGCCGTCAGCGGCGAGATCACCTTTAGCGGGGCCTACGAAGGGCCGCGCACGCAGCCGCTCCTAAGCGACTACACATGGAACCACACCACGCTCTGGGCCATGAAGGCCGATACCGCGCATACCTATCTGCAATGCGGCTTTTCGCCTACGGAATGCCGGGCCCAGTTCCGCAAGCTGCGCGAACGCTTCGGAAACGAGATTCTGTTTCACATAGAATTCATGAAGAACGGTGACGGCGTTGTGATCCCCGGAGCTATCCCCGTGGTGCGTTTCACCACCGAAGAACGTCTCAACGATATGATTGCTTTCTGCCGATCGATCGGTGTCTTTGTCGCCAACCCGCACGTAAACTATCTCGAAGATGGCGGCCGATTCCGGCCCGACAACATTCAGCTTATGGCGAAACAGAAATACGATCCTCGCGGACTCTTAAATCCCGGCAAGATGATCAGCTTTCAAAGGCAGGCGGTTGCACCGTGAAGACCTGGATTCCCGATGCGCGCAACTTCGCCTATCTCACGTGGAAGCAGGTCGACGCTCTGCCGCGCGCGAGCACGCTGTTGGTGTTGCCGACTGCGGCGATCGAGCAGCACGGCCATCATCTGCCCCTCGCGACGGACACGCTGATCAATAACCTGCTCCTTGGCAAGGCGCTTGAACGCGTGCCGGCGGATCTCTCGATTTACGCACTGCCACTGGTCTGCTACGGCAAGAGCAACGAGCATTTCGGTTATCCCGGAACGCTCTCGGTGAGTGCGCAGACATTTCTCGCCGTCGTGCGCGACCTGGGGGCGAGTATCGCGGCCGGAGGATTCAAGAAGGTTGTCCTCTATAACACGCACGGCGGCAACGCATCCCTGGTTGACGTGTTGGCGCGTGATCTGCGTGCGGAGTTCGGCCTACGGACTTTTTCGCTGTTCGGATCGCCCGGTGCAACGTTCGAGGGCGTGAGCCCACAAGAGCGCACGTACGGATTTCACGCCGGCGAGATTGAGACCGCTTATCTTCTGCATGCGACGCCCGAGCTTGTGCATCGCGACGCGTACACAGCCAATTACATTGCGCGTGTCGATCAACCTGAACTGCTCAAGCCCGAAGGCTCATCGGCCAACTTCGCCTGGCTGACTCGCGACATCGCGCCCAGCGGCGTTTTGGGCGATCCGTCTGCGGCGACAGCCGAGAATGGTGAACGTTGGGTCGACGAAGCTGCTGCGCGCATCGCCGAAATTCTCGTCGCTATGTATAACTTCGAGCCAAAGCATGGGGCCTGACCTATGTCACTTATCGATTGCGGCAACGGAGTGCGACTGGAGCGCGGAGCTTCCTGCCGTCTCAGCGACGGTGTCGCGCTGGTCTCCGACCATTACTACCCAGAAGGCGAAGGGTCTTGGCCCACGCTGTTGATGCGCCAGCCCTATGGGCGCGACATTGCATCGACCGTCGTCTATGCGCACCCAGTTTGGTTTGCGCGCCAAGGCTATCACGTGGTCATTCAGGATGTGCGTGGACGGGGCGGGTCGGAAGGCGACTTTTATCCTTTCCGCCACGAGGGTCGCGACGGTGCCGAGACGATTGCGTGGCTGCGCGGGCACGCAGCATGCAACGGCCGCATCGGCATGTATGGCTTCTCCTACCAGGGGGCGACGCAACTGCTCGCCGCGGCCGAGCAGCCAGAAGGATTGCAGTGCATCGCGCCACACATGACGGCGACGGATTTGTATCACGGCTGGTTCTATCGCCAGGGCGCGTTGCGGTTAAGTTCGGCGCTTGGGTGGGGAATCCAGATGCTCCGTGAAGACGCGCGCCGGCGGAATCTGCGCGAGGCGAGTGCAAAGCTCGAGGCTGCCTGGGCCAATGTACGCGCTCAGGCCACGCAGGTTCCGTATACCGAGCATCCGGCGATCGCTGATCCTGAGTTGCCCAGTTACGTGCGCGACTGGTTCGCGCATCGTGAGGCAGGCGAGTATTGGACAGGGCAGGACATCAGCACACGGATTGATCGGATTCAAATCCCGGCGCTTCACATTGCCGGCTGGTTCGACACGTACCTCGAGGGATCGATCGCAGGCTATCTCGCGTTGCGCAAGGGCGCGGGGACGGAATTTGCGCGCGAGCATCAGTATCTGTTTGTCGGCCCGTGGATGCATATTCCGTGGGGAGATCGTGTCGGTGATGCCAATCTCGGCGACGCTGCAAATCTCAACACAGACGACATCTTGCTGCGCTGGTTCAATCGCTGGCTCAAAGATCTCCCCGAGTTTTCCTTTGACGCGCGCATCCGTTATTTCCGTCTCGGCATCAATAACTGGCGCGGTTCGCACGATTGGAACAACGAATCTCTCCCACTCTTTCTGCACAGCGCCGGCAACGCCAACTCGCGCAAAGGCGATGGCCGTCTCTCTCCGGTTGTGCCCGATGCCGGGGAACCGCGCGATGTCTTTGTCCACGATCCCGAAGTTCCAGTGACGGCGCCGGGTGGTCCGCAGGCGCTCAGCGGGCCATTCGACCAGGCAGCTCTTGAAATGGGGAACAACCTGCTCGTCTACACTTCGGACCTGGTTCAGCAGCCGACGGAGGTCTTCGGCCAACCGCGGGTGAAGTTGTATGCCTCGACCTCCGCTGCGCACGCAGATCTCGTGGCCAAGCTTGTTCGAGTCTCCGCTGCGGGCCTCTCTGAGTTCCTCTGCATCGGTATTGCCCGCAGTTCGTGGCTCTTTCGCGAGAGCGGCTACACTGTCGACGAAGTGCACGCGTGGGAGTTCACTTTGGAGCCGATTGCGTTCGTGCTCGCACCGGGTGAATCGTTGCGGCTCGAGATCGCTAGCTCTGCCTTTCCGCTCTACGATCGCAACCCTTCGACGGACGTGCCGCCTCAACTTGCCGACAACTGGAGCTGGGCGCGCTCGACACAACAGATCCTTCACACGGCGGAGCACCCTTCTGTTTTGCATCTCCCCGTGAAAGGACCGGCTGGATGGTAGAGGTCGGCGCCGTTCCTGAGATCAGGCTGCAGGGTGTCACGAAGCGTTTCAAGAACGCGGCTGTGGCACTTGAAGGCATCTCGCTCGATGTGACGCGCGGCGAGTTTGTGACGTTCCTTGGGCCGTCGGGATGCGGAAAGTCGACGCTGCTGAAACTCGTTTCAGGGCTGAGTCCGGCCAGCAGCGGCACCGTGCAGGTCAACGGAATGACGCCGGAAAATGCGCGCGAGATGATGAGCTTCATCTTTCAGGATGCGACGCTTCTGCCTTGGCGGACGGTAGAGCGCAACGTTGGCCTAGGCCTCGAACTGGAGTATGCCGCGAAGGACTTGCGCAAGCAACGAGTCGCGCAAATGTTGCAACTGGTCGGCCTGGATCACGTTGCGCATCATTATCCGCGGCAGCTTTCCGGCGGGATGAAGATGCGCGTGTCTATTGCGCGAGCTCTGGTCAGCCGACCGCGAATCCTCCTGCTGGATGAGCCCTTCGCGGCGCTCGACGAGATGACACGCGACCGCCTGAATGAAGAACTGCTGCGCCTTTTCGACGAGCAGAAGTGGACAGTTCTGTTTGTCACCCACTCGGTCGCCGAAGCGGTCTTTCTTTCGTCGCGCGTCGTGATCCTTGCGCCGCATCCGGGCCGCGTCGCTCACCAGGTCGAAGTGAACTTGCCTTGGCCGCGCACGGCAGGGACGCGCGAGTCGATTGAGTTCGAAGAGATGGTGCTGCACACCTCCCGTCTGCTGCGAGGAGTATCGGCAGCATGAAGCGACAAGGTCTGCTCGTCCTGAATGCTGTGGCGGTATTTCTCTGCGTGCTTGGGTTGTGGCAAGCACTGGTCTGGGTGAATCACGTGCCGCCCTATATTCTGCCCGGACCCAAGCTGGTGTTGGAGGCTCTCCGGGATCGCTATCCTTCGCTTCTCGACTCTCTTTGGATCACGACCGAAGAGGCTGCGGGCGGTCTCGCGGCAAGCATTGTTGTAGGGATTGGGACAGCCATGATCTTTGCGCAGTGGCGGTGGTTAAGGCAGACCCTCTATCCCTATACGATCCTGCTGCAGACGGTGCCGATCGTGGCCATCGCGCCGCTTATCATCAACTGGGTCGGCGCCGGCATCTTTTCGGTTACGGTGGTGACATTCATCATCTGCCTGGCACCGATCATTGCGAATACGACGCAAGGGTTGATCAGCGTCGACGAGAACCTCATACATCTGTTTGTGATGCACAAGGCGTCTCCGGCGCAGATTCTCTTCAAGCTGCGCCTGCCCAATGCGACTCCGAATGTCTTCACGGGCATTCGCATCTCGGCGGGTATCAGCGTGATCGGCGGCATCACCGGCGAGCTGTTTGCCGGCTCGACGCGTGTAGGTGAAGGCGGTCTTGGATACGCAATCCTTTACGCAAACAATCAGATGGAGACGAGCTATCTGTTTGCACTGGTTTTTGCGGCCACGGTGCTCGGGTTCGGTTTCTTCTTTATCGTTATGTTTCTCGAATGGCTCTTCCTGCACAACTGGCATGAATCGAGCTTGCCCAACTCAGCAGAATAAGGAGGCGCAAAACGATGTTGCGCATGGAATCAGAAACCGGATGGTGGCTGATCCGGCATCCCGATCACGCCGAGTTGGCCGGCGCTTTTGGTGCTGCGTGGGGCAATGAAAGATTTCGCAGGCCGGAGCCGCGGGCGCGTGTGCTGCATGGGATCGCGCGGCACGACGACGGGTGGTCGGAACGAGACGCGCGACCGGTGGTCACCAAGCAGGGCAAACCTTCGGCGTTTTCGACTGAACTGGTCGGCAAGTATTCTGCATTTGAAGAGATCGAGATCGAAGACTATCTTGCGGTGCGCGATCGCGCCGTGCGAATCATTGCAGAGAAGGACCCCTATGCGGGCCTTCTCATCTCGATGCATACCTATAGTCTGCTGACCGAGCACGCCGATCGCTCGACGATTGCGCCGGAAGGACTGGCGCTGCTGGATGCCTTTCTCGAACGCCAGCGGGACTATCAAGGCCAGCTGCGAGCCGCGATCGAGTCCGACCAAACGCTCGCGCCTTCCGCGAAATCGGACCAGACCATCACCGAGCACTTTCGGTTGCTGCAGGCCTGCGACAATCTCTCGCTGCTGACGTGCGTGGCGTACGCCTCGCCGGCGCATCTGCTTCACGCTCTTCCACTGAACGACGGATCGACTTCCAAGGTTCAGGTGAATCCCATTGGCTCGCGCCATTTTCGGCTTGATCCGTGGCCGTTTAGGGAGCCTGAGCTGCGCTTCGAGTTTCCGGCACGGCACGTGGAAGGCAAGACTTTTGGTTCCTCGGAGCAACTGAGCGCGGCGTTCTCCGGTGCGCGGGAACAGAAGCTCGCGGTCGCGCTAAGAGCGGTTCCAGGATGGATGAGCCCCTAAAGTGGTGTCCCAGAAGTTCTAGACGGGATCCAGAATGGTGAAAGAGCAGATTCTTCACCCCCGAACTGAAGGACGTTCGGGGCCCCGTTCGCTCAGAATGACACCTTTACTCATGTTGTGTATTTCAGAGGCAGCACACTAGGAAGAAAGAAAAAGGGCGACCCCTGAGGGAGCCGCCCTTTCTGTTTTGGGTTGAGGTGGAGTTCTAGAAATCGAACCGCAGCGACATCTGCACCTGACGCGGGCTGCCGATGGTGTGGGTCACGATGCCGAGGCCGGACGGAAAACTGTACAGCGAATTGCACGATCCAGCGCCGGTGCAATCGCTTGGCAGTACAGGCTGTCCGGAAAACGGGAAGGCGTTATAGCCGGCATTCTGCGATACCTCGTTTCCGGGGACGTCGAGGCTGGTGGTGTTGGTCAGGTTGTAGACATCGAGGGTGTACTTCAGGTTGTACTTCTCCTTGAAGTTGAACACCTTGGCCAGCGAAGCGTCGGCACGGTGCTGTCCCTGCTGACGGAAGATGTTGCGTTGGCCGGTGGTGAAACCGGTCTCATAGGGATCCGTGGACGGAATTGCGCCGCCCAAACCGCCCGCTGGCAGCAGGGGAAGGGTGAAGCACGAGGCGTCGAGGGCGGGCGGTGCGCCCGCGGGAGTCCATGCCCCTGAATGACCGGTTAGAGCTTTCTTCGCTGTGCATCCACTCGCCAACGGAACAATCGGATTCGTGATGCCGTCAGCTGTGGAGTAGAAGATGCTGCCCACCGCACCCGAGAAGTCGATGATGCTGTAGGGCTGGCCAGACTGCAGAACGGCAAGGCCCATGAGCGACCATCCGTTCACAGCCAGTCCTGCGAGCGAGCCCTGGTGGGCGAAGTCGTGCAGGCGGAAGACGTAGTTCAAATTGAGCACGTGGGTGCGGTCGAAGTCGGCAGAGCCGTAGGCCTCACGCAGGTTGAGGGGATTGTTGCCGTTGTAGAACAGGCCCAGCCCGCTCTGCTCGTCGAGTGTGTGGGAGTAGGTGTAGGAGACACCGACCTGCAGACCGTGGCTCATGCGCTTGTCCACGTGCACCTGAAGCGCATCGTAGGCATCCACGCCTGCGGCCCGGTAGGCGATTGATTCGGCGGCGTAGCCCATGTACGGGACGCGCAGATCGACGTTGCCGCCCTCGTAGTTGGCCAGGTAGGGGGTTCCATCGTCGAGCACTGCGCCACCAACGTTGTACCCGTAGCTGTAGTTCTGCTGGAATGGGCCGCCGGCCAAGGTGGGGCTGCTGGGAGATGCGATGGTCGGCTGATTGAACGGAACCGGGATGACCTGGTGCCGGCCGCGGTTCCCGACATAACCGGCTTCGATGGCCAGGTCGTTGCGCGGCTGCCACTGGATATCCAGCGTGTAGTTGAAGGTGTAGGGCAGTTTGTTGGTCGGGTCATAGACGCCCAGGGAAATCGGCTGGCCGAATTCGTTTACGATCGCGTTGGCATTGGGCAGGTAGTTGTTGAGGTCCGATGCTTTGGGGTTGTTCGGCGGAGCGAGGAGGGCTGTTCCATAGGGGTTCTCGAGGTTTCCCTCCGCATCAGACCCGCCGCAGGTGGGGATGTATCCCTCGTAGAAGTACAAAGAAGTGGCCGGGCAGGAGGAAGCGTTGACGAAGGGCAACTGCTGGTTCACGCCGAAGGGGCCGCCGGTGACGGTTCCGATGGCGTAGCCGGGCGAGAAGTAGCTGAAGAGTTCGCCGCGGTCGTAGTACATACCACCGCCTGCGCGGACGACGACCTTGTTATGGAAGAGACCGGGCTGCCATGCGGCGCCGATGCGGGGTGCGATGCCCCACTGCCTGCCGGTGAGTGTCGTCGGGCTCACGCCCTTGGTTCCGTTGGCGTTGTTGCCGGCGATAATCAAGCCGGAGTTGACGATGGTATCGGAACCTATGTCGTACTGGTAGTCGCTGGGAGAGAAGTTGAAGATGCGTCCGTATTTCTCGGTCAGGCCGCCGTCCCAGTCATAGCGAACGCCGGCAGTGATCGAGAGCGATGGTTTGACCTGCCACTTGTCCTGCAGATAGGTTCCGAGCTGGTTGGCGCGGTAGTAGCGGCTGGCATCGCCCTGCAGGAACGAGCTGACATAGAATCCGGTGGCCGAGCTGCCGGGCGTGACCTGCCCCTGAATCATCTGGCTGAAGTCATCCGTCGCGATGGTGCCTTTGCCGGTGCGCTTGTCGATAGTGTTGAGCTGGGTGTAGCCGTAGCTGGCACCGAAGCTGAAGGTGTGCTTGCCCAGCATCCAGATGGCATTGCCCGAGGGCGACCAGCGGTTCTGGAAGACGCCGGTATTCGGGGCCTGCCCTTCGGCGTTGGGGCCGATGTTCAGGATCGCCTGCGATGTTCCCGAGGGTTGGTCGGACCCGAGCACGTTGTACACAGAGATGCCGGGGAAGTACTTTGACCCGAAGACGTTAATTGACGCCGTTCCTGCCGAGCCGCCCGGGATGGCATCGGGACCAAAGGCCTGCTCGTTGGTGCCCCAGATCTTTTCGCGGATGAAGCCGAAGGTCTCGCTGGTGCTCAGGTTCGACTTGACGATGTAGCTATTGGTGACGGAAGCGACCTGGGAGCCCGAGTCGAGATGCTCGGAGAAGCCGGGCACACTCGAATAGGAGTAAGGCGCGATGGCCGGATCATGCTGGTAGAAGTACTTGAGCGCGAGGGTGTCTTTCGAGGTGGCGTTGTAGTCGATGTCAGCGACGCCCATGTCCGCAGTGAAACGGCCAGTACCGGGCAGGAAAGCGTTGTCGACGTGGGCTACGGAGGGCGCCGCACCCTTCAGATTGTCATTGGGGATGAGCCACTTGCCCGGTTCACCTGGCAATGCGGGCGAATTGAAGAGTGCCAGCGCGACGGGGTCAACGTTGGCCGAGGTCAGGGTGGTGCCGAAGGAGTTGTTGGTGATGTTCGCCAGAGTTCCGGCAGAGCGATCGTCGCTCAACCCCACCGGCACGTCGATGACCGAGTCTCCGATCTCCTGATCCGAAACATGGATGTGCTGATAGGAGACGAAGCCGAAGAGCTTGTCCTTGATGATCGGGCCGCCGACTGCGCCGCCAATTGTGTAGCGGTGCAACTGGGGAACCTTGTCGGATGCGGGAATGTTGTTGTCCTGGTTGAAGAAAAATGGGGCGGCGTTGAGCCAGTCGGTACCGCGGTGCCAGTAGGCCGATCCATGCAACGTGTTGGTACCGGAGGCGGTGCTCATGTCGATATGCGCGCCCGAGGTGGATCCCTGCGTGGCGTCGTACATCGACGCATTGACGCGAACCTCGGAGAGGGTCTCGGGAGCCGGCGTGGGAATCGCGTTGCCGATGGAGAGGTAGACCGAGGCTAACGTTTGAATGACACCGCCGGCACCGGTGCTGGAAGAAACTCCCGTGCTGTTGATGACGCGCGCGGACGGAACCTGGCTGGTGCTTTTGCCGTTGAAGAGATTGCTGGCATCGACGCCGTTCAGCAGAAAGCTGTTGGATGTGTCGCGCTGGCCGTTGGCCCAGATGGGCGCATTGCCCAGGCCGGAGTTTGCACCCGTGCCACCGGATAGTTCGGCATTCACGCCTGCGGACTGAACGGCGAGACCGGTAAAGCTCCCTGTCGCCAGAGGCACCGTGTCGATCTGTGTCTTATCCATGACGTAGCCATTGGTCGTATCGACGGCGTTCATCAGCGGGGTCGCGTCGACTTCGACAGTCTGGCCCGTGGAGGCGATCTTGAGCTGGGCATTCAGCGTGGCGGTGCGGTTTCCCTGGACGGTGATGTGCGGCGTCTTCTGGGTCTCGAATCCCGTGGCCGTGAAGGTGACGGTGTACGAGCCGATAGGCAGGTTGACGAACGAGTAGGTACCCGCGCCGTTGGTTACGAGGGTGCGCGTGAGAGACGTTTGCTCGTCGAGAACCGTCACGGTTGCATTCGGGATGACACTGCCGGACGGGTCAGTGACGTCGCCAGTGATGCCGCCAAGCGTCTGCTGTGCGAACAGGGTTGAGCCGCACAGCGCTACGACTGCCACGATTGCCAGCAGCCGGGGAAGCAGAGAGAGAGACAGTCTCATGGAATACCTCAAGGGAAAAGGGCCTCGGAAATAAAAAGTTCCCGCGAAGGCTTTCTGAAAGCTCAAAAAGCACTTGGCTGGTTTCGTGACTCTGAGTTGTGGGTCCCGCAAAAAAGGAAAAAGGGGAAGCAATCCTCTTTGAGTCGAGGGGCTTCAACTGTGGATCAGTGAGACCTGCGGTATGTGAAAAGGATAATAGCTACGGAATAAAGTTCATCTAAAGATTTGCCACGGGCTTGCGACCTGTTTGCACTGGTTTTGGAGCAGATTTTAGCGGATTCAGGGCAGGAGCGAAACGTGTGCCTGTGCGATGCGCCAGCCCTGGGGAAACCGCACCCAGACCTGGCTCTGCCGGCCACGCACAGTTCTTTGATTGACAGACCGTTCGAATTCAAGAGTGATACTGGCGAAATCACGGCCAAAACTGACGATATCGAGCCGCTTCAGTGTGCGCGCAAGATTGGCGGCGGAGCGCGTCTTGCGGAAGGCTTCGAGCTCTTCAGGACCGTACAAATTCTCCGTTGCACCGAAGCGCATTACATGCTGTCCGTCCCAAAACATTGCGACCAGTTTTTCCACATCATTTGTGACGAGCGCCCGCTCGTACTCGGGGTAGAGCGCTTCAAGCTCGGCGATCACCTGTGGGTCGTTGATGGTCATACGAGAGGAAAGAGCTCCCGGCCGGGAAGAACTTGTTTCGAGATCGCTCCACTCACGGTGAACATGGGTTCGTTGACCACCTGGCTCAACCGCAGTTTGAGGGCGACGCTGCAGAGAAGATAGGCGTGTACGGCGCTGAATCCCCAGTGGGTGACGAGCAGGTCGATCATGCGACTGGTTGCGGCACGCGCGGTGGCAGCTATGTCGACGCCCGATTCGATGACGATCCAGGCGTCGGAGGTCGAATCCGGCGCGGCTCGCTCGCTGGCTTCGACGATCGGCCCTGCGAGAGGCCGGCGCTTGTGCAGTTTGAAACGGAGCGTCACGTCGAGGGGGCACTCGATTCCGTTGATGCAGACCTCGCCATCGCCCTGGGCGGCGTGGCCGTCGCCGCAACTGAACAGAGCGCCCGAATTGTAGACCGGCAGATAGAGCGTCGATCCCGCGCAGAGCTCGCGCACATCGAGATTGCCGCCGAACGGGCCGGGAGGTCTTGTGCGAAAGCTTCCGTCGTCGGCGCGGGCGACACCCATCACGCCGAGAAACGGCCGCACCGGGACGACAGCAGGGGCGAGCGAGCGCGTAGCCTCGCCTTCGAGCGACCAATGGAAGAGATAGGGCTCGTGGAAGCGCTCCTTGAGAAAGCCCAGGCCTTCGACAATGCTCGACCAACCCCATCCGGAGTGACGCGTTGCCAAAACATCGATCTGGAGCGCGTCGCCGGGCTCAGCGCCTTCGATCGAGATAGGCCCGGTGAGTGCATGAATGCGGGTGCGATCGATTGTGAGGTATGCAGCCAGAGCCATGCCGGGCGCAATCTGCCCGCCGCTTGCGTCGACGCACTCGATCTGCGCTTCGTCGCCGGGGGCGACATGGAGCCGCGGTTGGAGGGACCGGTCCCACACCGAGTGGGTTGGGTTAGCGGAGAGGGTGTGCTCGCTCATGGCTCTTTCACTCGCACCGACATCTGCACTTCGACCAGAGCGTTGCGAGGCAGTGCGCTTACACCGACGGCGGCGCGTACATGGCGGCCGGCATCGCCGAAGACCTGCACCAGGATATCCGATGCGCCGTTGATCACCGCGGGCGAATCAGGGAAACCGGCGACTGCATTGACGTAGCCGTTGACCGTGACAACTTCGGCAATCGCATCGAGCGATCCGAGTTCACGTTTCAGGACGGCGAGCTGTGTCAACGCGCAGGCGCGTGCGGCAGCGTAGCCGTCTTCAATGCTGCGATCGGCGCCAGCGATTCCGCCGATCACTCCGTCCGGTCCGATTGAAATGACCCCGGATAGATAGACGATGCTCCCGACTCGCTTGGCAGAGACATAGTTGCCGCCCGGCGCGGGCAGTTGCGGCAGCGCGAGGCCGAGCGCCGCGAGATTCTGTTCTGGATCAGAGGCCATTTGCTTCGACTGTAGCATGCGAATGTGAAATGTTCTTTGGCCTTGACTTCGATGCGCGCTAGCATGAGGCCATGCCTCAGATTCGGCTTACGACTTACTCCGCTACAAGTGCGCGCGTCCCATTCTGCGGCGCGAGGCTGGCACGATGATCACACGAGCGTCCAAGATTCTTCTGGTCGGGGGAATCGCCCTGTTTTACACGCTGGTGGTCTTCAACAACCTTACCGACTTCGACTCGAACTACCAGTTTGTGCGCCATGTGTTGTCGATGGACTCGACCTTCCCTGGCAATCACGGCATGTGGCGCGCCCTGCCCTCAACGACTATCCACTTGGTCTTTTATCTCTCAATCATTGCGTGGGAGTTCGTGACGATGGTGCTGTTGTGGCTCGGTGCTGTCCGCCTCCTGCGTGCGGTACGCGGTCAGGCCGTGGCTTTCAATGCCGCCAAGGGCGTGGCGGTGATGGCGCTGACACTCTCAATGACGATGTGGCTGGTTGCATTTTTGTCGGTCGGTGCGGAGTGGTTCCTGATGTGGCAATCACACACCTGGAACGGGCAGGAAGCGGCATTTCGCAGTTTTGCCGTTGTCGGAATCGTACTGCTCATTCTGATTCAGCCTGAGGCCGAGACTCAGCCGTAAGCTCTCAGGCTGTGACGGCGGCCCGCTTCCGGCGGAGCGCGTACCACACGATTCCCGCAGCGATGTAGGCGAGATAGATCCATGGTATGCGGGCGTGAAGTTCGTCGGCAGTGGACCGCAGGTCGAAGACCGCGATGAGCACGAGCACGAGTACCGTGAAGATGCTGATGGCCGCGAGCAGATGGGAGTGCTGGCCGACGGCCCGTCGTGCGAAGGGCAGTGCGAGCGCGACAAGCGCATAGACAGTCAGAAACCCAAAGACCGACAGAGATCCTAGCAGATCATACATATCCGAGCCCGTAAACGCGCGCAACTGCATGCCTGCAGTGGCAGCAAACATCAGGGCCGCTGATAAGACGACTGCAGGGCCTGGAGTACCGTGTTTCTTGTTTGTGCTCTCCAGCAGCTTCGGCAGCAGTCCTCCGTGCGCCATGCGCAGCAGCACGCGCGCTGCGGCGGTAGCGCAGGCAAGGACACACGCGAACATGCTGATGAGCGCGCCGAAGTCGATCGCGATCCCGAGAGGGGCCACGCCTGCTTTCTCTGCAAGGTGGTGCAGCGGGCTGGTGGACTCGCTTAACTTTCCCGATTCGCCGCGAAACCCCAGCACTTCAGAGTACGAGCACAGCATGAAAAAGACTCCGGCAAGAATGGCGCACTGTAGCACGGCCCGCGGAATCGTATGCAGCGGATTGCGCGCCTCGCCGCCCAGAGTGGTGGCGCTCTCAAAGCCGACGAAGCTGAACATCGACAAGACCAATGCGGGGCCCAGCGACGAGAGCGAAACGCCCCTGAGGTGCAGTTGGTCCAGATCGAGATGGAGGCCGAACCGGATGGGCATGATCGTCAACACGAGCACGATCAGGCTTACGGAGCCAATCTCGATCCAGAGCATCAACTCGGCGGACAGCTTTACATCGCGATAGGCGATATAGCCCGCGACGAAGCAAACTACGAGTAACGTCAAGAGTCCAGGGGGATCCCGATGAAAGAACTGCTGCATGAGCAGATTGGTGTAGTAGAGCGCGCCGCCGGCCACTGACGCACCAGTCGTGATGTAGGCCAGCAGCAATCCCCAGGCGGCAACCACACCGAAAAATGGCGGCAGCGTGTCTGCTGTGTAACTGTAGAGCGAACCGGGCGATGCGGATAGCTTTGCGAACCGGCTGATGCAGAATCCTACGAGCAGCGTGGCTCCGGTGGCCATGAGATAGACAAACCAAGTCGCATTTCCGGCGAGCGTGAAGACCAAGGGGATCGTCAGCGAGGGTGAGGTCGACGGCGCCATGGCGGACACCGACTGCGCCAACGTCTCAACGGGTCCGAGGACTCCCGCATGCAGTCCGTAGCTTTCCGGTACGACGTTTTCGGGGTACACTGCGCCTGCCGCACTCGTTTGGTCCTCCACGGTCCTGCCTTTCGCAGTTGTATTGTTCGTCGGTACCCCTAGTCTCGGATGGATGTAACCTTCACGTCAAGAAGCGCGCGATACACTTGAAGCCATGCCGGTTGCCGCAATTATTCTCGCTGCAGGCGCGAGCCGCCGTCTGGGCCAGCCCAAACAACTAGTGGGCTTCGCTGGGGAGACGCTGCTGGAGCGCGCTTTGCGCCTGGCAAAGGAAGCAGGCGCTTCGCCTGTGCTTGTTGTCCTGGGGGCCAACTTCGCGCCTATCTGCGCATCCATTCCGTTCAACGAAGCGATTCCAGTCTTCAACGAGAAGTGGGAGCAAGGCATGGCGACCTCGATCCACGCCGGTCTGCATGAGGCCGATGTACGCGCGCCCGAGGCCGTCGGCGCGCTCGTCATGGCCTGCGATCAGCCGCACCTTTCGGCTGGACATCTGCGGTCGTTACTGCAGGCGTTCGCTGCCGCGCAGACCGAGCCAACCATCGTCGCGTCAGACTACGTGGGTAATTACGGAATTCCCGCCGTGTTTCCACGCAGCGTCTATCCAAAACTCCACGCGCTGCATGGGGACAAGGGTGCGCGCTCACTGCTTGCCAAGCCGCCGTGCCGAATCGTGTCGGTCGCCTGCTCCGGCTGCGAAATCGACATCGACCTCCCCGAGGACCTTGCGCACCTCAAGTAGGACTAACGCTCGATGGTCGCTTCAATCGATCCGTGGGGTTCATCGATCGGAACGAAGATGTGATTCGGATTGTCTTGTCCGAACGGACTCAAGTCCGCAAGCAAATGATGCAGATTGGGCATCATCAGCGTAATGCGCGCGATCTCCGGCGCTGCGTCCAATGCGGATTTTCCCATGTCGAACAACGTATGCTGCACGCTCATGCTGTGGTGGGCGGCGAATTCCCTGAGCAGCGATCGCAGAATGCGTCTCCGCACGTCTGCATAGTCCGGTGCGTCGACCGAATATTCCCACCTGACAGTGGCGGATGTCCCAAAGATACGGTCGGTCGCGGGCTTCAATGTGGTCAGCTTGTCTTTGATGTACCCGGTGAAGGCGGAGTTGGTGGTTTTTAGAATCGTGAGCCTATCGATCCCCGATGCAATGGACCACGGACCATTCTTGGCGCGCACCGCATGAACGGTCTGCTTTTCGGGGCCGCCGAGCTTAAATGTTGTCCGTTCCTCCGATCCATTCAGCTGGATGTGCTCCCACGATTTCTCCCAAACCTCGACGCTCACGTTCGACACTTGCGGATTGTTGTTCAGGAGATAGTCGCCGAGATCTTTCGCGAATTCTTCTATGGTGGTGGCCGTCGATTCGCGAGCGATGGAGTAGACCGTGTTCTTCATCGTGTCTGTGGGGAGAATCTTGCTGTTGTCGGCAGCGGTGAAACTCGTGTCGAAATCCCCTTGCAGGAGAACCTGCACGGTCCACTCGTTGAAGTCGTGCCGATCGCCGTGCCTCGTAATGCGCGACACCCTCACCTGCGATTTGCCGTAGCGATTCTCTCCCAGCCTTGCCATGTCTAGCATCCTCGGTAGGTTGTGTAGCTGTTGTCGCTCAACAGCAGCGGCAGGTGATAGTGTCCGGCGCCGTCGCACTCGAATACGACCGCAACCTCTGGATAGATAGTCGCGCGTCCTTTCTGCTGCATGTAGGAGCCGGTCACGAAGACCAGGCGATATCGCCCGCGCTCGGCATTACTCGCCAGATCCCGGCAGCGTCCGTCCTCATCTGTGGTGCCATTTCGTACCAGGGTCCACGCATCGCCGCGCGCAGCTTCGAGCCGGATCGATATGCCAATGACAGGTCTTCCCAGCACCCCATCCAGAACGTGTGTCGTGATTCTGCTCATACTGCTACCCATTTTCCCAGACGAATCTGCATGATTTGCCGCTGCTGTTCAGCAGCTTCGCGCAGTTCGGTCTGCCGGTCGCTGCTGAGACGACGGGTGAGAATCGCCAGCATCTCCGCGGCACTCTTGCCCGTCGCACACACGATATAGGTAAATCCAAAACGCTGCTCATAGAGCGCATTTTTCTCGGATAGTTCCAAAAGGATTCGCTCCGATGCCGTCACAGCCGAAGCCTGCTCCTGCGTCGACCACGCCGCCGACTGGCCGGTTGCCTGAGCTTTGCGCTCACCGATGCGCGGATGGCAAGCGAATGCCTCCAGCCAGTCGACTTCTTGCATTGCTGACCAGAGTCGATCGGCTGTCTCGCTCAATGCGGCAATGCCAGTCAGGGGGCGGGCAGCGACCATTGCCTCTGCCCAGCGCGTTGCGCCGCAACAGGCGAGCATCGCAGCGTGGGCGGCTGCAGGATCGGCCTGATTCCACCCGTCAAGTACCGGGTCGATTGAATCCAGGGGGCTCATCGTGGTTGCTCCACGACGAGGCTGCGGAGGAACTCCTCCAGAAGATTGGCCGCCACTGCTCTCCGGTATTCCGCGGTAGAGCGGATGTCATCGACGGGGGCAGCTTCTTCGAGCAAGGCGTTTCGTCCGGCCATGATTGTTTGCGGGGATATTTCTCTGCCACGGACCGCTGTTTCGGTTTGATAGAGCCGCGTGGGAAAGGGCGCGAGGCTCGCGGCCGCGAAGCGGACCTCGCTGATCACGCCGGTGTCCAGGAGAGCAGTTCCGGCAAGCTCGACCTTGGAGATGGCCATGGCGCGACGCGTCCCTACTTTGCGCAGATACTGGCGATGCGCTGCGAACTTGCGTGGAAGGTGAACCGCGTAGACCAGCTCATCCGGGGCGAGCACATTCTTCTTGTAGCCTGTGTGGAATTCTGTATAGGGCACACGTCGCTTACCGCGTACGGAGATAAGCTCGAGCTCTGCGTCATAGACGAGCAGTGCCGGCGAAGAGTCCGCGGCCGGCGACCCATTCACGAGATTCCCTCCGACGGTGGCGCGATTCTGATTCGCGATCGATCCGATCCAAGTTGCAGCCTTCGCGAGGAGTGGGAAGTGTGCGGCGATGGCTGGGTCAAGACGGAGATCGCGGAAGGTGGTGCAGGCTCCAATCGTGATTGAGTCCGCGCCTGCTTCGATGAAGCGGAGATCCGGAATGCCCCACAGACTGAGGAGCTTTTTCGCGCTGAGCCGGCCCGCAGCATGCGCCACCATCAGCTCCGTGCCGCCGGCAATGGGTGTCCAGACTCCAGGACCCTCGGCGAGCACCTGCAGCACAGCGTGCAGGCTGCCGGGGGCGATCAGTTCATGGGCTTCGGCGTTACCGCGCATGGGCCTCGTTGGCCATTGGGTCTTGAGTTTGGGCCGCTGCCGAAATCACCGAATCGAAGATACGTTTGAACCCGGTACAGCGGCAGAGATTCCCGGCAAGACCCTCCCGAATCTCCGTCATGGTTGGGTGAGGATTTGACGCGAGCAGATGTGTCGCGGCCATCAACATGCCCGGCGTACAGATGCCGCATTGCGCGCCGCCGCAGTTGAGAAAAGCTTGTTGCAGCGGATGCAGGTCGCCATCGATGGCAAGTCCCTCGACGGTCTGGATCCTTGCGCCGTGCGCCTGTAAGACCGGAACCAGGCATGAGTTCACCAACTCGCCGTTCAAGCGAACGGAGCACGATCCGCACTCGCCCTCACCGCAGCCTTCCTTTGTGCCGGTCAGTTGAAGGTCTTCGCGCAGCACGTCGAGGAGGCGCTTCATGGGCGGAGCCTGCACGCTTCGCCGATCTCCGTTCACCACGAGATCGATTGCCGGCCAATCTGCGCTCATGCCGACGCTGCCTCCTCGACGGGTATGCGTGCACCCAGCCTTGCGAACAGGTCCTCGGGCAGCAGTGGAATCGAGTTGAACGAAACCCCAATCGCATCGCGGATCGCGTTCAGAATTGCGGGCGCAGGGCCATCATGCGGAAGTTCTCCGATGCCCTTTGCGCCATACGCACCGTGGCTGAAGGGGATCTCTTCGAAGTAGACGTGAATCGGCGGCACGTCTTCCGCTGTGGGCATGATGTAGTTGGTCATCTGGTTGTTGACCATGTGTCCATTTTGGAGCAGCACCTTCTCGTAGAGAGCGTAGCCGATGCCCTGCGCGACACCGCCCTCGATCTGCCCGCCGGCCAGCACAGGATTGAGTACGCGACCCACTTCCTGGACGGACCAGAACTCCTCAACTTCGGCTGAGTACGTCACTGTGTCCACGGCAACCTGTGCGACGTGAATCGACCATGCATAGGCCGGATAGGCTTCGCCGCGATACTTCTGATCGTCCCAGAAGATGTTGGGCGGCGCCTCATAACGGCACAACGAAACTACGTCGCCGTTCTTTGCTCGATACCGTTCGCATGCCGCGAAGAATTCCTCTGGGGTGAACGACTGGGGTAGCCCCGCGCACTCCTGCAACTGGGCGACAAGCTGACGGCTGGCGCGTTCGATCAGCCGCCCGACGACCATGGATGTACGCGATGCGACGGTCGGCCCGCTGTTGGGCACGATGCCCGTGTCGGGAGGCGCCATGACGATATCGTCGTAGTCGAGGCCGATGGATTCGGCGGCAATCTGTGTGAGGACGGTGTTGGTGCCCTGGCCGAATTCCGTGCTCGATACGAGGACCCGCACTTTATCGTCGATGACATCGATGCCTGCGAGAGAATTCAGATAGTGCTCGCCCGACCCCGTGAATCCAGACCCGTGGTAAAAGGCAGCGATGCCCACGCCGCGCTTGACAGGACTCGCCGCGTTTTCCTTCGCGAACCGTGCGTGCTTTGCGAAGTACCCGCTTTCCACAAGAGCGCGATCGAGCAGCTTGTCGAGAATGACCGGCTCGCGCATCACCTGTTCGGTCGCCGTCGTGTCGCCGTCATGCAAAAAGTTGCGGCGGCGCAGTTCAACTGGCTCGATGCCGATGGCCGCGGCAATCTCGTCCATGTGGCGCTCGATCGCGAAGATCGCCTGTGGCGCGCCGAACCCACGAAAGGCGCCGTAGGGAACGGTGTTCGTGGCCCAGGCGCGGCTCCGCACGCGCACATTGGGGCAGACGTATGGCCCCGGCGAATGCAGGGTGGCGCGCGACAGCACCGTCGACGAGAGAGTCGAGTAGGCGCCCCCATCGGTGGCCACCTCGATATCCATCGCCAGCAGTTTGCCGTTTGCATCGAGCGCAGTCCGATGCCGCACGCGCGATGGATGCCGCTTGGTCGTCGCGGCCAGATCTTCCATGCGGTCGTATACCATCTTCACCGGATGCCCGCTCTTCATCGCCAGCAGCGCGGCGTGCGACGCGAGAGTCGACGGATAGTCTTCTTTGCCGCCGAAGGCGCCGCCGGTCTCAGTCTGGATCACGCGCACCTTGTCTTCAGACAGATGAAAGACGGCGAGCAGCGACTTGTGCACGTAGTAGGGGCATTGCAGCGAACCCCACACGGTGACACCGTTCAGTGGTGAATAGTCGGCGATCACGCCGTTGTTCTCGATGTAGAGATGTTCTTGTGCGCCGGTGCGGTAGTCGCCTTCGACGATGTGTGCTGCACCCGCCCACGCTGAATCCACATCGCCCTTTTCCAATAAGAAGCTTTTGAGTACATTGTCGGCGCCCCAGACGATCGCCTCCTGGCGCTCGCTCTCTTCGATCGTGAAGACCGGCGGGAGCGGCTCGTATTCAATGTTGATGGCAGCAGCAGCCTCACGCAGCTTGCACTTGTCCGGGTGGGCGAGCAAAACAATGGCTTCATCGCAGTGATTGACCTTGCCGTCTGCGAGGCACGGCTGATCGGCAAAGATGAGCTGGATGTGATTCTCGCCGGGAATGTCGGCAGCTGTGACCACGGTGAACTCGTCCCAGTCGATGTCGCGGCTGTATTTGATTTCACGAATCAGGCCACGGGGAATGGTGCTGCGCACAGTCGTTCCGTACCACATGCCGTTGCGTTCGATGTCGTCCACATACTGCGCGCGACCCAGCAGCTTATCCACCCCTTCCTTTCTAGGGACGGGGGAGCCGACGATGCGGGTTTTCGCATGCGTGCTCATGGTGGGGAAACCGCGCTCGGAACGTACAGGTTGAGGCATAGAATACAATGAAGCCGCTTAGATGCAAAGCCGCGGAGCCGTTGTCTCCTGGCTGGTCGCGCGATCCTGTGCTTTCAGCTCGCTAGCGCAGCCAAGGTCCGCGAGAGGACGTGGACCCCTGAACCGATCCACTCCGGAGACGCGTACTCGTCGGGGCGATGGCTCACTCCACCGCGACAGGGAATGAAAAGCATTGCTACGGGCGCAACGCGCGCTATAAACAGCGAATCGTGATAGGCGCGGCTCACCATTTTCTTGTAGGTCTTGCCGGCGGCCTTCGCAGACTCTTCGAGCGCAGCCAGAATCGCGTCGTCGCAGGCTGCGGGTGGATCGGCGTTGACAACTTCGGTTGAGATGGCCACGCCGCGCCGGCAGGCCACCTCGTCGCAGGTTGTCTGCAGGCTGCGCAGGATGCTGTCGCGCCGTGGGCCATCGATGTCACGGATGTCGGTTTCGAGTCGCACCCGCGAAGGAATGCTGTTGACGGCGCCGGGAAACACATCGCACACGCCTACAGTTCCCACTGTATCGATTGCAGCAGTGCTCTTGGCTGCGGTCTCAAGAGCGAGGATCAACTCCGCCGCTGCCGTCAGTGCATCCTTGCGGCCCGGCATCAGCTTTCCGCCGGCGTGCCCACCCTCGCCTTCAATCAATATGCGCATGCTGGCCGGCGCGGCGATGTGGGTCACGAGGCCGACATCGATCTTTTCCTGCTCCAGCAGCGGGCCCTGCTCGATGTGCAGCTCGACGAACTGATGAAAGTGCCCCTGTGGCAAAACGACCGACTCGAGGGAACCTTTAAACCCCGCAGCCGCACGCGATTCATCGAGACCGCGGCCCTCTTTATCGCGCAGCGTGCGTGCCTGGGCGGGCGTGAGCACATTGGCCATCATGCGGCTGCCCAGGCATCCGATGCCGAAACGCGTCGGCTCCTCCGATGTGAAGATGACCAGTTCGATCGAGCGCCGTGGCTTGAAACCGAGCTGCTGCAGCACACGAATCGCTTCAAGCCCGCCCAGAACACCGACGCAGCCGTCATAGAGACCGGCGTTCGGGATGGCGTCAATGTGTGAGCCTGTACCGATGGGGGTAAGGTCCGGCTCGCTGCCTTGCCAGCGGGCGAAGGTATTGCCGATCGCGTCCTCGGTTACGGTGAGTCCCGCGTCCGTGCAGAGCTTTTTGACATACGAGCGAGCGCGCAGGTCGGCTTCGCTGAAGACAACCCGAGTCACCACCGGCGGCTCGGCTTCAGAGATTGTCGCGAGTGTCTGTAGCTCCTCGATGAGGCGGTCGATCGTCAATGCGGGTCGTGCCGTGGTCATTGCGCACTCTCCAGCGGATGGCGTCGCCAGTCTTTATAGATGAGGTACTTCGCCGGTTTCTTGCCCAACGCACCGAACCACTGCGGACAATAGGGCGCCATCCAGATGAAGTCGCCGGCCTCGACCGGGTACCACGAGTCGCTTAGTTTGTAGATGCCGCCCCCTTCAAGCATCAGCAGTCCGTGTTCCATCACGTGAATCTCAACCATGCTCAGCGCGGCGCCGGGATCGTAGGTCATGGTGTTCACAGCAAAGTCGTAGGCGTCGCCGTCCGGCATCAGGGAGCGCACACGCAAGGCCTCATCGCCCATGAGGGCAACGGGAGCGACGGAGGATTCGTCGCCCACAACCGCCTGGGGCGACGGAGCACCTGGCACAGATCGATGGGTCTTCTCGATCACGACTGCGCGAGCCTTCACGGATGTGCGTATCTGGTGTGCGGAGCCTTGCGGGAGATATGCGAAGCCACCGACTCCGAGAGTGTGCGTCTTTCGTTCAGCCTGCAACTCGAGGGAACCCTCAATCACGTAGACGAATCGCTGCGCAGGTGATGGCCCCAGCGTGCCTCCTGCTGCGAACTCGGCAGTCATCTGCGTGAATGCTGCGCCCGCTTGGGGAGCGATGTGAACGATGAACTCCACATTCAGCGCGCCGGGAAGGGGCGTACGGATAAAGGTGTTGGGTGTCTGCAGCAGGTGATCTGCCTTCAGGCTGCTTCGGGTTAGTCCCAGGTGGTGCAAAGGTCGACCTCGCAGGAAGGATCTTGCGTTCTCGCTGTTCGATTCTAGCGAACCTCGGCGGCGACGCGCGCGAGGAAGCCGTTCGTCACCTGAAGGACTGCCTCGACATCTTCTTCGCGCACGGCTTCTGCGGGATTGTGGCTGATACCTCCTGGGCTGCGCAGGAAGAGCATGGCCGTGGGCATGCGGGCGGCCATCACCATAGCGTCATGTCCGGCGCCGCTCGGCATCCTCTTCGGCGGAAGGCCTGCTGTCTCCATCGTGTCGACGAGGTAGGCGGTCAGTCGTTCGTCCATCGAGACGGCCGGCTGGTCCATCTGCGGTGTGCACTGAATGGCCAATCCGCGTCGCTCGGCGATGGCGTTCGCCGCTTCGGTGAGCTCGTTTACTGCGCTCAGCCGAACCGCATCGTGGGGATGCCGCACGTCGAGCGAGAGCGAAACAGCGCCGGCGATAACATTGCCAGCATTGGGAGAAGACTCGACTTTGCCGACGGTCGCAACAAGACCCTCGGTGCGCTTCGCGTGTTTCTCGACGGCGGTGATCCACTCGGCTGCTCCCGCGAGCGCGTCGTGGCGCAGATGCATTGGCGTGGTACCCGCGTGATTGGCCTGGCCGGTGAACGCGATGGTCAGTCGTGATTGGCCCACAATGCCCGTCACTGCGGCAACTTTCAGGTCTTCGGTTTCGAGAACGGGCCCCTGCTCGATGTGGATCTCGACGAAGCCCAATGTGTCATCAAGACCTTGACTGGCTGCTGGAATCTGACTCGGATCGAGGCCGTAGGCGCGAATGGCTTCCTCCAGCGTGACGTCCTCCGCATCTTTCAGCGCCAGGGGCGATGGATCGAAGCGGCCCGCGATGGCACGGCTGCCGATGAAGGGAACGCCGAAGCGGACACCCTCCTCTTCAGAAAAAGCAACCACATCAACGGCCAGGGGCAGATTCATCTCGCGCGCCATATCCGCGCATTCGAGCGCCAGCGTCACGCCGAGAACGCCGTCGAACGCACCGGCATCGGGGACTGTGTCGATGTGCGAACCCAGCAACAGGCGTGTGCCTGCGGTACGCGATCGTCCACGCAGGTTGCCGGCGGCATCCACATGCACGGTCATGCCCAGCTCTTCCATGCGGGCGCGGAGATGAGCGTGGACGTTGTGTGTCGGTGGCGTGAGGAAGCGACGCGTGATGCGTCCTGGCTCCTCGGTCATGGTTGCAATGTGCCGGCATTCTGCGATTGCGCGGAGAGAGCGTTCCCTCATCGGCATCTCAGCTCCCGTCCCTGCGGGTCTCGTGTGAATTCACCTTGATCGAAGATCCGCTCGCCGCGCAGCCAGGTTTCGCGGACCGCGCCACGCAACTTGGCGCCGAGATAGGGCGAGACCTTGTGGCGAAAGTGCAGATCGTTTGACGTGACGGTCCAGTCTGATTCGGGATCGAAGACGACGAAGTCGGCGTCGGCACCCGGAGCCAGCTCTCCTTTCTTGCCTTCGAGGCCAGCAAGGCGTGCCGGGCCTGAGGCCATCCATTCGGCAAGTTTCTCGATGCCAATCTGGCGCTGTCTCATGCCAGTCCAGAGAACCGGCAGTGCAAGACCGAGGCTTGCGATGCCGCCCCACGCCTTGTCCCAGCGGCCCTCTTCGCGATGCTTCATCTCGGGCGGGCACGGAGAGTGGTCGGTGACGACAAAGTCGATGTCCCCCGCGACCAACGCCTGCCAAAGCTGTTCACGGTTTTCAGCGGAACGAATCGGGGGGGCACATTTGTATTCGGTCGCGCCATCGGGGATCTCTTCGGCGGCGAAATGCAGATACTGGGTGCAGGCCTCGACTGTGATCGGCAGACGACGCTTACGTGCATCTTTGAGTAGCGGCAAGGCTCGGGCGCTGGCGAGATGGACGATGTGGACTGGTGTCTGGAACTCCTCGGCCAGCCGAATTAGCAGTGCGATGGCATCGATCTCTGCCTCGTCGGGGCGCGACGCGAGGTAAGTCGCATAATTTCGCCAATTCTGGCCTGCCCGATTCAGCTCCGCAGTCGCGGCTTCAACTGGCCCGGCCACCTCTGCATGCGCCAATAGAGGCAGACCCGTCCCCTTCAGCTCTTGGAGTGCCGCGCGCAGATCGGCTTCATCCACCCAGGCAAATCCGTCGACGCCGGAGTGAGTGAGGAAGCACTTGAATCCTGGCACTGCGGCAGCTGCCAGGGGCCTTACGCAAGTGGCATTCCCGCGGACCACACCGCCCCACGCGGCCCAGTCGACCCAGGCCTTGTCGCGGGCCGCAGCACGCTTGGCTTCGAGTGCGGCGACGTCAACGGTCTCCGGCACGCAATTCAGCGGCATGTCGACCAGCGTGGTCACGCCACCAGCCGCCGCAGCGCGTGTCGCCGTCGCAAAGCCTTCCCACTCCGTGCGGCCTGGTTCGTTGATGTGGACGTGCGTGTCAACGAGCCCCGGCAGCAGGACGGCATCGCCAAAATCGTGTGCGCCCGCGATCGAATTCGTTCCGGCTTGCACCTCGAAAAACCGTCCGGCAACGACAACAAGCGTCGCCGGCATCAGGCCGTGCGGCGTGAGAACGCGAGATGATCGGAAGGCCTGTGCCATACTGTCTTTGACTTTCGACGCCACGACGATCTAAGAAGGCCGCTCTTCATGCCCAGCGTACCAAACCCAGAGTTCCTGCGGCGGGCTATCGCTCTCGCCACGGACAATGTTGCCAACGGCAAAGGCGGTCCGTTTGGCGCGGTAGTCGTACGCGATGGCAAGATCGTTGGGGAAGGCGCCAACTCGGTCACGGCAACGAACGATCCAACCGCCCACGGTGAGGTGAATGCGATCCGCGCGGCCTGCAGGGCACTCGGCACCTTTACGCTAGCCGGTTGCGACCTCTATACGAGCTGCGAGCCCTGTCCTATGTGCCTTTCAGCGGCCTATTGGGCGCGTCTCGACGCAATCTATTACGGTTGCTCGGCTCCCGATGCAGCGCGCGCCGGGTTCGACGATGCGTTCCTCTACGGCGAGCTCCGGAAAGACTCGGATCTACGCCAGGTCCGCTCAACGCAATTGCTCGCCGACGAGGCGTGGGCCAGCTTTGCCGCGTGGCTGGCCTCGCCCAGCAAGATCGAATACTGAGCCGAGTATTTAGGGTAACCGCAGCTTAAAGAACAAACACGTTGCCCATCGTGCGACCGATGCATTAACTTCAAAGACTCACACCTTTTCGGGGAGTCCTCAATTCATGCCACGCGTGGTCCGTTGTTCCATTATTCAGGCCTCAAACGCTCTGCCGGCAACCGAACCGCTGGCGGCGCAGAAGAAGGCAATGGTCGACAAGCATGTGGGGCTCATTCGCCAGGCTGCCCAGGCTGGCGCACAGGTCGTGTGCCTGCAAGAGATATTCAACGGCCCTTACTTTTGCGCTGAGCAGTCGGTCAAGTGGTATGAGACGACCGAGCCGGTCCCCGATGGTCCCACCGTTACCTTCATGCGATCGCTCGCGAAGGAACTCGGCATCGCGATGGTTGTGCCGGTCTACGAGGTTGAACAGGAAGGCATCTTCTACAACACCGCCGCGGTCATCCAAAAAGACGGCACCTATCTCGGCAAGTATCGCAAGACACATATCCCGCACGTCGCGCCTGGGTTCTGGGAGAAGTTCTACTTTCGTCCCGGCAATCTCGGCTACCCGGTGTTCGACCTCGGTTTCGTGAAGATCGGCGTCTATATCTGTTATGACCGGCATTTTCCTGAGGGTGCGCGCTGTCTCGGTCTCAATGGTGCGGAGATCGTGTTCAATCCTTCCGCAACCGTTGCTGGGCTCAGCGAGTATCTTTGGAAGCTTGAGCAACCGGCGCACGCTGCAGCCAACGGCTACTTCATCGCCGCGATCAATCGTGTGGGCACAGAGCCGCCGTGGAACATCGGCGAGTTTTACGGATCGAGCTATTTTGCCAATCCCCGCGGACAAATCATCGCCCAGGCCTCGCGCGACAAGGACGAGGTACTGACAACGGACCTGAACCTCGATGAAATCGCCGAGGTGCGACGCACCTGGCAGTTCTTCCGGGATCGCCGGCCTGATCAATACGGTCCGCTTGTGGCTTCCTAACGCGCAGGCTGCACCACGTTGAGCGCAACTAGATCTGAGGAGTATATGAGTCTCGAAACCCTACCCGACGATCCGCAACTGCGCGAACGATTCACCGAGCTGAAGCGACCGCTGACGGCGCAGGCTGCGACGATCGAATCGAATCGCTGTCTCTATTGCTTTGACGCGCCCTGTACGGCCGCCTGTCCGACTCACATTGATGTTCCCGGGTTCATCAAGCGGATCGCCTCCGGCAACCTGCGCGGATCGGCTCTGCGCATCCTCGATGCGAATATTCTCGGCGGTAGCTGCGCGCGGGCCTGCCCTGTGGATGTGCTGTGTGAGGGTGCCTGCGTGATGCACAAGCAAGGCCGCCATCCCATCCGCATTGGTCAACTGCAACGTCACGCGATGGATTTCTTTCACGCCAGCGGGGAAGAGCTCCAGACCGCTCCACGCAACTCGCGCCATCTTCACGTTGCCTGCATCGGCGCCGGTCCGGCTTCTCTGGCGTGTGCCGCGGAATTGTGTCGTCGGGGAGCACGCGCGACCATCATCGAGCGGAAAGCTTTGCCCGGCGGCCTCAATACGTACGGAGTTGCGGAGTACAAGCTGCGCGCCACGGAGAGCCTGAAAGAGATCGACCTCATCCGCCGTATGGGCGTTGAATTTCGCTTCGGAGCCGGAATTGAATCGGGCGAAGACCTACGCGAACTCGAAGCGGAGTTTGATTTCGTTTTTCTTGGCATCGGCCTCGGGGCACTTGAGCAGTTGAGTATTCCGGGCGAAGAGAATGAGGGCGTGATGAATGCGCTCGAACTGATCGCCGGCTACAAGACGGGTCGCATTCGGGAGCTTGCCGGAACGGTGGTCGTGATCGGCGCAGGCAATACCGCAATCGATGCTGCCAACGCCGCACGACGCCTTGGCGCTGAGACAGTCTATCTGCTCTACCGGCGCGGCGAGAGCGACATTCCCGCATTCGATTTTGAGTACGAACACGCCAAGGTTGAGGGCGTGCAGTTCCTGTGGCGTCGTCAGGCCGTCGCGATTCGCAAAGAAGAGCACGGCGTGCTGATGCTCGATACGGTGCAGGTACGCGAGGTGGACCGCACTCTGCAGCCTATCCCGGAATCACGCCAGACGATCGCCTGTCACCTCGTGGTGCCTGCCATCGGTCAATCGCCCATCACTGACCTGATGCGCGATTGTTGCAATGTCGAAGTGCGCGATGGAAGAATCGTGACCGATCGCGTGACTGGCAAGACCCGTAATCCGCGCTACTTTGCGGGCGGCGATTGCGCCAATGGTGGCCGCGAAGTGGTGGACGCTGTGGCCGACGGCAAGCGGTCGGCCCTGGCCATGCTGGAGATTGCGGAGACCGTGTATGCCTGATATTCACGTGCGCAGATTTGCCGGAGCGATCGACTCGCCCAATCCGTTCTGGCTGGCTTCAGCACCGCCGACCAACTGTGGCGAGCAGATCATGCGCGCTTTCGATGCGGGCTGGGGCGGCGCGGTGTGGAAGACCATTGGCGAGCCGGTGACCAACGTCTGCTCTCGCTACTCGGCCACCGATTGGAACGGCCTGCGCATGATGGGCTTCAACAATATCGAGCTCATCAGCGACCGCAGCGTGGAAGAGAATCTGCGCGAGATGGCCGAGGTCAAGAAGCGCTATCCCTATCACGCCGTGATCGCCTCGCTGATGGTTGCCTCGAATCGCGAGGCATGGCACGAGATTGTCGCGCGCGCCGAGGATGCGGGCGCGGATGGGCTCGAGTTGAACTTCGGCTGTCCGCATGGCATGAGCGAGCGCGGCATGGGTTCGGCCGTAGGCCAGGTGCCCGAGTATGCGGAGATGATTACCGGGTGGGTGAAAGAGAAGGCGCGCACGCCAGTTCTGGTGAAGCTTACGCCCAACATCACGGACATTCGCTCGGTGGCGCGAGCCGCGAAGCGCGGCGGGGCCGATGGCCTCTCCGCGATCAACACGATCAATTCGATCACGGGCATCGACCTCGATACGCTGGTGCCGCGACCTGACGTCGACGGCAAGAGTTCGCACGGAGGGTACTGTGGGCCGGCCGTGAAGCCGATCGCGCTGAACATGGTGCAGCAGGTGATGGCCGATCCGGACTCGGCGTTACCGCTTTCAGGCATCGGCGGCATCGAGACCTGGCGCGACGCCGCGGAATTCATGCTGCTTGGCTGCGGTACGGTGCAGGTCTGCACCGCCGTGATGCACTACGGCTATCGCATCGTCGAGGATCTGGCGGAGGGTCTTGAAAGCTGGATGCGGACCAAGGGCTTCAACTCGATCGAAGACTTTCGGGGTCTTTCGCTGAATCGGGTTACGGAATGGAAGCACCTGAACCTCAACTACAAGATCGTGGCGCGGATTAATGAAGAGAAATGCATTGGCTGCGATCTTTGCCACGTCGCTTGCTGGGATGGTGCCCACCAATGTATCCATCTCGATCGCACGACGGGTCCGGTAAACGGCCATGTCGAACTGCATTCGACTCCTGTGGAGAACGAAGCGCGTACGCGTGCGTCGATTGCTGTTACGCCGGTGACACGCAAGGAACGGGCTCAGGCAAGTTCGCCTCGCGGGCCGTACATGACGCAAATCGAGCGTATTCCACGCGTGGATGAAACCGAATGCGTCGGCTGCAACCTGTGTGCGCTGGTCTGCCCGGTCGATCAGTGCATCACCATGGTTCGCTTGGAGACGGGGGCGCCGGCGGAGACCTGGGATGAGCGGACCCGTGGGACGAATTGTACGGTTCAGCCGCATCGATCCTGATTTGGAGCGAGCGTTCGATCTATTTCTTTTATGTCGAAGATCCTGATCCAGAACGGCACTGTCGTCAACGCGGACACCATGGTCCGCGCCGATGTGTTGATCGACGGCGGCGTGATTCGAGGTGTTCGCCCCAGCATTCCTCCGAACTCTGCGGGAACGATTGTGGACGCAACCGGGTTGCTGCTTCTACCGGGCGGCATCGATGCCCACACCCACCTCGACATGCCCTTCGGCGGCACCAACTCCGCGGATGACTTCGAGACGGGTACGCGCGCGGCGGCGATCGGCGGGACAACAACGATCGTTGATTTTGCCATCCAGGCGCGCGGCACGAAGATGCGTACAGCGCTCGATACCTGGTGGAAGAAGGCAGAAGGCAAGGCGTGCATCGACTACGGTCTGCACATGATCGTGACCGATCTGCCCGACGCGGGCCTGGAAGACATGGACGACCTGGTGCGCGAGGGTGTGGCCAGCTTCAAGCTGTTCATGGCTTATCCCAATGTGCTGATGGTCGATGACGCCACGATCTTCAAAGCGATGCGCCAGACGGCGAAGAACGGCGCGCTGATTTGCATGCACGCGGAGAATGGGTCGGTTATTGATGTCATTGTGCAGAAGGCGCTAGCCGAGGGCAAGACCGCGCCCATCTATCATGCGCTGACGCGGCCGACACGGGCCGAGGCCGAGGCGGTGCATCGCGCGATTGCGATGGCGGAGATGGCGGGCGTGCCAGTCTACATTGTGCACCTCTCCAGTGAAGACGCGCTGAACCAGGTGCGCGAAGCGCGCGACCGCGGCCTGCCTGCGTTCGCCGAGACGTGCCCGCAGTACCTGCTGCTTTCGCTCGAAGATGTGCAGGACAAGGGGTGGGAGGGTGCGAAGTACGTGTTCACTCCACCACTGCGCGAGAAGAAGAATCAGCCCAAGCTCTGGGAAGGACTGCGCAGGGACAATTTGCAGGTGGTCTCGACCGATCATTGCCCCTTCTGCTTCGAAGACCAGAAGGCACTGGGCAAAGACGATTTCACCAAAATCCCGAACGGCGGGCCGGGGATCGAGAATCGTCTGCAGCTGTTGCATCATCATGGCGTGGGCAAGGGCAACTTCTCCTTGAATCGCTTTGTGGAGCTGGTTTCGACGGCTCCAGCGCGCATCTTCGGCATGTACCCGAAGAAGGGCGTGATTGCCGCGGGCAGCGACGCGGACATCGTGCTGTGGGACCCGCAGGCTGCGTACACTATTTCCGCCGCGACGCATCACATGCGTGTTGACTACTCGATGTTCGAGGGCTTCAAGGTGAAGGGCAATGCGCGCGATGTCTATTCGCGCGGCGAGCTGATCGTGTCGAAGGGCGAGTTCATTGGGAAGCCCGGCCATGGCCAGTATCTGCGCCGTGCGGCCCGCGGCGGAGCGTGGAAGTAATCATCATTTCTTCCTTGTACGGCTACCCCTAGGTAGTGTGGTGTCCCAGAAGTTCTAGACGGAATCCAGAATGGTGAAGAAGCAGATTCTTCGGCTCACCACCCCCGAACTGAGGGACGTTCGGGGCCCCGTTTCGCTCAGAATGACACCTTTACTTCTGTTGTGTATTTCAGAGACAGCGCACTAGATCAGAAGGAGCGCTCTCGGAGGCTTCCTTGTCCGTAGTCGATCCATCTTTATCGAACCAGGACCTGCGCCCCACGACGCAGGAACACCGTACCTGGACGACGTACAACTACATCGCGCTGTGGTTCTCGATGTCGATGGAGATCACGACCTATCAGCTTGCGTCGTCGCTGATCGCCAAGGGCATGGATTGGAAGCAGGCAGAGCTGACTGTGCTGCTCGGCAATCTCATCGTCCTTGTTCCGATGCTGCTGAATGCGCATGCCGGTGCGAAGTATGGCATTCCATTCCCGGTGTTTATTCGGGCGCCGTTCGGTGTGCGCGGCGCGAATGTGCCGGCGCTTCTGCGTGCGATTGTGGCCTGCGGCTGGTTCGGCATTCAGTCGTGGATCGGCGGAACGGCGATTCACTCGATGCTTGAAGTGATCTCGCCTTCGTTTGCCGATGCGCCCGGCGTTTTGTGGGCATGTTTCCTGGGGTTCTGGCTGCTGAACATGGTTGTGGTGTGGCGCGGGGTCGAGTCGATTCGGTATCTGCAGGCGTTCGGCGCGCCGTTCATGTTCGTGATGGCGGTGTTGTTGGTGATCTGGGTGCGGATGAAGGCTGGGAGCTTTGGCACGATGCTTTCGACGCCGAGTCAGTTCCATTCTGCGCACGAGTTTTCGGCGGTGTTTTTTCCGTCACTGACGGCGATGGTGGGCTACTGGGCAACGCTGGCGCTGAACATTCCTGACTTCACGCGCTATTCAAAATCGCAGAGCGCGCAATCGTGGGGCCAGGCGTTTGGTCTACCGGTAGCGATGACGCTCTATACGTTTGTCGGGATCTCGGTGACGTCGGCGTCGACTGTGTTGTTCGGGCATCCAATCTGGAATCCGATTCTGCTGATCGGCGCGTTTCATCAGCCTGTTGTCGCGTTTATCGCGCTGATCGCGATTCTGATCGCTACGCTGAATGTAAATATTGGCGCGAATGTGGTCTCGCCTTCGAACGATTTTTCAAATCTGTATCCGCGGCTGATCAGTTTTCGGACGGGCGGGCTGATCACGGGCTTTCTCGGATTGGCGATGTGTCCGTGGAAGTTGTTAGCGACGCCGGATGCGTACATCTTCGGATGGCTGGTGGGCTATTCAGGGCTGCTGGGACCGGTGGCGGGCATCATGGTCGCGGACTACTTTCTGATTCGCAAGACGGAGCTGGATGTGAACTCGCTCTATCATCGCGAGGGCGTGTACCACTACACGAAGGGCGTCAATCCGCGGGCATTGGTTGCGTTGATTCTGGGCGTGGTGATTGCGCTGGTCGGGTTGGCGGTGAAGCCGCTGCACTTCCTCTACGACTATGCGTGGTTCGTCGGCTTCTTTACGGCTGGGGTTCTGTATGTGGCGATGATGCGGTTGGCGGCACCGCTCAGTGAGCAAGTCAGCAGCACGCCTGCGACAGACGAGGTCGCAGGTTAGCGAGTCAGCGGGAATAAGTACTCGCTGCTGCGAAGTTAGGAAAGTCCTTTCTCGATGAGGGCGAGGGAAAGGCGCAATGTTCCACGTGTAACATTTGTGCGACTTAGCAGGCTTGTTGAGGTGAGTTTGCGAAGGAGTTGCGGGATTGAAGCCGACCGGTTTGGTCTGTATCCGAGATGGCGGCGGGTTGCGTTGGGACAGTTGCGATCCAGCCCAAAAAAGCGAGCGCAACAGGAAGGGCGAGGAAAGCCAGGGGAACGTGAAGCGTGACATCGCAAGGGTGGAGGCGATGGTTGTCAATGCGAACACGGGCACGCGCGCGTGGGGAAGAACTCCGGACCTAATGCAAAGGTAAAAGCGATCAAGAGCGGAGAGAGATCCTGCGGCGTGAGATGGTAGCTGACCAGCTTGGAGGCCAGAATCGCCGCCGCGAAGCCGCGGTCGAGATCCTTCCAGGCGTTTGCCGCACAGAGGATTGTGCCGAGGGACAGCTGAAGGAGCAGGAGCCAATGGTTCACACCGAGGATGGTGAGGAATCCCTGCCAGTTGGCCATGTGGAGCAGTTCCGACAGCGGGGTGTCGCTATGGAGCACGAAGTGCGGGTAGGCGAGCAAGGCGTTCAGGCCCACCATCCAGAGTGAGATCGCGAGAAGTATCGCGCAGCCCAAAGAGAAGCCGGCCAGTTCGCGACCTTTGCGCTTGAGCGCGAGGATGAGAACGAGACCGAGGACGGTTTGGAATTGGATGGTCGCGATGGCCAAGACCAAGCCCCCCAAGAAGTGCCTTCCCCGGCGCCACAAGGCATACGCGGCAGTGAAGGAGGCGAGGACGATCAGCGAGAACTGCCCATGCAGGAAATTGCCGAGAACCGGCGCGAAGGCCGGGGCGACCAGGAGCGGCCAGTTTCCGCAGAGGATCTGCGTCTCGTTTTCGAGAACCCTGAGGATAGCGAAAAGAAGAACGAAGGAGAAGATGGTCCAGAGCGCAAACGCGGCGGCCATGGGCAGCTTGGCCAAAGGCAGAATCGGCAGCAGCGCGAAGGGCGGGTTACGGAAGAGCGTATCGGGCGGACGTTGGTACAGGGTCTGGAATGTGTGCTGCGTGTTCATGTCGTAAAGAGTGTGCCGCGCACCGTGAAGGACCATTGGCGCAGCGAAGTAGATGACGCCGAAGTCGAAGCGCTGATTGAGATGTCGATGAGCGGCGATAACGATGGCAAGAACGAGCGCGAAGAAGACGACTAGCGGAGCATTGCAATGCATGCGATTCGTGCGGATGTGCCTGTGCGAGGCGCTCTTTGCTTGAGCGGATTGCGGCTGCGTCTGAATCATGGCTCGAGTTAATCTGATGCTAACAGCAATAGATTCATGAAGATGCAAATCTTGAGTACCGCGAAAACCGAGGGGTTTTGAGTAACCGAAGCCGCGTGAGATGGATGACTTTTGTGGCAGGAATCCGGGCTCAGAGGGAGCTTGTGCAGGGCGAGCGCTGAATCAATTGGGGCTGGGCTAAGCTCTAATCAAGGGTCATCGATTGTGTTTTGGGCAAATCCAGCAGCGACCGCGCTCAACGAACTGAGTCACGCGCCGATTGTGCGCTTCAGCGTGCTGGCGCTGAGCTCTATCTTTTTTCTGGTCGATCCGTTCGCGGCGATTCCGTCGTTCATTGCAATTACGGAGAGCGCCGACCCGGCGCGGCGAAAGCGCATGGCGCGCAAAGCGGCACTGACGTGTTTCATTGTGCTGACAAGCTTTGCGCTGGCCGGGCAACTGATCTTCAGAATGTTTGGGATCACGCTGCCGGCGTTTGAGATTGCGGGTGGACTGATTCTGCTGTTGATCGGGCTGGACATGTTGGAGGCCAAACGATCGGCGACGCAGGAGGCACACGGCGATACCGAAGAAGGCGCGGCAAAGGAAGACGCGGGGATCGTGCCGCTGGGCATTCCCATGTTGGCTGGGCCGGGCGCGATTTCCTCGGTGATGGTCCTGGTGGGACCGGTACCGTCGTTCCTTCATTGGCAGATGGGCGCGATTCTTGGGGCGGTGGCGGTGACCTGCCTGGTGAGCTACTGGGTTTTGGCGGGCGCGGGGCGAATCCGGTCTGTGCTGGGGGAGACCGGGATCCGCATTCTGGTGCGCATTATGGGTTTGCTGCTGGTGGCGCTGGCGATGCAGTTCTTTGTGAATGGGCTGACAGATTTGGGGATCATTGCGAAGCAGTGAAACAGTGAAGAAGTGAGCAGTGAAGGAATGAAGAAGTGAATTAGCTGGTCGTCGAGGAGGACAACTCTCTGCCAGTGATCGGGGATGTGGTCGCCTGTTCGACGACGCCGTAAACGCCGACGATCTTGCCGGAGGGGCCGAAACGCGGCGATCCGCGAGAGCGCATGGCGAGCCATTCGCCGACTTTAGTGCGGACCCGGTAGTGAATATCGATGGGGTCACCGGCGGTGAGGCATCGGCGGATGGCCTCCTGGGTTGGGGGGATGTCCTCGGGATGCAACATGCTCAACCAGCCGTAGCCGAGGGCCTGATCCAGGGGTTGGCCGGTGAATTCTTCCCAGCGCGAACTGGCGTCGATGACCTCGCCTTTGTCATTCAGCACCCACGGCACGTGCGGACCGAGCTCGAGCATATGGCGGAAGTGATCCATGCTCTCGCGCAGAGCCTCTTCGGTGCGCTTCGATCCGGTGATATCCATGACTGCGACGGAGACACCGAGGACCTCTCCGGCTTCATCGCGAGCGGGCTGATAGTTCAGAAGCACGGTCTGCGACTCACGGCCGTCGGGCGAGGGCTTCTCGACTTCAATGCCGAGGACCGCCTCGCCTTGCAGGGCGCGACTGATAAAGGGTTCGATGATGGGGAAGACGTGGGGAATGACCTCGGCTGGGGTTTTGCCCAGATGCGCCAGGACGGGGGCGCCGTTCATCTCGGCGAGCCGGCGGTTGATGCTCACGTAGCGCATCCGTTGATCGAGGAAACAGAGTCCAACGGGAGCGCCATCGTAGATGGCCTGAATCTGCGCCAAGCGCTGGGCAGGAAGGGATTCGAACCCAATGATAGAGCTGCCGTCAGTTGTTGATGGCATGGCCGGCTGGAACGTTTGGGGCTTTGCCGCGAGCAGGCGTGGGATTCCGTCGACCGGTGCCGGCTTGCCATAGAGCCAGCCCTGGCCGAGGTCGCAGCCGAGCCAGAGCAACATGCCAGCCTGGGCGGGGGTTTCGATCCCCTCGGCGACGGTGCTGAGTCCCAGGCTCTGGCCGAGACCAACGACTGCGGCCACGATCTTCCGGCTCTCGCGCACCTCAGTCATGGAGCTGACGAAGCTTCGGTCGACCTTCAGCTTGTCGAAGGGAAGGGACTGCAGGTGCAGGAGGCTCGAATAGCCGGTGCCAAAATCGTCGAGCGCCAAGCGGCAGCCAAGCCTCTTCAATTCGCAGGCGATGTCGTTGGCGCGGCTGAGATCCTTGAGCAATGCGCTTTCTGTGACTTCGATGGTGATGCGATCGAGGGCGAACTGACCCCGCTCCGCACAGTCGGCAATCAAGGCGGGAATTCCCGTATCCTGCAACTGCACCGGGGATAGATTGAAGGATAGGTGCAGCGAGCTCTGCGCAAGTGGGGCCGATGCGAAGGCCTTGTCGAGCAGCGTTTGGGTCAAACAGCTGATCAATCCGCTGGCTTCGAAGCGAGGAATGAACTCGTCGGGCGTGGCGTGCTGCCAACGGGCGAGAAGCTCAAACCCGATGAGCCGCCCGGTTCTCAACTCAACGTAGGGCTGAAATGCGGGGAAGAACTCATCCTGGTCCAATGCCCGTTGGAGCGCGGCTGCATCGGTTGCCATTCCAACACTCTACGCCTGCCTGCATTGACGAAAACAGGACCCTAGTACCGAGAGAGGTACGAAGGATCAAAAGGAGCATCTCGCCATCCTGTTGAGGGGACGGGTGATCGGGTATGAGCCAAGGCAGGACTTGCGGCCGGCAGTGCGGGCATCTAATGGGATGCTGAGCGGAGGCTGGTGTTTCGAAGATGCAGCAATGACGAGCTGAGGCAGTCTACTACTCATGGAGACCTGTAGGTTCCAAACCGTGATTCAGATTCGCGGTATCAACCCATTCGTTGCCGTGAGCGCGGCTCGTGCGGGAACGATCAAGCCAGGACGGCGGAAGCCTCTGCCTGTGTTGATGCGGATCAACGGCAAGCCGGCCGAGGCGTGCCGTACTAATAGGATGCCCGCGGGGGATGGCAGCTTCTTTCTGTATCTGAATGGCACGGTTCGTTCCGCGGCGGGAGTCGTTGTTGGGGATCCGGTGCGAATAGAGATCGCTTTCGATGTGGATTATGGCAACGGGCCGCAACATGCAATACCGGAGTGGTTCAGGAAGGCTCTTCATGAGAACCCGCAGGCGGAGAAGAATTGGGAGTTGTTGATTCCGAGCCGCAAGAAGGAAGTGCTTCGCTACTTCGCTGCGCTTAAGTCGGATGAGGCGCGGGAACGGAATCTGGCGCGAGCGGTGGACGCACTTTCGGGGGCGAGAGCCGGTTTATGGCGGGGACGTGGACGAAAGGTGCGTAACCGCGGGCGTTTTTGGGGATACCCTTGCAGGCGGGTCTTGAGTCCGCTGCATGCAGCACCTTTCCCACAGAATTCAAGGGTTTTTCACAGGGATAGCGGGGTTGTGTTTCGGCCGGCCGGTTGGTATCCTCAGCAAGTCGCAACAGATAGTCGCAAGTGAGAGATTTTCTGTCTGTTGCGGGTTGCAAAGGGGAGTGCCCTGTGGTACTCTCAAAAAGTTGCTGTTGTGAAGCAGTGGAGCCTCCCGGTGGCCTGTTGGGCCTGCCCGAAGAGGGAAGTGGGAAGCTGGTTCGTAGGGTCTAGGTGAGTAGCGAAGGTTGCACCCCTGAGCCCCTGTAGGGAATCCCGCAGAGAACAAGCCATTGCATGACCCGAGAGGAAAATCCTTTCGTGCGCCCGAGCGGCGCGAGCCGATACTGCTGGTCGTTGTTTGAAATTTGAGCGCTGTGCGACGCCCTAGAAGGGGAATCGAGAGAGTCAAGGCTGGTTTGGCTTGACATCGGATGGGAAGTTCGATACCTTCAAAAGGTTCGCGCAAAAATGCTGGCGAACGCAATCAATGGCATCTCGGAAGATTCCGCAGGCCGCGCAGGCCGCGATCTCGAAGTAAGATTCCGGATGCGATCGTGAGACAAGCTAGCAGCGCATCAAGTTCGGGGACACCTGTTCGCAAGAGCAGGCCTCGATCCACAAGGGCTCCGCTCAGGCGGTAGGCTCTCAAGGATCTTTGACAATAAGGTTGAACGTGCCAGTCGTGAGAAACGATCAGGTTTGGCTTGATCATTCTCACAAGGTAAGGTGTCACGGCTTTCGGGCCGATGACACGGCCGATCCCATCGACCTCCGTCGGTTGGGTGAGGCATCAGGTTTCAAACGAGAGTTTGATCCTGGCTCAGAATCAACGCTGGCGGCGTGCCTAACACATGCAAGTCGAACGAGAAAGGGGAGCAATCCCTGAGTAAAGTGGCGCACGGGTGAGTAACACGTGACTAACCTACCCTGGAGTGGGGGATAACTGAGGGAAACCTTAGCTAATACCGCATAATACCTACGGGTCAAAGGAGCAATTCGCTTTG
>Ga0181535_10000838_pt1 | contig 43017 bp, 27 predicted proteins | sample PEATcosm2014_Bin_44_FD_119774 | JGI IMG/M metagenome (GOLD analysis project Ga0181535, IMG submission 119774) | Peatland microbial communities from MTU Mesocosm Facility, Houghton, MI, USA - PEATcosm2014_Bin17_30_metaG | ecosystem: Environmental > Terrestrial > Soil > Wetlands > Peat | place... | reverse complement strand
GGCAGATGCGCAGTGCCTCTTCACAGGCCTCGTCGTAGTTTGCGCCGTGGAGGAAGACCTCGGCTCCAAATCCGCGCGTAGCCCCGACCTTGATCTGCGGCGTAGCCAGAGGCATCACGATCTGCGCTCGAATGCCGAGCGCTGCTGCGTGAAAGGCGACGCCCTGGGCGTGGTTGCCCGCACTGGCCGTGATAACGCCTCGCTCCCGCTCTGCATGGCTGAGAGTGAGTAGTTTGTTCAGTGCCCCCCGCTCTTTGAAAGAGCCTGTGCGCTGCAAGTTTTCGAGTTTCAGATGCAGCGGCAATCCGGTCAGTTCGGAAAGATCGCTGGAAAGCTGGCAGGGAGAGACGTAGATGGCCTCCCCGACGCGTGCGCGGGCCATTTTGATGCTGCCGAGGGTGACAGGGTCCACGATGTTCCTCCTAGCCTGGTTGATAGCGGAATAAACCGGAATTTAAAAGCGGCCGGAGATGAAAAAACCACCAGCCGCGCTTGCGGGGGGTGGCCTGGGGACTGCATTACTTCTATTTGATGATCAGGCGTCACTTCCCGCACGTGCATTAGAGCCGCTAATTCGCATGGCGGGAATCGGCACATCGATGCGCAACACCGATGACAGACTCGAGTTCGAGCGGAGGGCGTGCATCACGTTGATTGCAGTAGAGCAGAGAAGCAAAGGGCGCGTCAATAAAGCAAGGTTGGCCAACTTACGCGGATCACGGTGACCAACGTATGAGACGGGCCGTTACCTTCGAATCCCACTGGGCGGGAAACACCCTTCTCCCCGGAGGATCTTTGGTCGATCTATGTAAAGCTCTCTTCTACCTGTATCTTTCGGCATCATGGAGTAAAGACAAATGGTGTGCATGACGTGTCAGTGCCCTGGAATGCATCGGATCAAACGAAAAGGACTCCTGCGCGTAACGCTGGCTCCGCTCTTCGGCTACTATCCTTGGCGATGCTCCGTCTGCAGGACCGAGCGACTGGTTCGGATGCGACGCAACCAGGAGCACGCTCATGATTCAAGAAGCCGGCACGAAGAATCGCCCCGCCCTTCGGCGAGCTAACCGCATCGAGATCCTGTTCGGATTCCCCCGCCGTCAGCCATAATTCTCACGGCGCTTAGGCCTGGATGCGAACTTGTACCGCAACAACCCTTTGGAAGCGCTGCGCAGAGCACTTCTCCATCTTTTGGATGAGTACGGAATCCCTCCCATTGAAGTATGGTTTAGCATGTTCCTGATGTGGAGGCCTCATGATCACGCTGATTCCCCAGCGTCTTCAGACCTCTCCTTCCCTGAATCGCAGCGCGTTCGCATTGCGGGATCGAGAGTATCAACTTTTCGCCAGACGAAGAGCCATTTGCGGAGTTGCCTGCATGATACTTTGTGTCGCGCTGCTTGCAGGCTCGCGGTCTAGCGACGCACAATCCACTACGCCGGACTCTCACTCTGCCGATACGCAATCCGACAAGCCGCGAGAGGGCGGACAGGCACCCGCCGTTGGCGGAGTCAACACAGGAGGCGCGCACCCGGCTGTGCTCGATAAGGAACATCGGCCAATCACCGCAGGTGGGTTCGTCAAAGACGGCCCGGTTCTCTTTCAAGACATTGCGAGCAAGGCGGGCCTAACCACGTGGAAGCACGTCATGGGCACGCCGGAGAAGAAGTTCATCATCGAAGACAACGGATCTGGGGTCGGCCTGATAGACACCAACAACGACGGCTGGCTTGATATCTATCTTGTCAGCGGATCTACTTACGACGCTGAGGCAGGCAAGGCGACGCCGCCTAAGGCCGCACTTTTTCATAACAATCATGACGGCACTTTCACGAATGTTGCTCAAAAGGCCGGCGTAACCAACGACCGTTGGGGCTTTGGCGTGGCCATTGCGGATTATGACAACGATGGTTGGCCCGATATCTATGTTACTAACTTCGGCAAAAACCGCCTCTACCACAACAATCACGATGGCACCTTCACCGATGTGGCCGAGAAGGCCGGCGTAGCCCTTGGTAACTGGTCTACCGGAGCCACATGGGGCGACTATGACGGCGATGGACGCCTCGACCTTTTTGTTCCCGGCTACGTTCACTACGATCTAGCCAACCCGCCCGCCTCAGGCGAAAAGGGCGTTGCGTATAGCTTCTGTCAATTTCGCGGCGAGAACGTCTCCTGCGGGCCTCGCGGCCTTAGGGGTGAGCCGGATCATTTATTCCATAACAACGGGGATGGAACGTTTACTGATGTGAGCGAAAAGGCTGGCGTAGCCGATAGCAACGGCTACTATGGGCTCACTTCCGTCTTTGTCGATGTTAATAACGACGGCAAGCCCGATCTGCTCGTAGGCAATGACTCGACCCCGAATTATCTCTATTTAAACAAGGGGGATGGAACCTTTGAAGATATAAGTTATGCTTCGGGCTTCGCACTCAACGAAAACGGCCGTGAAACCGCGACGATGGGCATCGCAATCGGCGATTATCAAAACAACGGCTTGGTCGATCTCTTCAACACCACATTTAGTGATGACTACGATCCGCTCTATCGCAACGATGGCGACGCTAACTTCACAGACATTAGCTATCAATTGGGAATCGCCGAGCCCACGGTCCCTTTTCTTGGCTGGGGAACGGCATTTTTCGATTACGACAATGACGGGTGGAAAGATCTCATTGCCGCGAACGGCCATGTTTACCCCATCGTTGACAAAGAGCCGTGGGGAACTACCTATGCGCAACGGCCTCTGCTCTTTCACAACATGAGCGGCAAGCAGTTCGAGTTGATGCCCGCTGTCGAAGGAACAGCTCTTGCGCAGACCTATCTAGGCCGCGGTCTGGCTGTCGGTGACTTATTCAATGACGGAAAACTCGATGTCGTCATCAATGTATTGGATGGCCCTCCGGCGCTGCTGCGTAACATCTCGCCCGATAAGCACCATTGGATAGAGATCAAGCTGATCGGCGGAGCGAAGAGCCCTAAAGACGCCGTCGGCGCAACACTCTATCTAACAGCCAACAAGATGCGTCAGCGCGGCGATGTTATCTCGGGAGGCAGTTACGCATCGACAAGTGATCCCAGGCTACACTTCGGACTCGGTGACGCAACAGCAATCAACGATATTGAGGTACATTGGCCCAGCGGCGCAACAGAGCACTTCCCCGCTCCACAGATCGACCGCATCGTAACTCTCAAGGAAGGTCAAGGAGCGAAACCGTAGAACGTCGCACTCCACCCTAGCAAGAACGCAGCGAAGGTGTGGTTACCAGTTCCCCTCTTCACTTCGGGATGGAGAGTTTTCCCGTAATTGACGCCGAGGTAACATCCTATGAGGATCGATATCGCTGCAATCGCTCTAGAGCTAACGACCGCTGCGAATCGGGCTATTCGTCCGATGCGCACGGCTATCGTTGTCGCCGCTATCTCGGGCGCTTTGATGACATGGCGGATCGATCACGCCGTTGCTGGCAGCGACAATCAGACGACCGCACAGAGAGCGGACTATTCCCAGGCTGTCAGCGATCACTACAATCTGCGCTTTGGATCGGATCGTCCGTTCCTTCCCTCCAATGCCACCACGGACACGGGTCAATTTATAGATTCGAAGAGCTTTCCAACGGCAAAATACTGCGGCCACTGCCATCAGGAAGCACACGCCGAGTGGCGTCAGACGGCACATGCTAACTCATTTCGCGCCCCCTGGTATATCAAGAACACCAACCTGCTAAAGAAGGAAAAAGGGATCGAGTATACCCGCCACTGCGAGGGCTGCCATAATCCAATCGCTCTCACCTCCGGCGCGCTAACCAAAGACTCGCCGGTTGATCGTAAATTCGACGAAGACGGCGTGACTTGCTCGGTGTGCCATGCGATCCAGCAAGTGAACACACGCGGCACGGGGAGTTATGTGCTTGGGCAGCCGGCTGTGATGGTCGATGAGAACGGCGATCCCATTTACGGCGAGGTTCCCGACAAGGAGATCCTGGCACACCTTGACCGGCACTCCAAAGCCGTGATGAAGGATTTCTATCACACGAGTGAGTTTTGTTCAGTCTGCCACAAGGCCGCTCTGCCGAGAATGCTGAATGACTATAAGTGGCAGCGGGCTATTTTTCTCTACGACGAATGGCAGTTATCCTCATTCGCAAAGCAATCGCCGCTTCCCTTCTATGTCAAAGACAAGGTATCCACCTGCCAAACCTGCCACATGCCCCAACAAGATTTACAGTTACCGGACTATGGAGCGAAGGACGGAAAGTTGACCTCGCATCGCTGGCTCGGAGCCAACACAGTTTTGTCGAAGTATTACAACTACGATGCGCAAATGGAGAAGACCATTGCCTTTCTGCGCAACGGAGTCTTCAATGTCGACATCTTCGGCATCGAACGCAATGGCGGAAGCCTGATTGCTCCTCTTGGGAGCTTGCCTTATGATATTTCCCCAGGCGACTCACTCACTGTTTCAGTCGTGCTTCAAAACAAAGGTATCGCCCATAGCTATGTTCCAGAGCAGCGTGACTTCTATGAAAGCTGGGTGGAATTTGAAGCCAAAGACGCGACAGGCCGCACGCTGATGCACTCCGGCGCGTTGCAGCCGAATGGCTCGCTGGACCCACGCGCACATAGCTTCACTAATCGTTTGGTTAATAGAAAGGGTGGCTTGAACGACCTTCATCAAGTCTGGGATACAAGAGTCGTCGCTTATAACAATACCATTCAATCGGGGCGCTCCCAGATCGTGCGCTATGAATTCAAAACGCCATCAAATGCCGCCGGCCCAATTACCGTTACCGCAAAGATCAACTACCGCCGTTTCAATCAGCACTTCATCGATTTCGGTTTGGGCAAGCATTATGAAATGCCTGTCGTTGAGATAGCTTCACGTACACGAACCCTTGCAATTGGTTCCAACCCGGCTGCTCCGCCCGATCCTCAGGACAATAAGGAATGGATGCGCTGGAATAACTACGGTATTGGCCTGCTGGATGCGCAGCAGTATGCCGCAAGCGCAAACGCATTCAAGCGAGTTACTGAATTGCGTCCCGATTATGCCGACGGATTTACGAATGTTGCCATTGCCGACTTTCAATGGGAGCGTTATGACGAGGCGCGCGTCAGCCTGGAAAAGGCTCTTCAGTTGGCTCCGCACAACGCACGCGCACTCTACTACCTTGCACTCGTTGAACGCACTCAGGGGCATCTGGAGGCAGCAATCGGCGATCTCCGTGAGGTGACGGCGCAGTTCCCAAGGTCCCGCGATGCCCACCGCGAGCTCGGCTTCTCTCTTTACCAGCAACATAAATACGACGAGGCTCGAACCGAATATGAAACGCTGCAATCGATCGATCCTGACGATCTTGCGGCGCACTACATCCTCTCCATCGTCTATCGCCGCCTCGGTATGAAAGAGCAGGCCGCCCGCGAATCTGCCGCCTTTGCCGACCAGAAGGACGATCCAACCGCCAGCACCTATGCGTTGGAGTTTCTGAGAAAGCATCCGGAGATCACATCGGAGAGTGTTCTGTGGCACACGCACAGCGACCTACCGGAACAAGCGGTTGCGGGTGAAGGGACGGGCAGCCAGTGAGATTGTTGCTATCGCCATTGGTCTTCATGCTGCTCTTCCCAGCCGTTGGGTCTGCGTCCTCTCGCATCCAAAAGGAACACGGAGCATCGCTTTTTGCCGCGAGCGGCTGCACGCACTGCCACAGCATTCGTAATGAAGGCGGACATAAGGGGCCTGACCTCTCAGGCGTAGGAAGAAGATTGAATATAGATCAAATGCGGCGGCAGATCATTGAGGGTAGCAAAGTGATGCCGCCCTTTGGCGAAGACTTGCAGGGTACGGACCTGAAGGACTTGCTGGCATATCTGCACTCCTGCCGGGATAAGAAGATCGTGCGATGAGTCTCCTCAAAGAGTGTGCCGCCTGCGATACACTTTAGGTCGTGGAGGGGTCTCCTTGTCTCGCAAATTCGGATCGTTGGTCGACTGTGTCGCAAGTGCTTTTTTGGTCTTTTTGTTAGCTTTCGAACCATTGGCAGCACAACAAGTCAAGCAAGATGGGGCGCCTCCATCACAGAGCGGAATGGCCACTGCCGGTCCGCAGAAAGCTCAGTTCGATAGCCAGCATCGGCCGATTACCGCGGGCGGCTTTGTCAAGACCGGCCCCATCATCTTTCAGGACGTTGCCGAGGCTGCGGGACTTACCCGCTGGCATCACATGGCAGGCACCTCGGAGAAGCGCCTGATACTGGAGGCCAAAGGCCCCGGAGTTTGCCTGCTGGACTATGACAGCGACGGCTGGCTGGACATCTATCTGGTCAACGGGTCTACTTATGATGCGCTTGATGGGAAGGTTACTCCGCCACATGCAGCTCTTTTTCATAACAATCGCGACGGCACATTCACCGATGTAACTCAAAAAGCCGGCGTCGCAAATGACCGTTGGGGCTACGGGTGCGCGGTGGGCGACTACGATAACGACGGCTGGCCTGACCTCTATGTGACTAACTACGGAAAGAATCGCCTTTATCACAACAATCACGATGGAACCTTCACGGACGTTGGGGAAAAGGCCGGAGTTACTGTGGGTACATGGTCCACGGGTGCAACCTTTGGCGATTACGACGGCGATGGGCGGCTGGACCTTTTCGTGGACGGCTACGCTCAGATTGACTTGACCAATCCGCCGTATTCCGGGTCGAAGGCAGTTAATTTTGCATTCTGTCAGTATCGCGGAGTGCAAGTTATGTGCGGTCCGCGGGGATTGAAAGGCGAGCATGACCACCTTTTTCATAACAATGGTGATGGGACATTTACCGACGTCAGCAAGAAGCTTGGCGTCGACGACCCGAACGGCTACTACGGTCTGGGCGCTCTCTTTGTCGACGTAAATGGAGATGGCAAGCCGGATCTGCTCGTGGCCAACGATTCAACGCCAAACTATCTCTACATGAACAAGGGAGATGGAACATTTGAAGATCAGAGTTATGTAAGCGGATTTGCGCTCAACAACGATGGCCGCGAGGCAGCGAACATGGGCCTTGCGGCTGGAGACTACGAGAACAACGGTCACCTTTCCATCGTCAGCACCACCTTTGCCGACGATTACAATATTTTGTTTCAGAATGACGGGACTGGTTTTTTCACGGACGTAAGTTATCAAGCTGGCATCGCCGAGTCATCCATTCCATTTGTCAGTTTCGCCGATGGATTTCTCGACTATGACAATGACGGATGGAAAGACCTGCTTATTATCAATGGCCACGTCTATCCGGAAGTGGATAAGCACCCTGAATGGGGAACGAGTTACGCCGAGCGCCCGCTGCTCTATCACAATCTGAAGAACGGCAAGTTCGAACTAGTTCCTGCGGTCGAGGGAACGGGGCTTGCGGTTGTCACCGTTGGTCGCGGAGCCGCATTTGGCGATATCTTCAACGACGGCAAGATCGACGTGGTCGTCAATAGCATGGACGGCGTTCCGGTGCTGCTCCGCAATGTGAACCCGGACCATCATCACTGGGTCGAGATGAAGCTCATCGGAGGACCGAAGAGCCCACGGGATGCGGTCGGAGCAACTGTCTATCTCGCGGCGGATGGCATTCGTCAACGTGGAGACGTGCTGAGCGGCGGCAGTTATCTCTCATCGAACGATTTGAGGGTTCACTTCGGCCTTGGCGATGCGACCGATGCCGGAATTGCTGAGATTCATTGGCCTTCCGGCACTAAAGAAATGGTCAAGCTGCCTGTGGTGGATCGCATTTATACCATCACTGAAGGCCAGGGGATTACCGGGGCGCTGTGCGGGGTCGCGCCTTGTCTTGTTGAAGCTCAAACGGCTGCCGATCCGGCAAAGTCGGGCAAACCATGAACTGGCCTCGGCAGTTCGCGCCGGTTCGTGCCGCTCGCGAGAGGATGGATGGGATTTGAGTGGAAGAGGGTGCTTTGGCAAAGTCCCATCGATATTGGCAGAGCCCCATCATGGCCCCAAAAAGAAATCAGGTGGCAGCCCAGCGAGAAGGGGCGGCCACCTGAGAGTCATACTTTGAAAGATCCTGCTTAGGAGACAGAATCACGAGACATGCATAGAGTATCGGCAGACGGCAGCCATGTCTTGGGCCATTCGAGTGAGGTTTGAGTCCATCAATAGGTGGAGACCTGAGATGGCATTTCCTGCGATTATCCTCTTATCTTTCTGTGCATTCCCCCACCTCTCCAATTACTGTTGAAGTGCGCGGATTTTGCACGTCAAGGTGCAGTCTTAGGAGAGAACCGCTCGATCTCGTGATCCGAATTCATGCCAACTCGATGGATGCACAGCAAAGAGAAACCTCGCATCCCTGCTTTTTGGGCAAGTATCGCCGCTGGCATGGGTTCTGGGCAGGTCTGGCAGTGGTTGCGTTGCTGGGCTGTGGGCTCCCCAGCTTTGCGCTGGAGCCATCCACTCCGCTAGCCAACTATGGCCGCCAGACATGGGTGATGGAGAACGGGCTGCCGCAGAACACGGTGCAGGCGCTGCTCCAGACCCGCGACGGCTTCGTCTGGCTGGGAACCGAGGTAGGGCTGGTCCGTTTCGACGGCAACGGGTTTCAGATCCTCGATCGGAATTCCACCCCGGCCTTGCCGGGAAACGATGTGCGCTGCCTGCTGGAAAGCCACGACGGGGCGCTGTGGATCGGCACAAGCGAGGGGCTGGCGCGGTGGAAGGACGGACTCCTCACCGCCTTCACCTCCAAGGAAGGCCTGCCGGGGGGAAGCATTCGAGCACTGATCGAAACTGGAAACAAAATGTTGTGGGTCTGGACGGATCAAGGGCTGGCTCGACTGACGGACGAAGGGCGGTTCGTTGATGACACGGTCAAAACCAGGCTGCCAATTGGCGCAATTACGACAGTGACGACCGACGGACAAAGCGAGATGTATGTGGCGACACGAGAGAGTGTTATCGCTTACGCAATGGGCCGTTGGGGAGAACCCGTGCTTCAACAACAGCTCGAACCAGTGTTTCCTAGCGAAGGCGCTGAGTTCATCCAGAGTGTCACTGGAGAAGTCGCGGTCGCAACTAAGGCGACAGTGCAGATATTGCATGAAGACTATGTACTAGCAAGACTGACTGTGGGCAAAGACCTTCCCGGTAGCCGAATTCAGGCGCTCTTTGCTGATCGGGAGAACAGCCTGTGGATTGGCACGAACGGTGGCTTGGCGCGATGGATAAACGGAAAAGTGCAACTGCTGCCCGTCACCGATCCGCTGGCCTCAGCGTCGGTCCTCGCGCTGATGGAGGACCGCGAAGGCAACCTCTGGGTGGGGACCGAGACAGGTGGCCTGCAAATCCTGCGCGATCAGCGCTTCCGCACATTTGGCGCTCGGGATGGGCTTTCTTCCGATGCGACAACTGCCGTGGTCGAAGACAAGGCGGGCACGCTTTGGGTGGGAACGAACGGAAGTGGACTGAATGCGATGCTCACGGAAGGCGGTGCGGCGGAATCCCACCCTAGCCACAAAGACAAAAGCGTGGCGAGGGTGGGGCGCCCAGAGTCACCGGGCGCAGAATCGAAGATACGCAGCTTCACGGTCCAGGACGGTCTATTGAGCGACGTGATTCTCTCGCTTGCCGCAGCTCCCAACGGCGACCTGTGGGTGGGAACACCGGATGGACTGAACCGGATTCACAAGGGCAAGATCGACGCATTTACCTCGTCAGATGGACTGCCGGATGACTTCATCCGCTCCCTACTGGCGGACGCCGACGGCTCACTCTGGATCGGGACCCGGCGCGGGCTGACGCACTGGACGAGCGGAGCCATCCCCGGTTCCGCAATGCATATGGAGACATTAACGCAAGCCAATGGTTTGGGCAGCGATTTGGTGGGTGCAATGGTCCGCGATTCCAAGGGCAACTTGTGGGTGGCGACCTTTGCCGGGCTGTCACGGCTTCACGACGGCGTGATTACAAACTACACAACCGCGAATGGACTCTCCAGTAACGTGGTTACCGCGATGTTGCCGCGCAGCGACGGTACGCTTCTGATTGGCACGCAAGATCACGGCTGGAACCAATGGGACGGACAGCGTTTCACGCCGGAGAATCAGTGCATCGAGAACCAGGCCAATTTCGGCAGCGCCACCATCCACGCAATCTTGGACGACGGAGGCGGCCATCTGTGGTTCGCCACCGCAAACGGAATCGCTCGCTGCGATTTCGCCGCCACTGCATCAAGTGCGGCCAGCGCGATGCAAGGAATCGGCTGCTCGCATTGGATAGAGTTTAGCGCCGCCGATGGGCTGCGTAGCCGGGAGACGGCCACCAATAGCCACCCTTCGGCATGGCGCTCGCGTGACGGACATCTCTGGTTTGCCACGCCCAAGGGGCTGGTTGAGGTGGACCCGGCACATTTTCCGGTCAACACCGTTCCGCCTCCAGTCGCGTTGGAGCGCTTCACCGTGGACGATCTCTCCCAAGCATTGCATGCAGCGGACTCTGTCTTGCGCGTTGAAGCTGGACATGTCCACTTCCAATTCGACTATGCGGGATTGAGCTTTGCAGCGCCGCAAAAGGTGCGCTATCGCTTCAAACTGGAGGGAGTCGACCGCGACTGGACCGATGCAGGCACGCGCCGCTCTGCCTACTACACCAACATTCCTCCTGGGAGCTACACCTTCCGAGTGCAAGCAGCCAACAACGATGGGCTTTGGAACACACAGGGCGCGTCGCTGACCTTTGAACTGCGGCCACACTTCTATCAGACGGTCTGGTTCTTCGCGCTACTGCTGGCGATTGTGGCGGGCATGGTAGTGTTGCTCCTGCGTCTGCGGCTGCGCCGGGCAGAGGGAGAATTCCGCGCCGTGCTGGGCGAGCGCAATCGCATCGCGCGGGAGATTCACGACACACTGGCTCAAGGCTACGTAGGCATCTCGGTGCAGTTGGAGGTGCTCGCGGAACTGCTGCGGCACAAGAAGAATGAAGCCGCGGAGAAGCATCTCGACCTGACACGGGGCTACGTTCGCGAAGGGCTGGCCGATGCGAGGCAGTCGATCTGGGCGCTGCGTTCGCAGGATGCCGGCGAGACGACGCTGCCTGTCCGCCTGCGCCGCATTGTAGAGTCCGAAGGCGGCCACGGTTTGGAGGCGACGTTCAGCATCTTTGGCGCCTATCGCCCCATGCCCCCGGGCACGGAGCAGGAATTTCTGCGCGTGGCCCAGGAAGCCACCCATAATGTAAAGAAGCACGCGGGTGCACGACACCTATTTGTCCAGTTGGAGTACGGGGCGAAGGAGATCGCACTTGAAGTGCGCGACGATGGCCGCGGCTTTGCGGTGGAAGGTGAATCGCTGCCAGGCCACTACGGGCTAACGGGAATGAGAGAACGAGCGGCGGCTATCGGTGGCAGACTTGAGGTGACGAGCGAGCCGGGAAGTGGAACCACGGTACGCCTGCAAGCGCCCGCGCCGAGAGAGATAAGCGAGCAAACGAGGGAGCCAGAGTGAGCAAGGAATCAATTCGCGTGCTGGTTGTGGAGGACCACCACGTGGTGCGCCAGGGACTGGTGGCATTACTGAACGTCGTGGACGGTCTGGAAGTTGTCGGCGAGGCAGCGGACGGTGTCGAGGCAATCGCACAATATCGCAAGCACAAGCCGGATATCACGCTCGTCGATCTGCGACTGCCGCGGCTCAGTGGCGTCGAGGTTATTGAGCGCATCAGAATGGAGACGCCGCAGGCGCGCTTCATCGTGCTCACCACGTATGACGGCGACGAGGATATTTATCGTGCCCTGCAGGCTGGCGCTCGCGCCTATCTGCTCAAAGGCATGACTTCGGAAGAGTTGATTGCGACGATTCGCGCGGTTCATGCAGGCAGGTCGCACATCCCTCCAGCCATTGCCGAGAAGCTGGCTGAGCGAATGGGCACCGAAGAGTTGACGCCGCGGGAGTTCGATGTTCTCGAACAGATTGTGCACGGTAAGAGCAACAAGGAGATCGCAGCTGAGTTGGAGATCTCAGAGGCCACTGTGAAGACCCATATCAACAGCCTGCTCGGCAAGTTGGGCGTGACCGACCGGACACAGGCAGCAACTGCAGCAATCCAGCGCGGCATTGTTACCCTAGAATCCTTGAGAAAACCGAAGCCATGAATCAAAGACCGATACGAACGCTGATCTTTTGCGGATGTCTTCTGGTGTTTTCGTCTGCGCTTGCAAATGCGCAAAAAGCGGCATGGCGGCAAGCAACAGATGCGGAGCTAGCCTCGCTCTTGCCTGCCCGTGCGCAGGTGGAAAAGGAGCACATCGAGACGGAGATGCGCACCGCCTCAGGCATCGTAAGCAGCCACGGTCACTACATCGCCGGTGTTGTGTTGCTTACAGCGGGGTACTCCGCCGAAGGCAAATATTCACATTATCTGATCGTTCAGGCACCTATACGCGTCGGCGGGATTGCGCTGAGACCGGGTGAATATGTCTTTGGATGGACGCGCGCGCAGGAGGGCGATGCTCTAAGCGTGCATTTTTACAAAGCGGCGACTGGAACACCGATAGGCACGGCAGAGGCGCGCCGCATCGCCGGATCGAGCCGCGTGGAAAGCCTGCACATCTGGCCTCCAAGCGACAAGGCGCTGATCCAGATCGGGCGCTTCGGCATTCCTTACGAAGTGAGCGCGGAGTAGCCACCAAGATCAGTTGGGTTGGCGCGGCTCTCCGGTAGGCAGAAAAGCAACTCCTGAGATTACGCTCCCTGAAGCCAGCACATCCCTCAGCCTCTCTGCATTGGCACCGCTGCGATGTTCTGCCGCTTCGATCAGACTGAGCGCCGCGGCCGGAGTCGTCTCGGGCGACAGACGAAAGATCCACGGAATATTTGTCGAGGTCAGCTTCTTGTCGCTGCTCAAAGCAACCACCGGCACAAAGGCCTTAATAGCGAGTTGCTCGGCAAGGTGAGCCGAGTCACGGTCGAGCGCGACAATTGCAAGCGCGTGCTCATCCATCAGCGCGTGAATCAGTTGAGTTGACGCCGCACCCCAGTTCTGGCCATTTTGATCTGTGGCTACGGGCGCAAGCTTCCACTCGCGGCCCTTGCCTGCGATCACCGCCAACTCTGCCTGCACCTCGGGTGACTGCACAACCTCCACCGCGTGCGGCCCAAAGAGCACCACGCGCATCGGTCCCTGCGGAAGATCGCTCGGATGCGGACCAGCATAATCGACTCCATCCTCGCCTACTCGCGCATAAGGCAACACCTGTCGCACTTCTGAAGACACGCTCGACTGTGAATTTATCTCTTGCCTCGCAAGCGGCGTCTGCCCCACCGCAGATGGCTTTTCCATAGTTGCAACGCGGTAGGTCACAGCGCCGTTATGCACCATGCCCAAATACAACGGTGCCACATTTTTCTGATTGGGATCGAAGGCCATGTGCCCGGTCACGCCGTCGTACTGCTCGATGTTGGCCAGCGCATCGTGAATCCGCGCGCGATTAAGGCCCGCTTTGCAGATCGAGCCGAGCAGCGCATTCATCGCGTCGTAAGCCAGCGCGGCAAACTGCTCCGGCTTTTCGTGGAAGCGCGCTTCAAAACGCGTGTTGAACTCCAGCCACTTCGGATCGTTGCGCGTGGGGTCGTAGGGAAAGACAGCCTCGAATCCCTCAGCAGCATCGCCTGCCTCGGCCAGCAACTCGGGCCCCAGCGTGCGATACGCGCCGAAGACTCGCTGCTTCATTCCCGCCGTGCGCATCTGTTTCAAGATTCCCGCCGCTTGAGTCTCATCCGCCCACAACACAATTGCATCGGCGCGTGATGAGCGAATCACATTCAATTGCTTCGTGAAATCCGTATCGCCCGGAAGATATTTTTGTTCAATGACTATCGGATGACCCAGTCTGCGCGCCGCATCGCGAAGCTTCATGACGCCGAAGCGACCATACCGGCTGTTAACTCTGAGAATCGCAACGCGCTTCATGCCAAGCTCGGTAAAGATATGGCGAGCTAGAGTGAGGCATTGCACGCGGTCGTCCTGCAAAACCTCAAAGAACCACGGAATATAGGTCTCGGGAATCGTGGGATCGGTCGAGGCCGAGTTGACGATGGGAATCTCCGCGCGCAGAGCCACGCGCAGAGCGATGTGCGTTGACTCCGAACTGATCGAGCCGAAGATCGCCCAGTCGCGGTCGTCGTAAACCATCTTCACAACTTCATTTGATGCGGAGCCCCAGATCGTAGGATCGGTGGGCCGGTCTTCGCCATAGACCGCCTTCGCCTGCCAATTGTCATAGTCGTTGTGCAGCATCAGACGGAACGGCTTGCCGCCGTAGCCGCCGTGCGCGTTGGCATCCTCGATCGCCAGTTGCGCGCCGTGCAACATGCGCACGCCAAAGATCGATTCAGGATTGTGTTCTATGGGTCCGAAGAAGCCGATGCGGATTTCGGTCAGATCCTTCGGCTCGGGCGTGTCCCGTCCCGCGCCCGAGTAGATGTTCGGATGGATGTAATTGAGGTCGTAGGGCGCTGCAAACTTCGCATACGGGCTCAGGTCGGCAGGCTCGCCGGCATAAGGCATGACCATGCGATCCCTTGGCGGTCCCGTCGGATGCGCGCCGCATTCGCACCTTCCCTTGCCAGTGACCGCCACTGAACTGTCATTCTGAACCGCGGACTGACTCGAATACGAGTTCGAATCCTGCGCGCCAAGACTAGCAGTGCAGGCCGCGCCCGTTGCGCAGACCGCAGCCAACAACCATCCCATGCGCATAAAGACTACTCCTTGTCGGCCGATCCCCTGTCCGTGCGGAACATGGCGATGGCCTCGATCTCGATCAGCAGTTCGGGGCGGCAGAGATGCGCCTGAATTCCGGTGGACGCAGGCAACGGATCGAGACCCTGCTCCTTGAAGAATGCGGTGCGCCCGGCGTTGAAAACGTCATAGTCGCGATCGATGTCCCTCAGGTAGCAACTGGTGCGCACGATGTCGTGCCAGGTGCAGCCCTCCGCAGCAAGCAGACCTGTTATGTTATCGAATGTCCGCCGCAGTTGCGTGGGAAAGTCGCCGATGTGAACGCTCACGCCATTTTCGTCGATCGAGGCCGTGCCGGAGATGAGCAGAATGGCGACGCCGCCGATGTCGATCCTCATGCCGCGTGAGAACGAACTCGGCTTGGCGTAGGCATAAGCCTCGTTGAGCACGCCATGATTGGTGATCGCCCGCTTTTCAATAGGCGCGTGTGCGATGGCTTCCAGAATATCCGCAAATGCATTCATGATTGCTGCTCCTTATTATTTTTGTCGAATTCCGTGGCTCAACCCTTTGGCCGTCGCGACCCAGATATCGTCGCCCTGAAAGTCGAGGCCGAGTACATAGTTGTGGGCCGGTGCCGTTGTTATCTCGACCGGTGTTACGTTGCCTTGCGCGTCGCGCACCATCATCTCTGGCCTGCCGTCTTTGAGCGATGGACGATAGACGGCCCAGTTCACGCCGTCGTAATAGGCCAGCCCCTTGTCTGTGCCGAACCAGGCGCGATTTGCGTCAACGCCTTTAATCGTGTTGATAAAGTTCGAGGGAAGCCCGCTGTCTTTGGTGAGGAAGTTATGCCAGTAACGGCCATCGTAACGGCTTGCGCCAAAGTAGGTCGCCACCCAAACAATGTTATCGATATAACTCACCGATGTAACGATTTCGTGGATCAGGCCCTGGTCCTTGAAGAGCACGATTTCGTTCTCGCCGTCGGGGTCATCGTATTTATCCCACCGCTGAGTTTTTTGTGTGTATTCAAGAAGCCCACTGCCCCACACCCCGTAGTAAACCTTGTCAGGAGCGGCAGAGACCGCATAGACCCAGATCTCGGTCATGGGCGTGTTGCGCTCGTTGTAAAGCGTCCATTGGCCGGTGCGTGTATTGAGGCGGCAACCTCCTGCGGCCGTGGCCACCCACACGTTCTCACCTTCCACACCAACGCCGTAGACCACGTCGTTGCTCAAGCCCGAGGTCAATTGCGTGTAGCTATCGATGCGCCCGGCGGAGATGCGACTCAGGCCGCCCATGGTGCCGGCCCACACATCGCCCGTGCGCTTGTCCAGCGCCAAGGAGAGCACAGCGCGATGCGCCAAACCATCCTTGGTGTTGTAGGTCTTCCACGCATGATTTTCGTAAACCGCAAGTCCATCTTCCGTGCCAGCCCAGATGCGGTTTCCATCCACCAGCACGGAGAACACATGGTTATTGGGTAATCCGCTTGCGGTGGTGAAGTTCTCAAAGTGGTACCGGGGCATCTGCGGTGGCGCGGGCACCTGCGGTGAGGCAGACGCCGCTTGCGCGGCCATTGTCAGTGGACCCGACAGCACTATACCAACCACGGCAAGCGTTGCGATCACGCGGAGTATTCTCAATGCGGAATTCTTCATCGCGTCCTCAGGTACTCAATCAAATCGTTCAGTTCATCCTTGGTCAGATCGTTGGTGCGTCCATGCTTGTCTTCAGGGTTGTAGACCGTCCAAATCTCTTCGAGCGTCCGCGCCGAACCGTCATGCAGATACGGCGCAGTCAGTGCGATGCCATCAAGCGGAGCCGACTTCAGCTTGCCTGAATTGTCGGTGGGCTTGCGCGTTCCCACATCGAAGAGCTTCTGGTTAGTGCCTTTGGGGCCGCTATGGCAAAAGGCGCATCGGTTGTTCTCGGGAATCGGCTTGCCGAATTTGTCGGTGCCGCGCTCAAAGAGCGCCTGGCCGCGCTCCTGGGCCGGCGTAAGTTCGCGACCCGGTAACCGCCAACGATTGGGCCGGGGCGACAGGCTGCGCGCATACATCGCCAAGTCAGCGAGCGTAAGGTCGTCATAGTTTTCCGAACGCCAGAAGTACTTTTCCGTTCGCGGCCCGCACTCGGTCGGAATGTTGGGATTGCCGCCGTTCCACTTATAAGGCTCGGTACCTTTGATGCCTTCAATCATCTTGTTGTCCACGATGTCGCGGCCAAAGCCATCCGGTTCCAGATCCCATGTAAGGCCATCAAAGGTGGAATCGATGTGACAACTGGAGCAGCCGATCTGGCCTTGAAAGCTGTAGCGCGCGGTGTAAAAGGTTTGCTCGCCGTGACGCATCGGAGAGACAGTCTTTGGCCCGTCGAGAGTTATCGTCGAGAGCACGCGATTGTTCCTCGTGTCGATCACGCTGATTGTGTCATCGAGGCGGTTGGCAACTAAAAGCTTGCGGCCATCGCGAGTCAGCGCAAGACCGCGAGGGTTATGGCCAACCGGGATGCGCGCGATCACATAGCTTGCACTGGCCGAGAGATCCTGAGCAAACGAGCCTGACTCCGGATGAGGGCGCGCATGAATGAAGCGCAGCAGCCGCGGAATGTCGATGACTACAACGCACTCCGAGCCACCGATCGTGACATAGAGTCGCGACTTATCCGGCGCAACAGCCACGCCAAAGGGCTGCGATGCATAGCGTTCGAGCTCATCCAGCGGTACCTCCACTGGCTTGCCTACATCTGCGCCGAAGAGGGTAAGCGTGTAATCGAATGCACCGCCGTGTTCCAGATGCGCAAGCGGCACAAGATTCTTGGGGTGATACTCGGCCACCGCGCCAAGGCGGCCATCGGGTGAAAGCGCGAGATGAAAGACCCCCGCGATCGAGTGCAGCGGCATACGATCGACAACCACGGCGCGCGTTGTGCCGATCACCGCGATCTCCGACTCGGGCGCTGTGCGATTATCCAATTCAGTTCGTACGCGCGGCGGATTCGGATAGATGTGTGTCGCGTAGATTCGGCTTCCATCGGGAGAAAGCGTGAGATAACTCGCGCCGCGTCCGGCCAGCAGTCGCTTTTCTTCGACGCCTGTCGACGCATCGAGCACGGCCACATCGCTCGATATGCGATTCGCTACAAAGAGCCGCTTGCCTGCGCGATCCTCGACGACGCTCGAAGGCTCAGCGCCCACCGGCCATGTTGCTGCGACGCTCAATGTGTGAGTATCGATCACCGAGAGCGTGTCATCCCAGGAGTTAGTCACAAAGAGGCGGGCGCCATCCGGTGAAAGCGCAAAGCCGCGCGGCACGCGACCAACAGCGATATTCTTAATCACCGCGTAGCTGGCTGCGTTTAGAACTCGCACCTCTTCGCTCTGCTGGCAAAGCACATAGAGCCGCGCGCCGTCGGGTGAGAGCAGTAGTTCAAGTGGCGAAGCGTAGTTTTGAGCGTCACTTTGCTCCGCGCGCACCGGATGATCGATTGCAGGCCAGAACGCAAACTCCAGCAATGCCGTGCCCAAGACTATGAGTCCTGCGCCGCACCGCGTTTGAAAGCGCTGGCTCACTTCGTGTCTCCTGTTTTTGGCTCTTCGACTGTGATCACGCGGTCCACGCTTAGCTTCTCCAGCATCTGCTCGCTGCCGCTGGGCCAGTGAACAATCAGCTTGTCCACAGTGGTTGCAGCGCCGAGACCGAAGTGCAACCGGCCATCGTCTTGCGAGAGATAGCCGGAGGCCGCCACGCGCTCAGCCGTCTGCCGCTCACCTGCGGCGAAGACTTCAACGCGTGCGCCGATGCCGTCGCGATTGCTCCCCATTCTCGTTTTCTCAGTCCTGGCGCCAACGAGCTTGATCGCAATCCAGTGGCCGGTATTCGCAGAGACGTTATGCAGCAGCGTTCCCCTATCGCCAAGATTTACCGCGAAAGCATCGACCTTGCCGTCGTTGTCGTAGTCGGCAAAACAAGCCCCGCGCGCCGTCGTACGCTCGCTCAGCACCGGACCGGCATCGCGCGAAACATCGGCAAACTTTCCGTTCCCGAGCCCGTGAAAGAGCGTGTGTTCTTGCGGGATGAGATGAATCAGCCCGCCGTGGAAGATAAGAATGTCGAGCTGTCCATCGTTGTCGAAGTCGTAAACTCCCGTGCCCCAACTGACATATTGCGCGTTTGTTTGCGAGACACCGTTGGAAGCGCCCGTATCCTCGAAATTCTGCTTCCCAGTGTTACGCAGAAACCGGTTGTAGTGGCCATCGGTGACCCAGAGGTCAAGCAAGCCGCGTCCCTCAAAGTCGGCAAAGACAGGGCCCATTGATGAAGTGGACTCGCCGTTCTGTCCAAAGGCAGTGCCGGTATCATTGCCAATCTCTTCAAAAGTTCCATCGTGCTTATTGTGAAACAAAAAATTCTCTGTGCGGTCGTTGGCTACGTAAATATCATCCCAGCCATCGTTGTCGAAGTCCGCAGCCGTAACACCCATGGTGCGCCCAACATACGCGCCGATGCCTGACTTCTCGGTTACATCCGTAAACGTCCCGTCGCAATTGTTGTGATAGAGCTTGTTTGTCTCGCCCTCGTAGTCAAGCGGCCCCGGATAGTTATCGGCCGCATAAAAAGCGCGATACTTGGGATCGAACTTGACGTAGCGGCCCACGAAGAGATCAACGCATCCGTCCTTGTCGTAGTCCAGCCATGTGGAGCTGATCGCCCATCCGTCGACTTTGATTCCGGCCTTTGCGGTTACGTCGGTGAAGTGGCCATTGCCGTCGTTGTGATAGAGAATCGTCTTGCCGTAACCGGTGACGAGCAGATCGACGAATCCGTCGTTGTCGTAGTCTGCCGCCGTCACAGCCATCCCATACAACTCCGGATTGAGTCCGGCTTTCTCCGTCACATCGGTGAAGTGGCCGTTGCCGTCGTTGCGATAGAGATGATTGTGCGGCAGCGGATCGGGCTTTACTTTCAGCGGATACGGGTGCATCGAGTCGTCGAGCGGGCGGCCGTTGACAACGTAAAGAGACTCAAGGCCAGAGTTATTGTAGTCAAACCAGATGCATCCCGCGCCAGTGCCCTCAAGCAGCGAACCCAGTTGCCGCGAGCCAAAGCTGTGTGTGAAGTGGATACCCGCTTTGTCGCTAGCGTCCTCAAACTTGATGACGGAAGTCTGTTTTGCGGTAGACGCCGGTTGGGCGGGTTGAGTGGAAGAAGCCGCCGAAGCCGGCGGAGTAGCTTGCGCCGCGGCCATCGAGACAATGCCGAGTAAAAGAAGATAACGAAATATCATTTAGTTCCCTCCCGGCGTCTTTTGCTTTAGTGCTTCTGTCTGCGCTGTGCCTGTCAGATCAACCGGCGTTGTAGACCGCAGCAGCACAGCAGGCACGTGATTCTCCGATGCGCGCTCCGGTCCCACGTGGCAGCCCACGCAGATGCGTTGCTCACCCCGGCGAATCCAGAACCATCCGTGCTCCTGCCGCAGCACCGCGCCCTTGTCATCGAGCAGCGAGAAACGGATGGGCTTGTCGGCGGGAGCCTTCACGAAGAACGAACCATCAGGCTCGACCGGCGCCGTACCCATGACCACCGCGTGACCGGCGTCAAGTGTCTCCATCCGCACCGATGCGGGCGTTGCCTTCAGATCGCCCTCGCGTGAAAGCCGCGCATCGAGCGCAAGCATATTGGCATAACTCCAATCATGCAGACCTGATGGATGGCGCTTCGGCCTGTTGCGCGGAGCCACCAGAACCGGGTCAACAAGATTCTCACCGGTCTCGGCCAGCACCGTTTGCATCGCGGCAGCACCGGGCTTCCATAGCTTCAACGCATAATTCATTCCGTCCGTTGCCCGTGCACTCATCAGCCACGCGCCTGAGGAAGTTTCGGCAATCGCGCCCGCGAACTCCGCGTGTGGCGCAGGAACAGGTTCCTCATGGGCCAACGGCGAAGTGAAGCGTGCCAGTGACGCTCCGTGCGTGAAGACCACGTCGCCATTCGCCAACTGATGCCCCCCCCAACGGGCCTTGCCGTGATCGCAGCGATACGACTCAACACCCGAGCCGTCGGAGTAAACCAGGAACAACTCGGGAGTCGAGCCTGAGCCCAGCGGGAAGCCAGTTTCAAAAAGAATGCGCCCGTCAGCCAACACATCGGTAGGTACCGCGCTCCCCGCAAAATAGGAGAGTGGAAGCAACGCAGAGCCCGCGTCGGAATCGATCGGCGCAAAGAGGTCGGAAGCATCTTTGCCCGCAGCCTCCAGTTGAAAACCCTGCGGTGTGCGTTGCGCATAAACCAGGCGGCCCGCGGGCAGATAGAATGGGCGAATCCCATCACTCGCGCCGGCAATCAATTTGCGCACAGAGCGATCTGCCAGAGTGAGTTCCCAGATCTGCCAGGGATCGCCTGATGCCTGCTTGCCGGCAAAGAGCACGCGCTTGCCATCGAAGGAAACATTCGCATCGGCCGAAGCCGCAAAGCCCGTCAACAGAGGCTGCGCCTGTCCTGCGTGAATCAGCAGCAGTTGCGCGCCCTTGGGAAACCTCTCCAGATTCTGATCTGGGCCGCGCAGCGCTGCAAGCGGTTCGTAGACCGGCGCTGCTGTAACGATGACATCTGCGCCAATCGCTAAGCCGCCTTTCAAGCCAAGACCTTGCGCCGCGTTAGGCGCAGATTCGCAAAACGGAATCAGCAATGCCACTGCAGCGGCTATCGAAAACACTCTGGTAACAGTACTCATCCCACTGCCACCAGTGATCGCACTTGAGATCTCTTGCGCCGCGAAGGTCCGCCACAGTTGCGCGCCGCAAGCCACGGATTGAGATCCGCCATCATCGCATCGAATGCGGCAAAGTCCAGCGACTGCTCGCCATCGCTCCACGCCTTGGCGGGGTTGGGATGCACCTCGACCAGCAAGCCGTCAGCGCCGGTCGCAACCGCAATGCGCGCCAGCGCGGGAACCAGTTCACTATGCCCTGCCGCGTGACTCGGATCGGCGATCACGGGAAGATGAGAGATCTGCTCGAGCAGCGCGATTGCGGCCACATCGAAGGTGTTGCGCGTCGCAGTTTCAAAGGTGCGAATGCCGCGCTCGCAGAGGATGACGTTGGGATTGCCGTTATCAAGAATCAACTGCGCCGAGCGCAACCACTCGGCCACAGTGGCCACCATGCCGCGCTTCAGCAGCACAGGCCGCCCCGACCGCGCCGCCGCTTCGAGCAGCGCATAGTTTTCCATATTGCGCGAGCCAATCTGCAAGATGTCGGCGTACTCGGCCACCATCGGCACGTCCTCTTCTGACATGACTTCAGTGACGATGGCCAGACCGCTCTCCCGGCGCGCGCGGGCCAACATTTCCAGCCCTTCCAGGCCAAGCCCTTGAAATGAGTAAGGAGAACTGCGCGGCTTGAATGCGCCTCCGCGCAGAATGCGCGCCCCGGCCCGGCGCACATGGTTGGCCGTGGCCATCAACTGGAACTCCGTCTCAACCGAGCAGGGCCCAGCCATGGTGACGAATGCGCCGCCGCCGATCTCCAGATCCAGCACGGGCACCGTCGTCTGTTGGCGTCCTGCGCTCTTCAGGCAATCGGGGGATTCGGCAAATCGTTCGTGCCAGTTCTCGCGCACTTTCTTCGTTCCGTTTCTGGGGAAGCGGCAGGATCAGGCTACCGCGGCAATGTGCCCAACGCCTCCACCTAAAGGTGGAGATGAATGCTTCCCGATCTCACTTTGCCGCAGTTTCGGAACGGCTGTTTGCAACTTCTTGTAACGGAAATACTTGATCGGAAATTGGCTACGGTCGCGCGATAGCTGGCGGCTTGTAGCCAAAGGCCACATCCACAATCGCTGCAACTCCCAGCGCAGTCTCGTCGCAAAAGGGCCGGGCGACAATCTGCACGCCTATTGGCAGGCCTTCAGGTGAGCGGCCGACGGGCACCACCGCAGACGGCGCGGCCAGCGCGTTGAACCACTGCGTATGCCGCACGGCATCGAGATACTTCACTGCCTGGCCGTCAATGAGCCACTCGCGTTCGCCATGACGAAATGCAGGAATGCTGGCCACCGGGCACAAAAGCACCGGATATGCGCTCATCTCCTCAAGCGACTTTGAGCGCAATACGTCCAACTCAGCCCATGCATTCAGCAACTCGGTGGCCGTCAACATCGGTACGGACTCTGAGAAGCTGAGAAACTCGTTGAAGATGGGGCTTAGTTGTTGTTCCCGCCTGCGAATCGCCGGCGCATAAAACATTGCACCGCACTGAACAAAAAACTTCCACCACAACTGGCGCAGCGGCTCGAGCGTGCGCGGCCTGAAAGGCTCAACGCGAAAGCCTGCATCGCGGAGCGCAGTCGCCGCAGCCTGCAGCGCCGCGCGCGTCTCCGGCGTCACCGGCACAAGGCCGTCATCCTCGAAGTATCCAATCGTGTTCGTGCGCAATTCCTCAAAACAAGGCTCGCGCAGCGTAACCGGCGGACTCACCGGATCGTGCGGGTCCTGGCCGCTGAGCGTGCGAAAAAGCATCGTTACGTCGGCCATGGTGCGCGCCATCGGCCCAATCGCGCCGAGAATCGAGAACGGACCCACGCACGGCGGCAGATGGCCACGGCCGGGAATGCGACCCGGCGTAGGCTTGAGCGAACAGATGCCGGTAAAATGCGCAGGCACGCGCACCGACCCTCCGCTATCGCTGCCCAGACCAGCCGCCGAAAGCCCCGCCGCGATTCCCGCCGACTCGCCGCCGCTCGATCCGCCCGGCGTCCGTTCAAGATCCCACGGGTTCCGCGTCTGGCCGTGCAGAAGATTCGCGGTCTCGTAGGCCATCAGAAACTCAGGGCAATTCGTCGTACCCAGAATCAACGCACCGGCTGCGCGAAGGCGCGCAACGACGACCGCATCTTCAGTCGGAATTTCGCCCTTGTGGAGCAGGCTGCCAATCTCGCAGTTGAAACCTCGCGTTGCGATCGATGACTTCACGGTCACTGGCAATCCGAATAACGGTCTGCGGGATCGGGTGCCTCGCCACGCATCGTGCTTCCGCGCTCGCTCCCGCACGCGGTCCGCATCGAAGTCGGCGAATACATTCAACTGAGGATTGAGCCTGGTAATTTGCTCGATGTGTGCCTCGGCCAACTCCGCCACGGAAAGCTCACCCGACCGCAACAACTCAAGCTGCCGCGTGGCCGACTCAAGCACAACATCGTTCATGGACGCGCCGCCGCTGGAGAGACCGTCTCCATATCGTTTATCGGAGTCGATGGCGACAGCTTGTAGTCGAATCGATACGAGCGCACCGGTTCGCCAGAGTCGAAGCGATTGTTCCAGTTCAATTGGTATTCCAATGCATTCGAATCGTCCGGAAATTTTTCATTCGGCGGATAGGGATAGGAGCTCATCGCATGAAACGGCAACTGCGCAACTGTAAATGGCGATGCGTCCCACCAGTCCATATCTTTGACGAATCCGTTGGCATAGAAAAAGTAATCGCGCTTCCAGTGCGGAGCGAGAACTGGCAGTTGAGTCGCGTCAAACTCAGCCGCAATCTCTTCACCGCTGCCGAAGATGACATAGCGGTCATCAATGCTCTTCAACAGTGCTGTCACATCGCCCATGCGCGTGTAGCTGCCGCGCTGACGCTGGAATGGTCCCGTCAAACTCACGCGATCATATTCGTAGTCGAGATCGCCAGGGCTTGCGCCCTCAATTTGCGTTGGGTAGCCGCGAAAATGCAGCGTCGCGCCGGTCAGCGGAACCTCCTCTGTCTTTGCCTCTGCGCCGTTGCTTTGATCGATCAGCACCTGGTCCCAGTAAATCTCGAGATTGGTAACGAGGCGGATGCGCCGCGCACCAGCAGGCAGCTTGCCCGTGAGGTCAACCACAATCGTGCGCTCAAGGCCCGCGGGAAAACCTACATCGTCCGCAATGCGTTGCCATCTCCAATCCGCCCCGTCGGGCACGAGCGCCTCGGCATAAGGCGAGATCGGTTTGATGCCTGCCTGCCACGCGGCATAGAGCGATGTCGCGCTGAAGTAATTCACATAGCCGGTCATCAAGAGGCGCAGCGGGGACTGCGTGTCCAGCGGTCCCAGATCGAGTGTAAGAGCATGGGGGTTCGCAAAGCCATCATACGGCAGCGGAGTGAAGCCACTCGCGAATGTGTGATCGCGCCGGCTCACCTGATCAAGCACATCGCGTCCTTGGCCATCCCACGCACCGACGGGCAACTGCGCGCCTGCAGTTGCCACTACGCGCCCCGATGCAAACGGCGGATCGTCGAGGAATCGCTCATTGGGATTGACTTCGACATTTTCCGGGTGATCGACCGCAACCAGCCGCAGTTGATCAATGTAATTGACCTCCTCCATCGGCTCCATGAAACGCAGGCTCAGCTTTCCATTCACAGGCGCAAGTCGCGCGCCGTCCACCTTGATCCACTCGCCGGGATTCGGCGTGTTGCGCCGCGTAGGCGTGAACCAATGTCCCACAACCGCCGCGCCAATCACATCCGTGACGAGCTTGTATTTGTGGCCGTTCCAGGCAAAGAGCACCGGGCACGAACTGCCACGCCTGTCGGCCTCCTTCATCGCAATCACCGGCTGATGAGGCAGATCAATCTCGTCCTGCAGCACGCCCGTAGGCCAGAGAATGCGCAGCAGATCGACACCCTCGGCATCGCCTAAGCCCACGAGAATCTGCGGCGGCCCTTGCGTCTGATAGCCCGACGCTCCGGCCAACTCCCACTTCTGCCATTGGCCGTTGGCGAAGATCTCCACCTTCACGCCCAGAGCCGTTTTGTTGTCAGCAAAGCCTGTCAGGTCGAGTCGAACGGAGTGATTCTTGTTGCCGCCCACATTGCGCAGCAGCACCGGCGGCGCATTCAACTGAGTCACGATCAGATCCGACGCGCCATTGTCTTCGACGGCGATCAGCCCCCGCGGCGCAGTCAACTTCACGCCGTCCAGGCCCAGCGCATGGCTTACATCTTCAAACGTCCCATCGCCGAAATTGCGCAGCACGAGTACCTGAGGACCGGTCTTGGTCTCGACAATTGCAGCCAGATCGATCCAGCCGTCGTTATCAATATCAACCGGCGTCACACCCCATCCACGCAACGCGTCATGCAGCGGGAGTTCCACTCTTTCAAACCTTCGGCCAACGTGATCCGGTCCCGCGACGTTGCGCCAGAGCGAGAGCCCTGGCGCGCCCGCGTGCGTGACGGCAATGTCCATCCAGCCGTCCTTGTTGTAGTCGAGCACTGCAATGCCCGACGTGGACGGAAGCTTCGTGCCCTCATAGAGCAGCTGCGTTGGATACTTCCCTTCCCTCGGGTTCACATAGATCAGCGGCGCTTCACCATCGCCAGTCACAGTAATATCCACCGCGCGATCATTGTTGAAGTCGGTCAGAATTGCAGATGCAGTATTTCCGCTGCCGCCGAGGCCGGTTGGTTCGGTCCACTCGGTGAATGTCTTGTTGCCGTTATTCCGCCACAAAACATTCGGCGCATCGCCTGGTTTCAAAGGCGCGCCGGTTAGCATTAGATCCAGATCGCCATCGTGGTCATAATCGATAAACGTGATTCCTGTCGGCCGGTTCTTAGGCGCGAGCCCGGCCTCCGCCGTCACATCCTGAAACTTACCCTTGCCGAGATTGCGAAAGAGCAGCACCGCGTCGTCCAGCGCAACCGCCAGGTCATTCATCCCATCGCCATCGTAGTCGCCTACGGCGCAAGCCACCGCGCGGCCCTTGGCCTTCAGTCCAGCCGCCGCCGCGTCCCACTCTTCATAGCCGCTCTCACCTCTGTTGTGCAGCACGCGAATGGCCTGCGCACCCGACTGCATCAAGACCAAATCCATGTTCCCCGAGCCGGTCACGTCCATCATGCACGCGCCACCGGTAGTCGTAAAAGTGGGTGCTCCAGATCCCACCTTTGGGACCTGGGAAAGCAACGACTGCGCCACCAGCTTTACCGGAATCATCGCCCGCGCGCCCGTTTGCGGCAGGCCAACAGCCGTGACAGTTGAGTAGTGCCCTTGCTCGCCATACGACAGCCCAATCGGAGCACCAATCTTGGCGCTGGTCAGATGCTGGAACCGCTTGAAGTGCTCCTTCGCCTCATCCACATGACCCGAGCGCTGCAAGGCGCGGGCCAGGGCAAACTCCGACGAGGCGTGCAGCGGGTCAATTTCCAACGCCTTATGAAATGTCTCGATCGCCTTGTCAAACTGCCTCAACTCCTGGTAGCACGCGCCTTCAAAGTAGTAGGAATCCGCGTCCCTTGAATCGATCATCACCGCCTGCTGAAAGCTGGCCAGAGCCGATTCAAGGTCGTTGCCCGCATGCTCGGCAAGGCCCAGGTTGTACCAGGCTTGAGCGCTCTTCGAATCCAGATCTAGCGCGCTCTGCAAGGCCTTCTTCGCTTCATCCAGCCGTTGCAACGTGATCAGCGCAATGCCCTCATTGATCGCCGCCTGCGCGAGCTTTGGATCCTTTTTGAACGCCTCGGCGAACGACGCGACAGCGCGTTCGGTGAACTGCTGGCTCATCTCGGCAACGCCGCGATTGTTCAGCCGCACGGCCTCAGTATCGAATTTTGACGGCGCAGCAACGGCCGCCGCAACCGCCACAAAAAGAAATAGAGCCAACGGTAAGCCCGACCTCTTGATTCCCTTGTCCAACGCTCTCTCCAAGGCGGCTGGGGCATCGCGCCCCGTGAATCCGCGGAACCCTAACAGTGTATGCGAGCAGCCAGCCACACCGCATCGGGGCAAAGGATGATCTCTTGATTGAACGCACGCCAGAGACGCGGGGCGAATTATACTTCTCGTGTGATTCCCTCGCTCAAAGATCTCGATTGGCGCGACTTTCTGTCTCGTCCTCCTCTACCGTCTCCGACTCCTGAAGCGCTCGATCCGGTGCATCAGCATTCGATTCTCATCACCGGTGCGGGTGGATCAATCGGCTCCGCGCTCGCTCTGCGTTTGGGTGCGCTTGGGCCGGTAAAGCTTATACTGCTGGAGACCGCAGAGAGCAATCTTTACGCATTGCAGCGGGATTGGGCCTCTGCTCGCGCGATTTGCGCGACGAATTTCATCCTGGGCAGCGCGGCCGACGAAGCTATGCTTGATGAGATCTTTGCCGCGCATGCGCCGCGCATCGTCTTTCACGCCGCCGCATTCAAGCATGTGCCGCTAATGGAAGAGCAGCCTCTCGCCGCCATTGCCAACAACATCTTCGCCACCCAAACCTTGACCCGCGTAGCCGCGGCGCATGGATCACGCGTGGTGCTGCTCTCCACCGACAAGGCTGTCGCACCGGCGTCCGTAATGGGCGCGACCAAGCGAGTCGCCGAGCAAATTGTCCTCGCCTCCGGTGGCACAGTCTTGCGGCTGGGCAATGTGCTGGCCTCGCGCGATAGCGTGGCCGAGATCTTCGCACGCCAGATCGCCGAGGGCGGTCCGCTCACGGTCACCGATCCTGCGGCGCGGCGCTACTTTCTCACTCTAGATGAAGCGGTCAATCTGCTGCTGACAGCCGCGACCTATACTTCTTCGGCTGCTTTGTTTGCGCCCGTCCTCGGGACGACTCATTCCATTGCAGACTTGGCCCGCTTTATTGCACACAAGTTGAGCCCAGAGCGAGAGATCGCGATTGAGTTCACCGCTCCCCGCACTGGCGATAAAGAAACCGAAGTATTATGGTCCGCTAACGAGCAAACCAGCCCGGCAAGTTGCGACGGGATGCTCCTGGTCGAGACCACCCTTCTAACGACTGTGCAACTGGCAAGCCGCCTCACCGATCTGCGCACCGCCCTGGATGCACGCGACCTCAGCGATGCACTCGCGCATCTGCGCACGCTGGTCCCCAACTACACGCCAAGCAATGCTGTGCTTGCTCTAGCCTCAAAGCGCGGCACGCAGGTCTGCGTATGAATGAAACCAATAAGAAGCGGCGCATCGGCGTAGTTACAACTTCGCGCGCGGACTATAGCCACCTCTATTGGCCGCTGCGCGAACTGGCCGCAAATTCCAGCGTCGAGTTGGGCGTCTTTGCGCTGGGCGCTCACCTCGTACCGGAATTTGGCACCACGATTCGCGAGATCGAGGCCGACGGATTTCCCATCGTGTCACGTGTCGAGTGTCTGCTCAATTCCGACACCGACACCGGAATGGCCAAGACCATCGGCATCGCAATCCTCGGCCTGGCCGACGCACTGACCGCATGGCGACCCGATCTGCTATTGCTGATCGCCGACCGCTACGAGATGCTCGCACCAGCCTCCGTCGCACTTGCGCTGCGCATCCCCATCGCCCACATCGAAGGCGGCGAAGTAAGTCAGGGAGCCATCGACGACGCCGTTCGCAACGCTCTCACCAAATTGGCGCACGTTCACTTTACGTCCACGCCAGCGGCGAGGCGCCGCGTCATCTCAATGGGCGAGGAGCCGTGGCGCGTCCATCACGCCGGAGCCCCTTCGCTCGATCACATGCGCCGCTCCGCTTTGCTCGACCGTCCCGCGCTTGAGTCTCGCCTCGGCCTGGCGCTGACGGCTCCCACGCAGCTTGTGGCCTGGCACCCGGTCACTATTCTGCGCGACACGAATGCCGAGGCTGGTGCACTCTTCGACGCGCTGGCACAAGCACCCGGTCAGCTCATCTTTGTCTATCCCAACTCCGACGCAGGCAGCCTTGCGCTTATCGAACGAACCAAGGCCCTGGCGGCAAGAAGACGCAACACGCATGTATTCGTGAACCTAGATCCCATTACTTACTGGAGCTTGCTGGGCAATGTGGACGCGATGATCGGAAACTCATCCAGCGGCATCATGGAGGCTGCGTCCTTCGCTTTGCCTACCGTCAACGTCGGAATGCGCCAACAGGGCCGCGAACGTGCCCGCAATGTGATCGACACGCCTGCTGAATCCAATACAATTCTCGCTGCAGTCACCAAAGCGCTCAGCCTGGAGTTTCGTGAGTCGCTACGAGACATGGACAACCCATACGGCAACGGCACCGCTGCTCAAACCATCGCACACGTCCTCACCACCGTCGAACTGGACGGCCTGCTCATCAAGCAACCCGCGCCGCTTGCCGCCCAAAACGGCTCGGGGCAGCCATGAGCCTGCGCATTCCACTGTCGGCACCCGACATCACTGAAGCTGAAATCGACGCCGTCACCGCCGTATTGCGCACACCTCACCTGAGCCTTGGCCCCGAGTTGGCAGCCTTTGAGGCGGCGCTGGCCGAATTCCACTCAGTCCCTCACGCCGTCGCCATCAGCTCCGGCACAGCAGGCCTGCATCTGGCTCTGCTCACTCTCGGCATCGGCGAGGGCGACGAGGTGATCGTGCCCTCTTTCGCCTTCGTCGCCGTGGCCAACGTGATCCTTCTGGTAAGCGCCATGCCGGTCTTCGCGGAAATCGACCCCGTCACCCTCAACCTCGATCCAACTGCTGTGGAGCGAGCCGTCACTCCACGCACGCGAGCGATCCTTGTGGTCCACACCTTCGGCGTTCCGGCCCAGATGGACGAACTGTTGAGTATTGCCCGCAACCATAATCTTGTCGTGATCGAAGACGCCTGCGAGGCGATCGGCGCCGAGTTCAATGGTCGGCGCGTCGGCGGCTTCGGCGATCTGTCTGTCTTCGGCTTCTATCCCAACAAACAGATGACGACCGGCGAAGGTGGAGCTGTTCTTGCTCGCGATCCAGCGCACGCAGCCCGCCTGCGAAGCCTGCGCAATCAAGGCCGCACAAGCAACGGCAACTGGCTCGACCACGACGAGCTCGGCTATAACTACCGACTCTCCGAATTGGCCTGCACTCTGGGTCGCGTGCAAATGAGCCGCATCGACGAAATGCTCGCGATGCGCCAAGCTTCCGCCGAACGCTACGACGCGCTGCTCAGCGAAATAGCGGGCCTTGATTTGCCGGCGCTCACACTTCCCGACCGCATCATCAGTTGGTTCGTCTACGTCGTCCGCCTGCCGGAAGACATTGACCGCGACCGGGTGCAGGCCACCCTTGCCCGGCGGGGCATCGCAACCGGGCGCTACTTCGCGCCCGTCCATCTGCAACCGGCTTGGCGGGCTCACTGCTCTGCACGAGATGCCGCGCTTCCTCTCACTGAAGCCATCGCAAGGCGCACGCTGGCCCTGCCCTTCTTTAACCGCATCACGCTGAGTCAGCAGCAAGAGGTGGCCTGCGCACTGCGCGAGGCAATCGACTCGGAGCAAATTTCTTGCAACTGAGGCCGCAGCAAGTCTCCTGGCACCAGACCTTCAAACAGCGCACCTTGCGCCCTTTCCCGCGGCGTATCATCTAAGAAAAAACGGGAGAAGACCATGACAGAATTTACTCTGCGCATCGATGGAATGCACTGCGGCGCATGCGTTCGCCGCGTCGCCCAGGCACTAGCCTCGGTTGAAGGAACGGTGACCAAAGATGTACAAATAGGAACCGCACAACTCGCCTCGGATCTTGACCCAGCGCCGGTCGATCTCGCAATCGCATCACTCGCCAAGGCCGGCTACGCAGCGCATCTGGATTCCTGATGGCCCCAGCCGCGACGCAATCGATCACGCTGCCCATCCTGGGGATGACCTGCGCATCCTGCCAGCATCACGTGGAGGAAGCTCTGCGTACGACGGCTGGAGTCGAATCCGCGCGCGTGGATCTGATGGCCAATCGCGCCAGCGTAGTCTTCGATCCGGCAATCGCGCAGCCCGGCACATTGGTTGAGGCCGTTCGATCGGCAGGATACGACGCAGTCCTTCCCCGCACTGAGGCTTCCTCCACTGAGTCCGCCTACGATGAACTTGCAGCTGGAGCCGATCGCAAGGCAGCGACCACGATCGTTGCCGGCGCGGCTGCCATGCTGCTGGCCATGCCGCTTGGCATGGAGATGGGTTCGCTCGACCACTTCCTGATGCGCGTTCTCCCCTGGCTCTATGCGCTGCCGCCGGATCTGCTGCGCTGGTCGCTATTGATTCTCACGGCGTTGCTTCTCGCCTGGGCCGGCTGCGGAATCTACTCCAACGCCATCAGCGCCGCGCGCCACGGCACCACCAATATGAACACGCTGGTGAGCCTGGGTACCGGCGTGGCCTTCGCTTACTCTGCGTTTGCCACTGTATGGCCCGCACCCGACCGTCAAGTCTACTTCGACGCGGTGCTGCTCATCGTCGGCTTCCTGCTCTTAGGCAAGAGTCTCGAGGGCCGCGCCAAGCGCCGAGCTCTCGCCGCACTCGATTCGCTCTCCCGGCTGCGTCCCGCTACTGCGCGCCGCATTCGCAATGGTGTCGAGAGCATCGTGCCGCTCAATGAGATCGAGGTGGGAGATAGCGTGCTGGTGCTGCCCGGAGAACGCTTTCCGGTCGATGCGACGATCCTCGAAGGCCGCACTACCGTTGACGAATCAATGCTCACAGGCGAGTCCACGCCTCTTGACCGCGCATCGGGCGGGCGTGTCCTAGCCGGATCTCTCAACTATGAAGGCGCTGTCACTTGTCGGGCCGAGTCGCTAGGAGAGGCAACCGTGTTGGCGCAGATCACCCGCATGGTTACTCAGGCACAGGGCTCGCGTGCGCCTATGGAGAGACTTGCCGACCGCGCCAGCAAAGTCTTCGTGCCGGTGGTGCTAGCCCTGGCCGCACTGACATTCGTTGTCTGGCTTCTCACTGCACACTCGTTTCAAATGGCTCTTTCATCGACCGTCGCGGTGCTCGTGATCGCCTGCCCCTGCGCCATGGGCTTGGCCGTGCCCGCCGCGCTCACCGTAGCCGTGGGACGCGGCGCGCAGTTAGGCGTGCTATTTAAAGGTGGCGAGGCGTTGGAGCGGCTGGCCCACCTTGATGTAGTTGTGTTGGACAAGACCGGCACGCTCACCGTGGGCCGCCCCGTGCTGGAGTCCGTTCACTCGCTGGGAAGCTTCGCCGAAGACGCCTTGCTGCGCCTGGCCGCTGCCGCCGAAGAGCGCTCAAACCATCCGCTGGCCCACGCTGTGATTGACGCTGCCAAAGCACGCAATCTGGTCTGGCAGCCTGCGGATAATGTCTTGGTCCTGCCGGGACGCGGCCTTACTGCCACAGTCGAGGGCCATGATTGCACGCTGGGCAACGAAGCGCTTTTCAAGGAGTTCTTTCTTCCTCTTCCCACAGGAATTGCCCCGCCGGAGCCGGGCGTGACACGTCTATGGATGGCTATTGACAAGACAGCAGTCGCCTACTTCGACGCTCGTGACGCCCTGCGCCCCGATGCAGCCGGAGCCGTGGCCGCTCTTCGGCGCGCCGGGCTGCGCGTGCTTATGCTGACAGGCGACTCAGCCGCTGCGGCAGGGCCAATCGCAGAACAGGCGGGAATTAAAGAGATTGAAGCGGGCCTCGACCCAGCCGGAAAGCTCGCTCGCATTCGCGAACTGCAACAGAGCGGGCTGCGCGTGGCCATGGTGGGTGACGGCATCAACGACGCGGCCGCACTGGCCCAGGCCGACGCCGGCATTGCCATGGGCACAGGCGCCGATCTGGCTCAGGAGGCGGGAGATGTGCTGCTCCTGCGCGCACTGCCCTCCGCCATTCCCGCCGCGCTCGACCTGGCCCGCGCAACCCTGCGCGTCATGCACCAGAACCTGATCTGGGCGGCGGGCTACAACCTGCTCGGCATTCCGCTGGCCGCGGGCGCGCTCTATCCGAGCTTTCACATTCTGCTCAGTCCGTGGCTGGCCGCTGCGGCTATGGCTCTCAGCTCCGTCAGCGTCCTGGCCAACAGCCTGCGGCTGCGCGGATGGCAGGCCTCCGGCGGCACAGCGCGGTCCAGCACGATAAACTAACCCAGAGCCCGCTTGTGCGCACCCTGACCCGCTACATCCTCGGCGAAATCCTCTCTCACGGCCTCATTGGCTGCGTGATCTTCACCTTCGTTCTTTTCATGAAAGAGCTGCCACGCATCCTGGAGATGGTGGTCCACAACAGCTCGACTCTGATGAGCGTGATCCAAGTCTTTCTATTCACGCTGCCCAACTTCTTCATGGTGACCATTCCCATGGCGGTACTGGTGGGGGTGCTGCTGGGCTTCAGCCGCCTAGCCGCCGATAGCGAAGTCATCGCCATGCGCGCCTCTGGCCTAGGCATTGGCTACTTTGTCCGTGTGGCCTCCATCGTGGCCATTGGCGGCACACTGCTGGGGCTGGTCAACTCGCTGGTGATCGCGCCGCGCGCCAATCAGGCCATCCTGGCGATGGATAAAGCTCTGGCCATGCAGGCCTCCTACGAAATTGAGCCGCGCGTCTTCGACGAAGACTTTCACAACTTTGTACTTTATGTGCAGAATGTGCGCTCGGGAACTGGCGCGGCCCACTGGGATCAGGTCTTCATGGCCGACACCACTGATCCGACCACGCCGCTCGTCACCACCGCAGCCTCGGCCGTCGTGGCCAACGATAGCAGCCGCGACTCTACCCAGATGCTGCTGGCGCGCTTGCGCAACGGTTCGCGCCACGAGACAGTAGCCGGCCAGCCGGAACAGTACAACATCTCCACATTCGACTTTGCCGATCTACCTTTGACCTCAATCCAGCAAAGCGAAGCCCACCTCGGCCGCCTGGACACAAACATCTATGCCATGCCCATGAGCGAGCTTCGCGAACGCAGCCACGACCGCGACGGCAAGCGATTCCTCATCGAGATTCACAAGCGCTTTGCCTATCCGGCGGCCTGCCTGGTGCTGATGCTGGTGGGCGTTCCCCTGGGCGTGACCTCGCGGCGCGGAGGCAAGAGCTTCGCCTGGGTCTTTACCATCATCCTGGTCTTTATCTATTACCTGCTCTCCTCCACCGGCATCGCCCTTGGCAAGCAGAACTGGATCTCGGCATTCTTTGCTGTCTGGTCGGCCAACCTGCTCTTCGCCGCGGGCGGCCTCTTCCTGCTGTGGCAGATGGCCTCCGGCGGCCGCGTTCTGGGTGCGGTGGCCACATGGGCCTCGCGATTTCAAAGGTCCAAGGACGCCGATCCGTGCAAAGCCACAGTTGAACCCTTGCGCGGCCTGCTGAGCCTCTTCCGATCACATCCTCGCCGCAAGAAGGCCCGCAATGTCTTTCCGCGAATCCTCGACGAGTATGTAGTGCGCGAATTCCTCGGTGTCTTCCTGCTTGTGCTGGCCGGCTTTGTCATGCTCATGCTGGTCTTCACTTTCTTCGAGCTGATCGGCGACATTTTGCGCAATCACATTCCGCTCTCGATGATTGGCGAATATCTGGCCAACCTGACGCCCAGCATGCTCTACCAGATCACCCCGCTCGCAGTGCTGATCGCAGTGCTGGTAACCTTCGGCGTGCTCAACCGCAACTCCGAGATCGTGGCCATGAAGGCCACCGGCATCAGCCTCTACCGGCTGGTGATTCCCATCGTCTCAATCGCCGCCGTCCTCTCCGTGAGCCTCTTTCTCTTCGATCAGTTTTATCTGCCCCAGGCCAACCGAAGGCAAGAGGCTCTGCATAATATCATCAAGGGAAAACCGGCGCAGACCGTGCTGCATCCCGAGCAGAACTGGATCTTTGGCCAGCCCCATCGCGGCGAGCCAGGACGCATCTTCTACTACCAGTTCTTCGATCCCGATCGGAATGAGTTTGCCAATCTCTCCCTCTTCGAATTCGATCCCTCCACCTTTGCCCTTTCGCGCCGCATCTTCGCCGCCCGAGCTATCTGGGATGCAGAGACCGGCACCTGGGTCTTTCTGAATGGATGGCAGCGCGATATCTCCGGCGCAAACGTCACCGACTATCGTCAATTTCTTAAGACCTCCTTCGCCGAAATCCACGAAGACCCCACCTACTTCAAGAAAGAAAGCCGTCAGGCGCAGGAGATGAACTTCGGCCAACTCGATCGCTACATCGGCGACTTGAGTCAGAGCGGCTTCGACACCGTGCGCCTCCGCGTCGAACTCTGGCACAAGCTCGCAGATCCGCTCGCCACGGTTCTGATGGCAATGCTGGCAATTCCCTTTGCACTCATCATGGGCCGCCGCGACTCGCTCACAGGCATCGCCGTGGCTATTGCAGTAGCGCTAGCCTACTGGGTCGTCGATGGCCTCTTCGGCGCCATGGGCAACGTAAGCTATCTGCCCGCAGCCATGGCAGCCTGGTCCGCCGACATTCTGTTCGGTCTCGTGGGCGGCTATCTTCTTTTGAAGACACCGACCTAATCCCCCAATTGGCAAAATACATAAAATCTGATAATATGATTTGATGAGTGAGCAGTCCATTTCGGTCACCGATGCCGCGCGCAACTTCGCAGATTGCATCAATCGCGCCCGCTACCAGGGCACAACTTTCGTGCTGCACAAGAACGGCGTACCCGTGGCCCGGATCGTGCCGGAAGAGCGCAAGCCGCGCACCGGGCGGGAAATTGCAGCCGCACTGCGTGTGGCGCTCAAGGACGTTCATCTCGGCAAGGAAGAGGCCACGGCATGGCTCCACGATCTTGAAGCAGCCCGCAATAGCTTGATTCCGCCGGTCGATAAATGGCAATCCTGATCGATTCCGATGTCATCATCCAGGCCGAGCGGGGTCTCTTTGACCTCGACTTGTGGCTGACCTCGTTTCCACACGAAGAGTTCAAACTCGGCGCCATTACCGTCGCTGAACTATGGCACGGGGCAGAGCGGGCGACCGGATCTCACCGTGCAAAGCGGCGCCTATTTCTTGAGCGAATCCTTACAATCTTCGAGTGTGTTCCATACAGCCATGAGGCAGCTTTCGAGCATGCGCGCCTCTGGGCCAAGCTCGAATCGAGCGGGCAAATGATCGGTTCCTATGACGTGATCCTCGCGGCCATAGCTCTGCAAACTGGCAGCGCCGTAGCCACCTTCAACGCACGACACTTTTCCGTCGTGAAAGGCCTCAAGGTTATCGAACCTAAGTAGTCGATCATGAGCAGCCTCCCGCCCATCCCCGTACAATAGAACCATGCTTCGCGACCTGGCCCCACTCTTCGGGTACATGCGCCGCTACCGCTGGGGATACCTGTGGGGCACACTCTCCTGCGTCTGTACCAACGGCATCTGGGTGCTTTTTCCCCAGGTCATCCAAAGAGCCATCGACGAGATGGGGCACGGGGCCAGCCGCCAAAGAATCCTCCTCTTCGCTGGGCTTTTAGTCGCCATCGCCATGATCAAGGGCGTCTTCCTTTACTCCCAGCGATGGATTCTCATCGGCATATCTAGAGAAATCGAATTCGACCTGCGCAACGACCTCTTCCGCACATTAGAACAACAAGACGCCGGCTTCTATCAGCGCTATCGCACCGGCGACATCATGGCCCGCCTGACTAATGATTTAAATGCCGTGCGCATGTTGCTCGGCCCCGCCCTGATGTACAGCGCAAATACGATCTTTTTTACCGTGGGCGCATTGTTCTTCCTGCTGCGCATCAGCCCATGGCTTACCCTGGTGGCGTGGGCGCCCATGCCACTGGCCAGTATTCTGGTCCAGTACTTCGGGAGCAGAATCCACGACCGCTTCGAGCGCATCCAGGCCAGCTTTTCCGAGATCAGTTCGCAGGCCCAGGAAAACTACTCTGGCGCCCGCCTTGTCCGCGCCTTCGCCCGCGAGGAGTCGCAGATCGGCCTTTTCGAGCGACTAAATCTCGAGTACATCGCACGCTCTCTCAGGCTGGTTCAGCTCATGGGCATGCTGTGGCCCACACTCGAATTCATTCTCGGCGTATCGATGATCATCACCCTGCTGGCCGGCGGCCACCTGGTCATCGCTCATCGCATCAGCGTCGGCCAGTTTGTCGCCTTCAATACCTATATGGTCATGCTCATCTGGCCGATTATTGCCGTGGGCTGGGTGGTCAACCTCTTTGAACGCGGCACCGCCTCGGTCAAGCGCATCGACGAACTGTTGAAAGCCAAGCCGGCCATCGACGACAGCGTTGCCGACCCGAAGATTGCAGCCGATACCGCGCTACGCGGCGAGATCGAGTTCCGCGATTTGAATTTCAGCTACAACGGGAGTCTGGTACTGCGCAGCATCTCGCTGCATGTTCCCGCGGGTTCAAGCCTGGCCATTGTCGGCCCCACCGGCTCGGGCAAGACCACTCTGGTCAACCTGATCTCAAGGCTGTATGAAGTGCCCGAGGGCTCGCTCCTGATCGACGGCCGCCCGGTCCGCGATTATCCTCTGGAAGTACTGCGACGCAACATCGGAATGGTTCCCCAGGAGACCTTTCTGTTCAGTTCCACAATCCGCGAGAACCTCACCTTTGGCGCGCCCGATGCCAGTTCCGAAGCCATGCTGGAAGCTGCTGAGGCAGCTCATATTCGCAAGGAGTTTGAAGAGTTTCCGCAGGGCTTTGAAACTATTGTGGGCGAAAGAGGCGTCACGCTCTCCGGCGGACAGAAGCAGCGCTCAGCCATCGCTCGCGCGCTGCTGCGCCGCCCATCCATTCTCATCCTCGACGACGCGCTGGCCAGTGTGGATACCTACACCGAAGAGCGCATCCTGGGCGGCCTCCGCAGTTACACCGCTGCGGCGACCACCATTCTCATCTCCCATCGAGTCTCAACCGTGCGCAATGCCGACCAAATTGCCGTGCTCAATCACGGCAGGATCGTCGAACTTGGACGTCACGAAGAGTTGCTCGCTCTTGACGGCTACTACGCGGGTCTCCACCGCAAACAGCAGTTAGAAGAAGAACTGACTGTAGCCGGATAATAAAAGCAGGGAATAGGGAATAGAAGACAGCGGACATACATGTAAAGCCGTTCCCTTCGAGCCTTTTCGCCTTGAACAAGAAACTTGAAAACGCCCGTCATCTAGTAGTCTCCCTGTTCCCTATTCTCTGCTTTTCACGCATTCCATCGCGAACCGATAGCGGCATTCTCGCCGTAGTCGGCGCTGTCGAAGCCTCCTTGCCTGCTTCTAGAGGTCAGCGCGGCCACCTGGACCGGAGCTGGGTTGACCTCGGAATCTCTTGCCACTTGACGCCAGGCATCGCGGACGTTCTTGACGCAGCCGATCGCGTGCTCGAACTTCTGCAGCGAGGCCGACTGAGAGGCCTGGAGGATCTGTGCAAAGATCGATGCGTAAAACTCGCTGAGTGCCTGTGCAGGCCGCCCGCCTACATCCATGCGCAGGCGCGCCTGCAAGTGGATGATGATATCCAGCGCTCGCTTCACGGCGGTCCGTCGGGCTGCCGCATCGCCTCGCTCCACAGCCGCCGAGGCTGCGTAAAGAAAACGCAGGATTCCGTCATAGAGCGCCACAACCAGATCGACAGCCGAAGCGCTGTCCAGTGCATGTTCCTGATAACTTCCCATGAGAATGAGACTCCTTAACCGTTCGAGCTTTGGTTATAACCAGTGATCGCCGAATAGAGCTCGTTGACCCCTTGCAACTGGCTGGGCAACTCCTGCATGATCTCGTTCGCGCTGTTCAGTTCCGCTGTCAGGCTGATCTGCTGTGCCGAGATCAGACTCTCTTCCTTGGAGATATTCGCATTCAGAGTGGATTCAATGGTGCTGTTGGAGCTTGACGATAACGCCAGAACGCCGGTTGGGGAACTCGTCCCAGAGTTGGTCAGCATGGTGTTGAAACTTTGGCCCCAGCTACTGGCATTCTGGAAGAATCCCACCACACCGCCGTAGTCCGTGTTCAGCACTGAGTCAAGGCTCGCGGCATCGAAGGTGAGCGAGCCGTCGTTATTCACGCTGATGCCAAGAGTGGTCAAGCTGTTGATGTCCGACGAAGTAGCGTAGCCGAGAGTCGCGCTGCTGGTATTGGTCGCATCCAGAATGTTCGACGTCACTGTCAGATCGCCGGCGCTGCCGGGGGTTTGCGAAGAGAGCGACAGTCCGTAAGATCCGTCCGCATTCTGAACGATCGAAGCCGTCACTCCCAATGGAGCCTCATCGATCATCTTGGCAAGGCCGCTGAGGGTATTGTTGGGAGATGACGGTACACTGACGGTCATCGTCGCGCCGCTGCCTACCTGAATGGAGATCGATCCGGAGAGCACATCGCTCTCGCCAGCGACCTCGCTTGAACTCGCACTGGCGTACGCCGAGCCGTTCGCCGAGGTTGCAGTAAAGCTCAGCGGCGTATCGCTGGTAGCCACAATCCCGGAAGTCACGGTCAACGCCCCCACCGACGAACCTTCCGTTTGCGACGCCAGTGTCAGGGTGGACTGGCCGTTCGCAGTCACTACCCCGGCCGTGACCCCAAAGCCAGTGGCAAAGACATTGGGGATCACCGTCAATGCCCCGGCGCTTCCAAGGGTCTCCGAGGTCAACTCAAGGGTCGCCACTCCATCCGATGCTGTCGTCACGTTGGCCGAGACTCCGATGCCAGCCGAAGTGATGGCGCCGGCCAGCCCAGAGAGCGTATTGATGCCGCTCCCGGTATAGATGGCGTCGGCCGCTGGCGAGGCCGGCTTGGCGCCGATCACAATACTCTCCGTCTTGCCGCTACCCACCTGAATGGAGATGGAGCCGGAGAGAGCATCACTGGCGTTGGTGATCGGCGTCAACGTAGCGCTGGAAGCTTCCGTACCGCTGCCGGCCGCGACGGTAGAACTCAGCCAGGTGCCCGCGCCGGCGGAGTTGATCGCGGCCGCCAGCCCGGAGAGCGTGTTCGAGCCGCTCCCCGTTCCGGTATAGATGGTGTTCGCCGTATTGGTCCCGGCGCCGACAATCACCTGTACCGGCGTACCGTTGTTTCCCACCGTGATGCTCATCGAGCCGCTGAGAGTCGTGTTGGTATTGGTGGAGATCGCCGTCATGATGCCGTTTGGACTCTGGAGATTCAAGCCGCCCAACAACTGCTGCTGCAGCAGCGTGAGCGTGGGAGAGCCGAAGAGCGGCTCCGCTTTGCCCGTACTGTCGTTCCCCTCTTGACTGTTGATGGCGCTGATCAGCGAGTTGTAATCGCTCACCATCTGGCTGACTGTGCTTTCGACCCCTGAGTTGTTATTGGCAATCACAACCTGCACCTGTTCCAAACTGCCGTCGGATTCCTTCGCGCTGGGCGCAAGCAACTGAAAGGTCACTCCGGGAATCAGATTCGCCACCGTGTTCGAGGCGCTGGTCAAGGCCACGCCGTCCACGGTCAGATTGGCATCCATTCCCGGCACCGGGTTGTGATAACTCAAAGAAGTTGTGCCGGTGACGTCGTTGATGTTTGAGACCACATTCAGCGTCCCGCCGGAGCCTGCGGTATTGGAGGTCAACGAGAGGCTTTGCGCTCCGCTCGAGCTCGTCACAATCGAAGCCGTAACGCCGAGAACGGAGGGATTCAAGTTGATGGTCTTTTCCAGCCCCGTGAGCGTGTTATTGCCGCTACCGGTGTAGATGGTATTGGCCGCCTGACCGCTGCTCGGAACCCCACCGATCACGATGGTCTCCGCCGTGCCGGTGCCGGCCATGATGGAGATCGAGCCTGAGAGTGTATCGCTCGCGTTGGCTAGCGCGGCCAAAGAGCCGGTCGACGCCTGCGTGCCGCTACCAGCCGTGCCGGTATATGCCAACGCCACGCTGTTGGTGGCCACAATGGTGTCCCCGGTAACTGCAAGGTTCCCGCTTGCCCCCGATGTGGCCGAGACCAGACTCAGCCTCGAACCCGAGGAGTCAGTCAGCACACTGGCGTTGATGCCCAACCCGGCGGAGTTGATCGTCGCCGCCAGACCGCTCAGCGTGTTATTCGAAGAGTTCAGCGTGATCGTCAACTGCTGGCCGCTCCCCGCCTGCAAGGTGACCGAGCCCGTCAGCGGATCGCTGGCGTTGGCGATCTCAGTCAGGTACCCGCTCGAGGTCTGCGCCAGATTTGTCACCGTCACGGTGTGGGTGCCGGCCAGTGCCGTCGAGTCTGCCGCCGTCAGAGTCAGCACACTTTCGTCGGAGCTGGAACCTTCTTTCAAAGCCATCACGCCCTGAAAGTCGGTCAGTGAACTCATGTCGTTGGAGAGATTCGAAAACAGCGTACCCAGGCTGGAGATCGCCGCGTCCTGGCTCTGCAATGCCGTCAACTGATTCTTCCACGGCGTCTCAACATTCTGGAGATTGCCCACGATCTCGGCCACCGTCGTACTCACGTCAAAGCCAGCCCCGCTGGTCGGCGACCCGAAACTCAGCCCTACTGTGCCCATCGCGCCCTCAATCAATGACTTGAGCAGCCGGAGAACCAACAGAGGCGAGGCCACATTGGAAGGAACTCATGAATCTCGCTCTTCCACGTACAGCCCTCGCACTCCGCAGTTCCCTTCCGCCCAGAGAGTTCATCGGCTTTGAAGCCGCGAGGCATGAGACGCCTCCACTCGAATTCGCCGCGTTCTTCCGCCGCTCTGCCTTCTTACGCAAAGAAGGGCGCCCTCACGGACGCCCTTCTCAGGTTGACGGCATTGCGCCGGTTCATTCATCCCCAGCGACTAAGACCCGCCGCTGGGGACCCCGGGTTATTGCAGCAGCTTGGTCACTTCCTGCTGGATGCTGTTGGCCTGCGCCAGGGCCGCGATGCCGGTCTGGCTCAGGATCTCGTACTTCGACATGTTCGAGGTTGCCGACGCATAGTCGGTCGCCTGCACCGCGTTCTGCGCCGCTTCCACGTTCTCCTGCTGCGTGCTGAGCACCTGGCTGACCGCGTTAAGGGTGTTGATCTGCGCGCCGATGTAGCCGTCTTGCGCCGCCACGTCGGTGATGCCCGCGTTCAGACTGGTCAGCGAGGCCTGCGCATCGGTTTGATTGTTGAGGTCGGTAGCGCTGAGCGATTGGCCGGCGCCATCCGAATAGCTGATGGTCGCGATTCCGTTCGAACCTCCCACATTGGCAACGAAGGCCGCCTGTGAGGGAGCAGTCTGTCCGCTTGAGGAATCGTAAACCGAGGAGTTGCTCAGTCCCAGGTTATATGCGCTTGTGCCCACATAGCTCAAAGCAGCGGTTGCTTTGGTATCGGTGACTTGGGTGCTGGAAGTATTTTGAATCTCACCGGTTGAGCCATAAGTGTTGGAGGTCAGCGTCAGGCTCACGAAGCCGTCCGAAGCGGAAGTCCCATAGGTGTCGCCGCCGGAGGATGAAAGAGATGCCGAAACCCCGTAATTGCCGGTGTTGATCTGGTTCATCAAGCCGGTCACCGTCTCGCCATTTGTAACGGCGAAGCTCTCATGCGTGGCGCCGTTGTTCAACGTAAAGCTCACGGTGCCTGCGACGACGTCGGTGGCGCTGGCGAATGTGCCCAGCGAGGCCACCGATGCCGGGTTGCCGTATGCGTCATTCAGCGTGTTGCCGGAGACGCCGATCGTGGTTGCGT
>Ga0181535_10000834_pt1 | contig 43141 bp, 36 predicted proteins | sample PEATcosm2014_Bin_44_FD_119774 | JGI IMG/M metagenome (GOLD analysis project Ga0181535, IMG submission 119774) | Peatland microbial communities from MTU Mesocosm Facility, Houghton, MI, USA - PEATcosm2014_Bin17_30_metaG | ecosystem: Environmental > Terrestrial > Soil > Wetlands > Peat | place... | reverse complement strand
GTAACGAGGGAACCATAGCGTTTTCCCCCGCTCCGACGCAAATGATAAAAGAGCATGAAGCGCTGACGCTCGTGGGCGCCCGCTAATGTTTTGCCGTCTCCACAGCCTCAGTCAGTGCGGGGACTACCTCAAAGAGATCGCCGACAATTCCGTAGTCAGCGATTTCGAAGATCGGCGCATCGGGGTCCTTGTTGATCGCCACGACGCATTGGGATCCTCTCATGCCCACAAGGTGCTGAATGGCTCCCGAGATCCCCACCGCCAAATAAAGCTTTGGGGAAACGGTCTGACCTGAACTGCCCACTTGCCGCTCGATTGGCAACCAACCGTTGTCGCAGATCGGCCGGGAGGCGGCCAACTCCGCTCCCAGTGCGGTCGCAAGCTCTTGCACGATGCCCAGATTCTCGGCCTCTTTAATGCCGCGGCCGACGCTCACAATAAATTGCGCCGATCCAAGATCGACAGTCTGCGCTGAGCCACGGAATGGCTGGCTGGGCTTGGTGCGAATCTGCGCTTGCTCGATTTTGGGCTCAAATATCTCGATCGTCGCCGCAGCCGACTCTGCCTGGTACCCACGAAATGCCCCCGACTGCACCGAGACGAAGCAAGTTCCGCTGCCGGAATGGCTGTACTCTCCATTGAGACGGCCCTGCATCAGCTGACGCACAAAGACCGGGCCGGCCCCAATTCCGGTCACGTCACCGATGAGCACCTGGCCAAACCGCGCAGCAAGTGCCGGCGCGAAATCCCGCACCTGATAAGTATGCGGAAAGACGAGATAATCGGGCTGCTCGGTGCGAATGAACTGCTCCAATGCCAGCGTGAAAGCATCGGATGTGTAACCAGCCAGCAAAGCGTGTTCGATACGCACGACCTTCGCGACAGCTTTGGTTGCGATTTCGGCAGCCATGGAATCCGTCTGGGCTCCTGGCAGGATTGCGTTCACGGGCAGACTCAATTGCGCGCCCAGCGTATGGCCTGCGGCCAAAGCCTCCCAGCTCATGCGTGCAATTCGTCCATTCCGCTCTTCCAACACCACCCATACGCCGCTCATATCACCCTCGCTTCGAATTTCAGCTTTTCCACGAGGGCCGTTGCGGCTTCTTTTGGCGAGCCACCCAGAAGCTGTGTGGACTTTTGCTTCTGCGGCGCTGAAATTCGTTCGAGAACGACAACCGGCGGCGCGACCGAACCAAGCTCTTGAGAGGTCACGCGTCGAATCTCTTTGGTCTTGGCCTTTTTGATTCCCATGAGGGTCGCATAGCGCAGCTTGTTGCCTCCGGACTGAATGGTGAGAACAGCTGGAAGCGGCAACTCAATCGTCTGGAACCAGCCCTCTTCGAGTTCGCGTTTCACAATGAGGCCGGCTTCGGTCTTTTCGACATGCAGAATGAGCGAAGCGTGCGGCAGCCCGAGCAACTCCGCCAGAATGACCCCGGTTTGCCCATATCCAAGATCATCCGACTGCAGCCCAGTCAAGGTCAGGTCGGGGCTCTCAGTCCCAATTGCCTTCGATAGCAGCCGAGCCACGCCAAGCGCGTCGCGTTGGTTGAGATCGTCGCAGTCAACGTGAATGGCGCGATCAGCGCCCTTGGCCAGCGCTTCACGAATCGTTGAACCCACGCGCTCGGGGCCCGTGCTGACCACGACGACTTCACCGCCGTGCTTTTCTTTCAGTTGCAGCGCCTCTTCCAGTGCGTATGCATCGGATTCGTTGAGAGCCCACTGCATATCTCCTTCCTCAATCCATTTGCTGGTTGAGTCGACGTGCACCTGGGCATCGCGTTCCGGCACTTGTTTGATGGCAACAATGATCTTCATAGAATAGGGCTCTCGTTTATCCTACGTTGGCGCTGTCGGGGGCCGCGCCAGGCAGATTGCGCGCGATCAATTGCGCGACATCCAGCAGCTGCGGTGCGCCTGTTCCTTTTGATGCCAGCGCATCGCGAAACATCGTATTGCAAAACGGGCATGCCGTTCCGATGGTGCCAGCTCCCGTTTCAACCAGCTCGGCAGTCCGAACATGACTCACCCGCTCGCCCTTCTCTTCGCCGAGGAACGCCAGCCCGCCGCCGGCCCCGCAGCAGAAGCTGCGCTCGCCACTGCGTGGGGCCTCGACTAGATGTCCCGAGGCTCGAACAGCAGCCCGCGGCTCCTCGTAAACATTGCGATAGCGTCCCAAATAACAAGGATCGTGGTAAACGATCTTCTCTTGGCTTTGGACGGTCGGCAGTTGGCTGAGATGCCTAGCTAGAAACTCGCTGTGATGTTCGATCTCCGGCGGCGTGCCGTATTCCTTCCAGTCTTCTTGAATGGTGCGGACACAATGCGGACAGATGGAAACGACCTTTTTCACTTTTGCCTGGGCCATCGCTTCCAGATTCGATTCGGCCAGTTGCTGATAGACAAGGTCGTTCCCAAGCCGTCGAACGGGGTCACCGGTGCATTTCTCCTTGCGCAACACGCCGTAACTGGTGCCCAGATATTTCATCACGCGCACAAAGTCAGCAACGATTTCGCGGCCCTTGGGATCGTAACCGCCCATGCAGCCAAGCCAGAGGCAATACTCCTGCGAGCCATTGAAATAGGGAAGTTCTTGCTTCTGGATGAACTTGTCTCGGTCCGTTGCGCTCATTCCAAGCGCATTCGAGCCGCGCTCAAGGGCAAGGAAAAGCTTGGCACCGTGGTCGTCCTCCCATGCGCCCGTGTTGACCGCGCCACGGCGCAGGCCAATGAGGATGGGGAGATGCTCGATGCCGACAGGGCATTGGAACTCGCAAGCCCCGCACGTGGTGCACTGAAAAACAGCCTCCTGGGAGTTGTATTTTCCTAGCAACGGCTCAGAGGATGCTGGGCCGTACTCGTTCAGGTAGCTGCGCAGCCCAAGGATAATTTCCTTAGGGTTCAGAGTCTTCCCGGTGTTGGCAGCTGGGCAGTGTTCGGTACAGCGGCCACATTCCACGCAAGAGTAGGCCTGAAGACTGACCAGGCGAGTCAAATCTGCACCCGTAACGAGGCCGAAGTCTTCATCACCCACCAAGGGTGGAATTTGGCTGAAACTTCCGCGCGATAGAAAAATAGTGACAGGACTGAGCACGAGATGAAGATGTTTCGTGTGAGGAATGATGGGTAGAAAGATCAGCAGTGTGATGGTATGAGACCACCAGAGCAGTCGCGCGGTGGCGCTGGTGTCCACAACGAAAAATGCAGTGAGATAGGTGGCCATCAAGAGAAAAATCAGGAGCGCAATAAAGCCGGATTCCCACGAGAGTTTCTCGCCGAGCCAACGGGGCCTGACGAGAAATCGCCGGACGAAGAGCCCCAATATGCCTGCAGCGCATGCAACAGCAAACGCGGCGGCAAGATAGAAATAGAAACGGCCAAACCAGCCGATCGGATCAAGAAATCCAAATCCGAGACCCACGGCGCAATGATTCAGCGTCACTAGAGCAAACGCACAGAAGCCCCAGAACACGAAAGCGTGAGCCAGCCCCGGCAGCGGTCGCTGGCGGATGACCTTGGCCTGGCAAAGCACCTCCCAAAAGAAATCCCACGCGCGTTTCCCCAAGGGAAACAAACGAAGATCGGCGTCCTTTTTTGAGGCCAGAATTTTCCTGAGAATGGGGCCTAGCCGCCGCCAGAAAAGCAGCCCCGAACCTGCCGCGAGCACTACAAAAAGGAGTTTTTCCGGGAGTAAAAAGTGCTGTGGCTCGGCCAGCGTGGGGAGGGAGGAAATCATAGGCGAACGAAGCAACAATACAGGATAGGGGCCCTTGCCGTCGCGTGCGAGCCGGCTCAAGCACGATGAGCACGATGCTTGTCAGCCGGCGAATGAATTCACGAATTCAGCGCGGATAAGGCTTGTGGCCGAAGGCCAGCATCTATCTCTTTTCCCAACCGAACCACGAGCGGCGGCAAAGCCTCAATGTCTGCCGACGAAGTTCGGAAGTTGACAATGCAAGCGCGCAACGCGAATTTCCCGCGGACAATGGCATTGGACACGTAGGCCTCGCCGCTATTCTGCAACCGTGTAAGCAGTTCGCGATTCAGCTGCTCCAGATAGCTTTCGACCGGCTTCGTCATGCGCTGAAGGTCGCTGGGAACGAAGCGAAAAGTGGCGATGCTGAGCGATTGCGTCAGTCTTTCAAGATCGGGGTAGGTTGAGACGCGTTCGAAGAGCAATTGAGCCAGGCGAATGTCGTCGGCGATCATTCGTTCATAGCCCGATCGACCAACCTGTTGTATTGCGAGCCACACCTTCAGGGCCCTAAATCCGCGCGAGTTCTGAGGGCCAAGATCGAAGTAATTGATCGCTTCAACTCCGAAATGATAGTAGGGCGGATGATAGGCGAATGCGTCGCGCAGCTTTTCAGGAACGCGCACCAGTGCGCAGCCCGCCTCAAGAGGCGCGTAGAGCCACTTATGCGGATCGACGGCAACGGAGTCTGCTCCGCCCAGACCCAGCAATTCATCAGGGGCATCGGGCAGCATCGCCGCAAGTCCGCCATAGGCGCCATCCACGTGAAACCACAGATCGAGTTCGCGGCAAAGTGCGGCGATCTCCTGAAGCGGGTCAAGCGCGCCGGTACCGACAGTGCCTGCGTTGCCGACGACGAGAAATGGCCGATCCCCCGAATCGATATCGGCCAGAATTTGTTGCCTCAGGGCGCGGACATCGATGCGTAAGCCTTCATCGACCGCGATCCACCGAACAGCGTCAGTGCCTATTCCGGAGATATCCGCCGCCTTCTGAATCCACGTGTGGGTTTCTTGCGAGCAATAAGCACGCAGGCGAGCACCATCCACGCCTTTGGCCCGCACATCGCGCCCCGCCTTGGCCTGGCGCGCAGCGAGAAAGCAAACCATGTTGGCCATGTTGCCTCCGCTCACGAAAATGCCCGCGCAATCTGCCGGATAACGTAGCATCTCGGCAATCCAGCGGATGGTTTGAGCCTCGATTTCACTGGCCATCGGCGAAAGCAACCAGGCGCCGACGTTTGGGTTGACTGCCGCAGCGAGCAAGTCTCCCAACGCGCCGATCGGCGCAGCAGACGAAGTGACGTATCCCCAAAAGCGCGGATGCGCGTTAAATAGAGAATGGTCGAAGAGCAGATCGGCTGCGTGATGAAGCAGTTCTGCCGAATCTACGCCCTCCTGCGGGACGGAGCGGCCTGCCTCGAGAGCCTCCCGCACAACGGCAGGCGACTCGGCGGGCGTAACAGGCCTATGGGGGATTGAATCGAAAAAGTCGGCGATACGATCGATGAGCTGTGTGCCAAGGGCGCGAAATTCCTCTGAACTCATGCCGAGGGGAGAAACTCGCACCGGAGGGGAACCGTGGTTATCCATAGCGGCCTCGCGGGAATTCTACCGGATGAAGGCGCAAGCAGCAGCGCACCGGCTGAGTTTCGCCAAGAAAAATGCCGACAGGGCCAAGGTGCCCGACGTATACTCCGTTCGCCCAGGAGGGCAAAAGAATGCGCATGTTATTGAAAGCCACCATGCCGGTGGAAACTGGAAACGCGGCAGCGCGAAGCGGGACTCTCGGCACGAAGATGCAGCAAATCCTTGCCGATCTCAAGCCCGAGGCCGCTTACTTCTCTGAAGATGGCGGTCAACGGACAGCTTACATCTTTTTCGACATGAAGGATTCTTCGCAGCTACCGGCGGTTGCCGAGCCCTGGTTCCTTGCATTCAATGCGAGCCTTACTGTTCGTCCTGCAATGACTCCCCAGGATCTTGCCGCTGCCGCTCCTGGAATCAAGAGCGCGGTGAAGAAGTACGGCAAAGCATAGTTCCCATGACTTACTCCATTCCGCTCGCGCCTTGATGATCTCGTATACTCCCCCGCGAAGTCACAGGCCATCCGGCCTCATTTTTAGCACCGCACAATCTTCGGCGAATCGATCCCCTTCGTCGCATTGCGCGTATCGACGACCAGCCGCGCCTGCTCGACGATGGCGTGGTAATCGTAGGTCGAGTGGTCCGTCACAATGACGACCGCGTCGTATTCGCCGAGACTGTCGAGCGGCGTGTTCGTCATATTGAGTGCATAGTGGCGGCCCTTCCCAACCGTGGGAAAAAAGGGATCGTTGTAGGCCACGGTCGCTCCTTTCTCCCGAAGCAGTTCGATGATGGTGAGCGAAGGAGACTCGCGCAGGTCGTCGATGTCGCGTTTATAGGCGAGCCCCAGCACCAGCACTTTGGACCCATTGATCGACTTCTGGGCGCGATTCAGTCCCTCGGCGAGCTGCTCGATCACAAATCGTGGCATGTTGATGTTGATTTCGCCAGCGAGTTCGATGAAGCGCGTGCGGAAATCAAACTGGCGCGCCTTCCATGACAGATAAAATGGGTCGATCGGGATACAGTGCCCGCCGAGCCCCGGCCCCGGATAAAAAGCCTGAAAGCCGAAGGGTTTCGTCTTAGCCGCGTCGATCACTTCATGAATATCGATGCCCATGCGCATGCAGAGCTGCTTAAGCTCGTTCACCAGCGCGATGTTGACGCAGCGATAGATGTTCTCGAGCAGCTTGGTCATTTCAGCGACGGACGGACTGCTGACAGGCACCACGCGGCGAAAGATCGCGCCGTAGAGTGCGCCGGCAAGTTCAGAGGCGACCAGACCGCAGCCCCCGACAACTTTGGGGATATCGTGGCGAGCGACCGTGTCGTTGCCGGGATCCTCGCGTTCGGGTGAAAACGCGACGTGAATGCCTCGCTGTTCCGCGGCTCGCGCAACGTTGAGGCCGTGTGGATTGCCGCGCTCCAACAGCGGGGCAACAAGTTCCTCTGTCGTACCGGGGTACGTCGTGCTTTCGAGAACGATCAATTGCCCGTCGTGCACATGGGGTGCAATCGCCTGGACCGTGCTGGTCACAAAACTGAGGTCAGGCTCATGGTACTCATTGAGCGGCGTGGGTACGCAGATGATTACAACATCCATCCGCTCAATTTCAGAGTAGTTGGCCGTCGCATGGAAACCCGCCTCCTGCGCCTTCTGAATCATCTCCGGGAGAATGCGAACGATGTAGGAACCTCCGGCGTTGAGCTTGGCCACCTTATCGGTGGCAATGTCGAAGCCGGTCACCCGAAAGCGCTCTCCGCTGAAAAGCAAGGCCAGCGGCAAACCCACGTAGCCCATGCCGACAATGCCCACGCGGGCCTGCCGGGTTTCTATCTTGCGCTTTAGCTCTTCCAGTGGGCTGACGGCCGCAGTGGTCATAGTCCAGATTCTATGACATTGCCAATCGAAAGCCCCGCCGTCCCCGCGAGAAGCACTTGCGGGCACAGCGGCCCAAGATCGCAGTCTTGTATCCTGTCGATTGCCGTCTCGCCACCCGCGATAAGGGCTATTGAGCAGCGGAGGAAGAATTTGACTAAGTACTTGGTTACAGGCGCGGCAGGATTCATAGGGCGTTCCATCGCTGCCGAATTGCTCAAGCGCGGCGAATCCGTTCGCGGCATCGACAACTTCATCACCGGCAAGCGCGCCAACCTGGTTGGCCTTGAGGCCATGGAGTTCATCGAGGGAGATTTGTCTGACCCGGCTGCATGCGTGAGAGCATGCGACGGCATGGAGATTGTGTTTCACGAGGCTGCGCTGGCAAGCGTGCCCCGCTCCGTCGCGGATCCAATGGCAACGAATCTCCATTGCGTGACTGCGACTCTGAATTTGCTGGTGGCCGCGCGCGCGGCCGGGGTTCGACGCGTAGTCTATGCAGGCTCGTCTTCGGCGTACGGCGATACACCGACGCTGCCAAAGCGTGAAGACATGCTGCCCAATCCGATTTCGCCGTATGCGGTAGCAAAGCTCGCAGGTGAGCAATACATGCGGGCATTCTCGCGAGTCTACGGCTTGGAGACAGTTGTGTTGCGATACTTCAACGTCTTCGGTCCTTATCAGGACCCCACGTCGCACTACTCAGGTGTGATGGCTCTCTTCTGTCGCAAGATGCTCGCCGGAGAACAGCCCGCAATCTACGGGGACGGCGAACAGAGCCGAGATTTTACCTATATCGATAATGTCGTCCACGCCAATTTGCTGGCAGCTCAGGCGCCAGCGGAGAAGGTAAGCGGCCAAGTCATGAACACCGCGACAGGGAACAGAATTAGCTTAAATAAAATCTTCAACTTACTTCGCGAATTAACTGAATATAAAGGACAACCGTCCTATGCGCCGCAGCGCTCCGGTGACATTCGGGACTCCCTGGCTGACATCCAGCTGGCCGGCGAATTAATCGGCTACAAGCCGATCGTCGACTTCCCTGAAGGGTTGCGCCGCACCGTCGATTGGTACCGAACCCGCCAAACCTAAAGCTGATAGCGAATTCCGTTACCTGCGCGCGTGAATTCGGTGTGTGGGGTGACAAATCTCACCTTCATTTCGGGGCCAGATTGCCCAAACTAGGGCAGTCCTTCGCAGCGGCGGTGCTAGTCAGGGGATTGCCCTGTCGAAGGGGTCATGGAAAGGATCCTGACCGTTGCCCGAACTGCCAACCGCCAAACGCACTCGAACCAGAGCTGCGAAGCGTAACCAGCCCAATCCGCCGGATGTGCGGGTGCAACCCGGCCCGACCCGCGTGCAGCCTGATGTGGGTCATGTGCAGCATGGCCCGGATCGTGTGCAGCCCTATCCAGCGGACGAGGTCCAGTCCACATCCATTCGCTCTGTGGGTGAGGCTCTTCTTCGGCATCGGCGTTTCGTTGTTTCTTTTGTCGGCGGCCTTTTGGCTGCGTGCATTTTGTATTGCCTTATCGCCCCCAACGAATATGAAGCCGGCGCCAAGATCGCCCTGCGCTCATCGCCTGCCACGGCCCTCAACCTGGACGGGGCGACTAGCGCGAATTCGGGCGCATTTGCATCCGAGCAGACGCAACTGGAGACACTGGCCAACGTCTTTCGCAGCGACCGCTTGGCATGGGTCGTCATTACCGATCAATCGCTCTACCGGGCGCCAGGGTTCGCGGGAAGGTTTGAGCGGAAATTCCCCGGATTTCGTATGGACACTCCCGGACCCGAAGCACAGGCTTATCTGCTGGACCGGTTTCAAAAACGGCTCAATGTCAGCACTCTGCCGCGCACCCTCATCCTGCAAATCCGCTTTCGATCGAACGATCCCGCGCTGTCGGCGGCGGTGGTGAACGGGCTGATTCGCCTCTACAACCAACAGGAAACGGCGGCGCGATCGAAGGCCACAGAAGAAGCTTCTGTTTTGCTTACCGACCAGTTGAACATACTTAAGTCTCGTGTGACCGTCGAAGACAGACAGCTGCTGGAGTTTCAGCAGAATCATGGGCTCCTCGACACACCGGAGACACTCGCGAACGGTCAGCCAGGAGAGGCGCAGCACAACCCGGCGCTTGGCGAGGTTGACGATCTCGGTCGAGAACTCGTTGCGGCTACGGCCGATCGAACACTTCGCGAGGCGGAATACCGTGCTGCCACGCGAGGAAACCCGGAGTTGGTCGCGGCATCGGATCCACGGTTACAAGCCGAGAATGCCGGCTATCCAAGGGCACTCTTGCAGCAACTCCACGCGCATCGAAGCGACCTCAAACAGGAGGAGAGCCAACTCAGCACGGAGCACGGGCAAAACTTTCCGCGAGTAGTCGAGATTCGCGCGCAGTTGCAGGATGTGGACAAACAAATTGCCGTCGAAGATGCACAGCTTCTGAGGCGGTTTGAGGAAGCCTGGAAGACCGCCGCTGACCGGGAGCTACTATTGCGCCGGAGTCTTGCGAAAAGCACCGGCGAAGGCATGAAGTTGAACGCAGCGGCATTCCAATATGCAGGGATGCGTCAGGAAGCAAACTCAAGCCACGAGCTTTACACGCGCCTGGAAGAAAAGGTCGAGGAAGCCGGGCTCACTGCCGCCGTTGGCAGCCCGAATATCGAGGTGGTCGACTATGCCAGGCAACCGGTGAAACCGGTGGCTCCCGATCCGCCCGTGTATCTCTCGATCGCGCTGTTTGTCGGTTCATGGCTGGCGGTTGGAGGCGCTCTCTTGCTTGAATCGCGAAATCTTGCGGCACGGCGGACGGTTGTGGCGACGCTGGCCCTACTGCTCGCTTGCGGCATGGGACGCGCGCAAGCCCCCACGCCGAGCACCTCCGGCCTTCCCACCGGCGTCGCGCGCATTCCGCAATCCACCGAAACGAAAAGCCTGCCAAACGCCAAAGACGCACCCTCAGTTTGGAGCGATACAGCAGGTCAAGTCGACTCTCCGTCGGACAACCCCACCGCGACGCCTTCTCCCATCAACGCGCCGATCGGCCCCGGCGATATCGTTGCGGTGAGCGAATACCATACTCCCGACTTCCGCACCACGGCGCGTGTGGCCGAAGACGGCACTGTGGCACTACCGCTCGTTGGTGAAGTACAGGTGAATGGCATGGATGATCGCGTTGCCGCACGCGCGATTGAGTCGGCGCTGCTGAATTCCGGGATGCTGTTGCACCCGCGGGTCACCGTCCTCATCACCGAGTACGCCGGATTGGATGTCAGCGTTCTCGGCGAAGTAGTTCGTCCCGGGGTATATCCGTTTGCAACGCATCATCGGCTGCTCGACCTGATTGCTGCAGCCTCGGGACTCGCGCCGGTGGCGGGAAGCCTAGTCACCGTTACTCATCGAAGCAGTGGGAAGGCTCCATACGCCGTGGTACTGAATTCGGCGGTTGGCAATAACACAGTTGACCGGAATCCAGAACTCGAGCCTGGCGATACGGTGCAGGTGAGCCGCGCAGGATTGGTCTATGTCGTCGGCGATGTGATGCGTCCAGGAGGTTTTCCGGTGGATCCCGTGCTGCGGCTGACCGTAGTGCAGGCGCTCACCCTTGCATGGGGTCCGACACAGAATGCAGCGCCGACGAAGGCACTATTGATTCGAGAACAACCGGGCGGACGAACCGTCACTTCCCTGAATCTGAAACGGCTGCTGCGAGGTGAGGATCCCGATCTACCAATTCAAGACCGCGACATCCTCTTCGTCCCCAATTCAGCCGCCAAGAATCTGTGGAACCGGACTATGGAATCGGTGGTCCAATCCGCGGCCGGAGTGAGCATCTACGCGGGTCTGGTCTACTCGCAGAGGTTCTAGACATGCGCAGGGCCGTCAGAATTCTGTTGCTGATTTATGTATTCACCATTCCCTGGGAATACTCGCTCGACTTGGGCGCGCCCTTCGGCAACATCGCCCGAATCGTCGGTCTTCTGCTGCTCATGGTGGCCATCCCGGCCGTCTTGCAGGCAGGTAAAATGTGCGCGCCGAATGCGCTCGAGTGGCTTGCATTGGCTATGTATCTATGGTTCGCCTGCACGTGCTTTTGGACGGTCGACACCGTGACAGCCGCGGCGAAGATGCGAGGCTACGCGCAGGAGATGATGGTCGTCTGGTTTCTGTGGGAATTCGCCGAAGATCGGCACGAACTGCGCGCGATCCTGCGGATGTGGCTCGCAGGTTCATGGGTGCTGGCAGCGCTCACAATCGTGGACTTGTCGTCTGCTGCTGCCGTGGCTGCTGGGCAGATTCGCTTCGCGGCCGTGGGTCAGGACCCCAACGACGTAGCACGCTTTTTGGATCTTGGCTTTCCCGTCGCCGCGTTGCTTCTTGACTGGGAGGCACGTTGGTATGGACGGGTGCTTGCGATAGGCTATTTCCCGCTCGGCGTTGCAGCTGTGCTCCTCACCGCATCGCGCGGAGGCTTTGTTGCGGTCCTGGTGGCTATGATCGGTTGCGCGATCGTTTTACACCGCAACCATTTTCGTATAGTGCTGCTCGGTTTTGTCGCTCTTTCAATCGTCGCCGCTGCTCTCTGGTTCCTTGCTCCGCACGAAACGCTTGGGCGGCTTGCGACCATCGCCGATCAACTCCAGAGCGGTGACCTGAACCAGAGATGGAACATCTGGGAAGCGGGCTGGCATGCGTTTGTTGCTGCGCCGTTCCTCGGGCACGGAGTGGGCTCCTTTGTGAGTGCCACTGGCCTCGCATCCATCGACACCGCGCACAACACGGCTCTTTCGATTCTGGTTGAAGCCGGCATCTGCGGGTTTTCGCTGGCCTTCGCAATCGCGGCGGTCTCGATCCATTCCGTTCTGCGAGCGCGGGGCACGCTGCGGATGGCTTTGTTGACATTGATATCGGTGTGGATTGTTTCTTCGCTAGTTGGAACAGTGATCGAGAGCCGGACCACATGGTTGATGTTCGGCGTCATCGCGGTAGCAGCCCGGCTCACAGTTCATCCAAAAACGCCGCTCGATACGACGTCCGCGTTGACAACTGGGCCGCTGGACGATGCGGCTGTTGTCCACGCTCGATAAGGGACGACGATGGGCGCGACTTCAATTTCAATGCGCGAGGGCGCCATAAATCGCCGCATTCTGGGCGCGGCTGCAACTGTAACGGCGGCAGGGGTGATTGTAAAACTGGCTGCCGTCGGCAAGGAAATCACGCTCGCCGGCATCTACGGTCGCTCGGACGCCATGGATGCGTATATCGCGGCGGCTCTCGTTCCATCTCTCCTGATCAATCTGATCGCTGAATCGATGAACCAAGCGCTGGCGCCTACACTGATTCGTGTAAGGGAAACGGAGGGTCATGTTCCTGCCCAGGAGCTTTTGTCGAATGCGATGCTTTGGGCGTGCGGGCTCCTGGTTTTGGTCTCGGCGGCAATGGCGCTCTGCGCACGAAGCATCTTCTCGTTGATGGCATCCCATTTCGGCCCCGCGAAGATGAGTCTTGCGATCCATCTTTTCTGTCCCTTGCTGGCGGCAGTCTTGTTAACGGGCATCGCATCAAACTGCGTGGCGGTCCTGAATTCGGTCGAGCGCTTTGTTCTTCCCGCAACAGCTCCGGTCACGACGTCACTAACGATCATCGGATGTTCGTTGCTCTTTAGCGCGCGAATTGGGATCTGGGCTATTGTTTACGGCTTTTTGGCAGGGGCGCTCATTCAGGCAATCTGGATGGGATGGCTCATGAACCAGTGCGGATACCGTTTTCGCCTTCACTGGTACGGAATGAATGCGGCTACACGCGAGGTGGCGCATCAATTTTGCCCTGTCTTGTTGAGCAGCGTGGTGGCGTCGGGCGGCTTGCTGGTGGACCAATCAATGGCCGCCATGCTTCCAGCCGGCAGCGTCTCCGCACTGGCGTACGCCACACGGTTTGTCAGTGTCGTCGTAGCCCTTCTGGCAGGTGCAGTCTCATCGGCGCTGACACCGTATCTCTCCAGCATGGCTGCCCGTGAAGACTGGAGCAGTTGCCGCAAAACCGTTCGCGACTGGACACGAATGATGGCCATCGTTTCGGTGCCAATCGCAGCTATCCTAATCGCCGCTTCTCACTCTCTCGTGCACCTCACACTGCAGCACGGCAAGTTTGGGCCGCAGGATACAGCCATCGTGACGCAGGTGATGATCATGTCCGCAATTCAAATTCCGTTCTTTGTGTGCAGCCGCGTGCCTTATCGCCTCATTCTGGCGATGCGCCGCACCGACCTGATTTTCTATTGCGGATCGCTGAATCTTGCCCTCGACGTCGTCCTGAATATCGTGCTGATGCGCCACTTTGGTGTTGCCGGAATCGCGCTAGCCACGTCGCTGTGGTGCATGACCACATTCATCTTTCTTTGGTGCTGGTCACACAAACTTCTTAGCGCGAAATGCGGAGATTAAACGTGATTCCGCACCCCGCGCAATATCTCCTTCGCTTCGACGACCTCTGCCCGACCATGGCGTCCGAACGATGGAGACTTTTTGAGAATCTCATTCGCGAATTCGGCGTCCAGCCGATCCTGGCCGTCGTTCCAAGGAATCGAGACCCAGAACTGGCAATCGAGAACCCGGCGCTGGATTTCTGGGAGCGAGTCCGTTCGATGCAGGCTGCCGGGGCCACTATCGCACTGCATGGCTACCGACACCTCTGCGCATCAAGCGGCCGTAGTTTAATACCACTGCACAAGCTTTCTGAATTCGCAGGCGTCAGCGAAGATACGCAGCGTGACTGGATCCAAAAAAGTCTTGAAATCCTGCACACGCATGGGCTTAATCCGCGACTGTGGGTCGCTCCGCGCCACGGTTTCGATCACAGCACATTGAAGGCATTGCAAGCCGAAGGAATCTTCCACATCTCCGACGGCTTCGCGCGCGTCCCCTACACGCGGGCTGGCATGACGTGGATTCCTCAACAGCTCTGGGCACCCGCCGTCAAATCTAGCGGGGTTTGGACGATCTGCATTCACAGCAATAATGCCGGCGAAGAACAGGTAGTTGAACTTCGCGAATTCCTGAGGGGGCACGCAGGGCAGTTCACTTCGTTCGATCGTGTGACGGAGTTTCGAGTCCGCCCTCTCGAAACACGAGAGAAACTCAACGAAATCGGGGCGCTCTGGCGATTCTTGCTTTCGCGCCGGATAAAGCGGCACTTACGCTGAGACTGACAGGAGAAAAGTTCACACCTTGCGGAGATAACTCCATAGCGGCACATCGGACCGTTCTTGAAGAACTTCCTCGTAGAGGGATTCCCATCGACCGAGAATTCTCTCCAAGCCGTATCGCTCAGTGACGAGCCTTTGCGCAGAGTTGCCCATCGTGTGTCGGGCTTCTGGTGACATTTCCATGAGACGAGCCATCGTAGCCGCCAAGCCCTCGACGTCTCCGGGAACAGCGAGCAACCCGGTGCGCTCATGCACAATCACCTCTCTGGTTCCCAAAACATCTGTCCCAACCGCAGGCAAGGCGCAAGCCGCCGCCTCCAGCACCGCCATGGGCAGCCCTTCCCAGAGCGATGACAGTACAAACCCGTCAGCAGCCTGCATCCATCGGCAGACATCGGGCGTGAATCCCAGGAAATGAACACGATCCCCGATGGCAAGCTCCGTCGCGAGTTGGCGCAGCGACAATTCAAGGACGCCGGTTCCAGCGATCACAAGTCGTGCCTGTCCCCGGACAACTGCGAACGCGCGAAGCAAAGTCGGATAATCCTTCACTGGTTCAAGCCGGCCTGCAGCGAACCATAGAAACTCGTCCGTCAGGTTAAGCTTGCTGTGAATTGCGTGCCGCATCGACGCCTCAGGCCGCCAGACCTGCGTGTCGACTCCGTTCGGCAACACGGCGATATGCTCGTCTGCAACCATGCCTGCGGAGACGTACGCATGAACCGCCGCCGCGCTGACTGCGGTCACCCGGTTCGCAAGCCAATCACTGAGCCGATAGCCGATCTGGCGGCCCTTAGTGCCGATTGCCGACGTGTGGATTGTGTCCACGACCTTGGAGCTCGGTGCAAAGAGGTGCGACCAGCGTGCGAACCACGCGGCATGGGGCATATGCGCGTGAACGATGTCCGGCTTGTTCGTTGCTAGCCAACGGTGAAAGTGAAACCAGCCGCGGGGATCCGCAAGACCCTTGCGCATTTGCAGGCTCAAGAACCCAATACCGGCCCTGGAGAGTCCTTCAGAGGCTGTGCCGCCCGATCCTGAAAGTGCGATCACACTGACCTGCCAGTTCCGCCGCGCTAGGCCCTCAGCCAAAAGAAGGACCTGCCGCTCTGCCCCGCCAATGCAATCGATTGTGGGAATCAAGAACGCTATGCTAGTCAAGCGGGTCTCATCCGTGATCTCACCTCAAACAATCTTTCGTACGCCGGGATCGCGCGTTCGAGCCTGAACTGGTCGATCCATGGATGAGGGAATCTTTCACCGGGGCACAGTGCGCCGAGCGCAGCTAATAATGACTCTGCGAGAGCGTCGGCCGAAATCTCGCGCGCAAGCCAGACTCCTGGTTGGCCCATTAGTAACTCGACAAGTCCTTCGGAAGCGGGTAGCGAAACGATGGGCAGTCCACCTGCAGCGGCTTCGAGCAATGCATTGGGCATACCCTCACTGCGCGAAGAGGCCACAATGAGTGCTGCTCCAGGGAAGTGAATCGCCGGAGTACCCACCAAGCCGAGAAATCGGACTGCCCGATTCAATCCCAACATCTCGCGTAGCCTTTCGAGTGCCGCCTTCTCAGGGCCTTCACCTGCAATGGCCAAATCCGCGGTTGGAAATCGAAGTTTCACAGTAGCAAAGGTTCTTAAAAGCAGATCGAATCCCTTTTCCCGGGACAAGCGTCCGACCGCGAGCAGATGAGGGCCCGGGCCATTCCACCCCTCTGCACAATGATCTGAGGCGGACCGGATTCCTTCAACATCGATTGGATTGGGGAGAACGGCCAAAGAATCGAGCGGAATTCCGGTGAATTCTGAAACTTCCTGGGCCATCGAACGGGATTGGCAAATTACTCCATCCGCGCTCCGATAAAGAAAGCAGCGCACCGCCCGCATGACTTCGGATGAACCTGGAGCGGCAAGCGTCGCCGATACAGGTCCGTTCTGGCGAACAATGATTCGCGTCTTGCGGGGAAGAAACGGCCGCAACAGAAGCACAAGAAGGTTTAGGTGCGCGATCCCGGAAAAAATCACCTCGGGGCGCAGATGCCAAATCAAAAGCATTAAGCGCAGTGCTGAATACCGAACGCGTCTCGCCCCCAGCGCATGCACGATCACGAACTTCGGCAGCGAAGCAAAGTCGCCCACGGCTTGTGTGACAAGACAGAGATGGATCTCATGCTTTTCGGTTGGCAAGTTCCGCGCCAACAGCTCAGTCACACGCTCAGCGCCGCCGCCGCCAAGATGCGGAATCAATAGAAAAACCGTAGAGGACTTTGACATCGATGTATATACGTGAAGAGCGTAACGGATCGGTGACCAAGATGAAGTGACTGTCCGCACACGCGACAGTGTTTCAAAATGCTACATTCAACTGCATTCGATTAGAAGAAACACACATTAGATATTTGAGTCTGCAAAGAGTGTGACCTCTTGAAACCCTTCCGCAAATGGCGACGATTCAAAGGCCGAGACTCCGCAGCACGCTCGCCTCATATAGTTGTCGGAATCACCAGCCCGCAGACTTGCCTTGTCCTCGGCGGGCGTCTTCGGGCGCTGCGCGACGCCGGATTCCGAGTGACTCTGGTCGCGAGCCCAGGCGAGATGCTCGAGCGCATAGGAAAGAGCGAAGGAGTCGAAACAGCCGCGATTTCGATGACGAGACGGATAGCGCTAGTTGCAGACTTCGTTTCATTCATCCGGCTCTGGCTTTTGCTGATGAGGCTGAGGCCCGACGTGGTCGAATTCAGCACGCCAAAAGCCGGCCTGCTCGGAATGCTCGCAGCCGTGATCTCCGGCGTCCCCCGCAGGGTTTATCTCCTGCGTGGGCTAAAGCTTGAATCGACATCCGGGCTCAGGCAGATAGTATTGTCTGCGGTGGAGCGGACGGCTGCGGCTTGCGCGCAGATTGTCGTTTGTGTCAGTCCGAGCCTGCGCGAGAAAGCGCTCGCCCTTGGCATTGCACCTGCTTGCAAATTGCAAATATTTGGCGCGGGAAGCAGCAAAGGAGTCGATATTGAGCACTTCCATCCCGGTGTGAGCGATGTGCGCAGACGATTTGGAATTCCTTTGGATGCGGAGGTTGTCGGATTTGTTGGCCGATTCACGCACGACAAGGGGATTCCGGCACTCGTCGAGGCCTTCGAACACGTGCGTCACGTGATGCCGCAGGCCTACCTCCTGATGGTTGGATGGTTCGACGAAGCAGACGATGCACTTGACCCGGAGATGCACCTTCGGATCACAAGCCATCCTCGCATTATTTGTACAGGCTTTGTCGAAGATACTGCTCCATATTACCGAGCCATGGATCTTTTGATTCTGCCGACGGAGCGCGAGGGCTTCCCAAACGTCGTTCTTGAGGCCTCTGCAACAGGAATCCCTGTGATCACGACACTGTCGACCGGTGCGCGCGATTCGGTGGTCTATGGCGAGACAGGCTTACTTGTCGCCGGTGATCCTGAGTCGCTTTCGGAAGCAACCGTGAAGCTGTTCCGCAATCCGAACGGGCGGGAACATATGAGTGCGGCGGGGCGCGCATGGGTCCTTGAGCACTTCGTGGACCAGCGTCTCTTGGGGCTCACAACATCATTCTACAAAAGCCTTTGCAGGCCAGGCGCCCTCGGTGTCCCGAGAGAAGAACCTGTTATGGATTTGGCCGTGCGCTTGCAGTGACCGGCGGCGTTACCTGAACCTCTGACGGAGGCCTCAATGTGTGCGCGGCGGCCTCCGATGCATGCAGAATCTTGTCCGGCACAATTCCAAGAATGAGCGTGGCAGCCGCTGCGAAGAGAAGAGCGGCAGCGACAGCGATCCCCATAGGGGTCGAATGGACCGGCGCGTTCGCTGTCTCCTCCGCGGGACGTTGCGCGGATGCGAAGGCCAATCGCAAGTAATAAGCAGATGCTAGCCCCGAGTTGAGCAAGCCGATCACAGCCAGCCAGACTGCGCCTCCACCCACTGCGGAAGAAAAAGAATAGAACTTGCCGAAGAATCCACCTGTGAATGGAATGCCGATCAGAGAGATCAGAAAGAAGATCAGGAGACTGCCCAAGGCCGGTGAGCGGTAAATCAATCCGCGGAAATCCCGGACGAGCGGCAGTTTCTCGTCATAACCGCTGACCAGCGTAACTACGGCAAAGATCCCCACATTCATGGCCGCGTACGCCGCAATGTAGAAGCAGGCGGCCGCGACGCCGCTGGCGCCGAGGCCCGCGAACGCCGCCAGCAAATAACCGGCATGTGCAATCGAAGAGTATGCCAGCATGCGCTTCACATTCTGTTGACGGAGCGCAGCGAGGTTGCCGACAGTCATGGAGAGCACAGCCACAATCCAAAGAACCGGTACCCAGATCGAGTGCAGGGTAGGGAACTCCTCATAGAGGACGCGCAGCAACAGGGCGAACGCGGCCGCCTTTGGCGCTGTGGAAAGGAGAGCAACCACAGGCGAAGGAGCGCCTTCGTAGACATCCGGCGTCCATACATGAAACGGCGCTGCAGAAACTTTGAAAAGGATGCCAACAAGCATCAAGCAAAGCGATGCCAGAGTCAGCGGCAGATTCGGCACATTCGGCATGGGCGCGAGAGCGTGCGCGATCTCGTAGATCTGCGTGGACCCCGTTGCGCCGAAGATGAGCGCGATTCCATAGAGCAAGAATGCAGTGGCGAACGAGCCAAGGAGGAAATACTTGATCGCTGCTTCAGGTCCACGCCCCGTCTGCTTGCGATAGCCGGCTAGGACATAGGTAGAGATTGAGGAGATTTCCAGCGCAATAAAGACGACAAGCAACTCTATGGCGCTTGTGAGGAGGCACATCCCGACCGCGCCAAAAACTACGAGTGCGTAGTATTCGCCTTGATGGTGGCTGTTCTCCGGGAGCGTGTCCAGCGCGAGAAGAAGCGCTACCAGCACAATCCCGCAGATCAGCACATGGAAGAAAACGGTAAATGGGCTCGTCTCCACAGTCCCGTAGAAGCCCGTTCCAACAGGAAGCGACAGCTGCCAAAGACTGCTCCATAGGGCGACGGTAGTGCCCAAAGCTGCTACCCACCCAAGGCCGCGGCGGGGCCAACCCGGCGGCAGTGAAGCATCTATGAGCATAACCAGTACGCCGGTGAGCGTCAGGATGATTTCGGGAAGTATCCGGAGAGAGTCGCCGGGATTCATGGCTGGGATCCTTCCGAGAGGGCGGCAGACTGACCGGCTTGCGTTGACGGCACAGAAGTTTTCAAAGAAGGCGGCCCGCTCCGCGTTTCAATAATGGTGATCCATGCCGTCGGAGCAATCCCCATCACCAGCATGAGCACTGCAAAGGGCCAAAGGATAGCGAGCTCTCCGAAGCGCAAATCGCCAGCGGGCGTGGAAGAAGCCATCTGGCTCTCGGGCCCATAGAACAAACGTTGGACCAGCCAGAGCATGTAGGCTGCACTCAGGATCACTCCAAGAGTTGCAACAACGGCCCAACCGCGGCTCACCCCGGAAAAGGTGCTCGACAGAATTAGGAATTCGCCGACGAAGCTGTTCAGCATAGGGAATCCGATTATCGCCAGCGATGCAATCACAAAAAGCGTCGCTGTCTGCGGCACCTTCGCTGCCAGCCCGCCATACGCTGTGATCTGGCTCGTCAGGTAGCGCAATTCCAGCGCGCCAAACAGCACAAACAGCGCTGCATCGATCAGTTCATTGTTAAGTATTTGGTAGATCGCGCCGTCCCATCCGGTAAAGGTCAATCCGTAAATCCCGAGGACGATCAGGCTTAAGTGCCCCAGCGCCGCAAATGCCAGCAGCCGCCAGAAATCCCTCTGGACTAAAGCCAAACATGCGCCGTAGAGAATCCCAATCCCGGCCAATGCAATCATCACAGGCGCAATCTGTCGCGCCTGCACCGGGAAGAGTCCCACATGAAAACGTAACATCGAGTAAAGTCCAAGCTTGCCAGCGACCACCATCGCCATCGCGACGGGTGCTTCGTTAAACGTGTCCGCCAGCCAGCCGTGCAGTGGGAAGATGGGCACTTTCACAGCGAAGGCAAACAGGAACGCTAGCGCAACCCAGTAGAGCGGGGCCACAGGAAGAGCGCCCGACGCGACATACAACTGCAATTGAGCGAAATCGAAAGTGCCCGTTTTCGCGTAGAGCCATAAGATGGCGACAAGCAGCGGAGCCGAAGGAATAACGGTAAAGAGGAAGAATTTGGTGGCAGCCTTGGGTCCATCTTTGCGCCCGTACATCGCAATCAGGATCGCCATAGGCACAAGAGAAAGTTCCCAAAACCCGTAATAAACCATCAGGTCGAGGGAAATAAAAACCCCGTACATTGCCGTCTGCTGCACCAGGAAAAGTGTGTAATAAGTCTTCCGCCGCTCTTTGATTGAACTCCAGCTCGCCACAACACCCGCGATCGCGAGCAGACCAACCAGCACAACCATCCAAAGGCTCAGGCCATCCACCCCTACGTGGTAGTGAATTGCAGGATTCTCGATCCACGGCCGATCGATTTCAAACTGAAACCCACTCTGGCCGCGTACAAAATGCGCAGGCAGATGCAAAGTCAGTCCAAAGGTCCCAAGCGAGGTCAGTAGGGCAATCCACGCCGGAAGCTTGCCGCGATCCGGCAATAGCGCCACCACAACAGCCCCGGCCAGCGGAGCCAACAAGATCAACGTGAGAATCGAGTCGTTCATCAGTGCGCCACCATTCCCACGTGAAGTCCGAAACCAGCCAAAATCGAGGCCCACGGCATCAGCACGAATAGCAGCAGTGCTGCGGCACCGAGCGCAAGCCACGCAGCATAGGAGCGAAGATTTCCCGACTGCCAGCGCTGCAAGATCGCTCCGCCGAGCGTCGCAATGCCCCCGAGCAGCCACGCAGCCCCGCCGAGAATAGCGACATCGACAACCCACTCCAGAACGAACTTCGACAATAGCAGCAGCGGCTTGACGATGAGAAAGTTGTAGATCTCGTCCACATAATATTTGTGAACAAGTACGTTGTAGGCGGCGGGAAAAGCCGCGGCAAGGCGCGCAGGGCTCTCTGGATTCGTGCGGTAGAGACGGTCCGCGATGAACCAGCCCAGCGCTGCCACACCGACGGCGAGGACGCTGAGAATCAACTCCAGATTGCCACTCGCCGCCTCCGCCGTCTTTGTCCCGACTGCGGGCGCAAGAAACGCGCCGAATCTTCCCGCGCCAATCCATCCTCCGCAAACCGAAAGCACCGCTAGAATTACGAGCGGACCAAGCATCGACCAGGGGCTCTCGTGCGGATGGATGTCAGCACTCCGCGATTCGCCGAGGAAAGCAAGGTACCAGAGACGGAACATATAAAAGGATGTGAGCAGAGCCGTGACGAGTCCGACGAACCACACGATCGTTCCGAGGCCGCCCTGCGTGAAGGCCGTATACAAAATTGCGTCCTTCGAAAAGAAACCTGCGAAGGGGAAGAACCCGGCAATCGCAAAGACAGCCATCGTCATCGTCCAGAACGTGACAGGAAGCTTCTTGCGCAGCCCGCCCATCTTCCTCAGATCCTGCTCGCCGCCGAGTGCATGAATCACAGATCCAGCAGCAAGAAACAGCAGCGCCTTGAAGAACGCATGCGTCATCAGATGGAAGATGGCAGCCGAATAAGCTGCAACGCCGCAGCCCAGAAACATGTATCCAAGCTGCGAGATAGTCGAGTAAGCCAGCACGCGCTTGATATCCGTCTGGACCAGCCCGATCGTAGCGGCGAACAGGGCAGTAGCCGCGCCCACAATCGCGACAACACTCAGTGCAAAGGGCGAACGATCGAAAAGAAAATGGGTCCGGGCGATCATATAGACGCCCGCAGTCACCATCGTGGCAGCGTGGATCAGGGCAGACACGGGCGTCGGGCCTTCCATCGCGTCCGGCAACCACACATAGAGCGGAAGCTGCGCGCTTTTCCCTGCAGCTCCAACAAGCAGGCAGAGCGCAATCGCAGGCAGGACGCCGCCAGTCCACGCCGGGTTTGCCACGAGCTTCGCCGAAATCTCACTGAACGTCAGCGTGCCGAAGCTTGCCAGAAGGAAAAACAGGCCGATCAGAAACCCGAAGTCGCCAACGCGGTTGACGATGAACGCTTTCTTGCCGGCATCGGCCGCCGACGTCTTCTGGAACCAGAATCCAATCAGCAGGTACGACGCAAGTCCCACACCCTCCCATCCCACAAACATCAGCAGGGCATTGCCCGCCAGCACCAGCACCGTCATAAAAAACAGGAACAGGTTCAGATATGCGAAGTACCTCCAGTATCCGTCTTCGTGCGCCATGTAGCCGGCGGAGTAAATGTGGATGAGAAAACCGACGCCCGTGATGATCAGCAGCATCACCAGCGAAAGCTGATCCAGCACGAAGCTGAAATCCACATGCAAAGCGCCTGCATTGATCCAGGGATAGCGAAGGGCTTCGATGTAAGGAATAGACGGTGCAGGGCCGATGCCAAGAAAGCCGCGAGCAGCGCCCAACACGATAGCGAAGGACCACAGAGGCGTCAGCAACGCGATCAACGTTACTAGGGCCTTCGGCAGCTTGCGCCCCAGAGTTCCGTTGATTACAAATCCCGCAAAGGGCAGCAGCGGAATTAGCCAAAGATGGAGAGAACCGTTCATAGTTTCATCAAGTCGATTCGGTCGACTGCCAGCGTCGCGCGGGCACGGAAAACAGCAATAATGATGGCCAGACCCACGGCCGCCTCAGCTGCGGCGACCATCATGACAAAGAAGACAAAGATCTGACCCTTCACCGCATGCCACTGATGAGCAAAGGTGACAAAGGAAAGATTGACGGCGTTGAGCATCAATTCAATCGACATGAAGACCGTGATCAAATTGCGCTTGATCAAAAAGCCGACAATGCCCAGCGAAAACAGCACCGCACTCAACAATAGATACCAGGAGAGCGGAACATCCTGCTGCAGCAGTTGAACATATCCAGAACTCATTCGCCTGGCGTCCTTTCTCCATCGCCTGGCCGCGCGAGAGCCACCGCACCGAGGATCGCGATGAGGATCAGAACCGAAGTGACTTCAAACGGAAGCAGCAACTTGGTAAAAAGCACGGTGCTTAGCTCCTGCGTCGAAGTGATGCCGTCGCGCATCGCAGCGGTGCCGAGGCCCTGCGTATGAAGGATCACCGTCGCAGCAACAGCCAGGAGCGCCACCACCGCAGGGAATCCAACCACAATTGCCGCTCGGCTTCCGAGCGTTCGCTCTTCGCGGCCGGCATTCAGCAGCATGACCACAAACGTGAAGAGCACCATGATGGCCCCTGCATACACAATCACCTGCGCCACAGCAAGGAATTCCGCGCCCAGCAGCAGATACAGCACCGCAATCGAAGTCATCACTACGATCAGCGAAAGAGCGCTGTTAATGGGATGGGTCTGGATGAGAAGATTGACCGCTCCAGCCAGGCAGAATCCCGCAAAAACAATAAAGAGGATCAGATGCATGGTTCGATCACTTATACGCGAGCCACAGGCTCGTAGCGACAATGTTGAGGATGGCAAGCGGCATCAGGTAGCACCATCCGAAGTTCATCAGTTGGTCATAGCGAAACCGAGGCAGCGTTCCGCGCACCCAAACATACAAGAAAAGAAAGCTGAAAACCTTGAGGACGAACCAAAAAATCGGCAACAGCGCGAGAACCACAATATTCTGCGGTAAGGGAATCAGGTTGCCGAAGGGGCTCGTCCACCCGCCAAGAAAGAGCAGCGTGGCCACGCAGCCGACAGTGATCATGTTGCCGTATTCGGCCATAAAGAACATGGCAAACTTCATCGAGCTATATTCCGTGTGATAGCCGGCGGTCAGTTCGCTCTCTGCTTCGGGAAGGTCGAACGGCGAGCGGTTCGTCTCCGCGTAAGCTGCCATCAGATAAATAAAGAACGCGACGAACTGGAAGCCGCCAAACAGATTCCACGACAGAATCCCGCGCGCACCCTGGCTCTCCACTATCTCGCGCAAATTGAGCGATCCGGCTCGCAGCACAACACCGACCAGCGAAAGCCCCAGCGCCAGTTCGTAGCTGATGAGTTGCGCGGAAGAACGCAGCGATCCCAGCAGGGAATACTTGTTATTCGACGACCAACCAGAAAGCGCAATTCCGTAGACCCCAATGGACGTGATTCCAAGGATCACCAGCAGCCCGATATTCACATCGGAGATCTCAAAAAAGTGAAACCCGCCGGGACCAATGACACTGGGCGACCCAAACGGCACGACAGCGATTGAGATCAGAGCGCAGCCGAGAGCAATGACAGGAGAAATGAGATAGAGCGGCCGATAGACCGCCGTCGGAACCAGGTCCTCTTTTAAGAAAAGCTTCGCGCCATCGACCAGCGGCTGCAACAGCCCGAATGGCCCAACGCGACTGGGCCCCCAGCGATTCTGGATTCGGCCAACAAGCTTACGCTCAAGCAGCACCGTGTAAGCGACGCTCATCAGCATCACCACCGTCACCACGATGACCTTGAGCAGGCTCCATAGAAAAAATGGCAGAATTGTCACAAGCTTTCAGCCTCTCTTACACGACCACAAGTCAATCAGCTACCGCGGCGGCAGGTACGGTGTTTTGGTGTTTCTCCAACTCAAGCAACGCTGGGCTATACCGGCCCAGTGTCCCGGATGTAAAGAGCCCATCGTGTGCTGGAACCATTGCGCCGGATCCGTTCAACGCCGACACCGGCACAAATCCCGGTTCTGTGGGCACGTCGTTGCCCCCGAAAAGGTTGAGTCGGTCGAGCTTGTACCCAGGAACCAGACGCTCGATTTCGTCGAGCACGGCAAGCGGATCGAACGGGCTCAACTTCGGTTCAAGTCCGTTCGCAGCAAGCCACACGGCGTGCCGGTCTGCTTCGCCCGACTGCGCACCACGCGACTGGCCCAGATCGGCAGTCACTCCCCCGCTCCCAAAGGGCACCAACTTCTTCACGTCCAGGCCCATGGAGCCACCCAGACGAACCAGTATCTCAAAGTCGGGCTTCACGCCCGCGTGATCGGCGGCCTTTTTCACCATTTGGAGGTCGCCAAAGGTATTGGTCACTGTACCCGTCTTCTCGTAGAGGCTCGCAGCAGGGAAGACAACGTCCGCCAGCGCCGCCGTCTCGGTCAAGAAAAGATCCTGGACAATCACGAAAGTGTTCTTCAACGCAGCCAGATCGACGCTCTGCCTCACACCTGATCCCGCACCCGCTGGATTCGCGCCTACGACAAGCAGCGCAGACAATCCGCCCGCAAGCATCTCCTGTTCTGTTTTGCCTGCTGTTGAAGGCATGCCCACATACTCCGCCGCAATCGCGCCCCCAGCGGAGACAGGCACATATCCCGGTAGAAGGTCAGGGAAAAGCCCCATATCTGCCGCGCCGCGCGAATTGGCATGGTCGCCGAGATACGCAAACCGTACGCTTTCGCGCGTCAGGCCCCACTTCACCAGCGCCTCAAGCTCCGCACCGCGCAGCTCCGAGCCAATCACGACAACCAGCGATGCCTCGCCCACTACGGCATCGCGAAACGCCGTGTCAGCAATAGTGGCGTTTTCTCCTGAAAAATATCCAGCAAGCTTCGCGTATCCGCCCGTAGGAATCAGCAACGTCGCCTTCGCCTGCCGCTCGAGCTTGATCCGTTCCGTGTGCGCAACATAGAGTCGTGCCTTGTTCAACCGCACATTGGTGCGAATTTCCCATGCCAGCAAAGGATGCTCTTCTGTCGGATTTCCACCGATCAGCAGGATAGCCGCAGCGTTTCCAACCTCCCGCAAGCTGGCCGCGCGGTGCTCGTACCCCGCAAGCGCACGTGCAAAACTCGCGTAGTCCGCCGTCCGCTCGTGATCGATATTGTTCGTCTGCAGAATGGTCCGCGCGAATTTCTGCAGCAGGTAATTCTCTTCATTCGTGGTCGTATTCGAAGCGATCACACCAATCGCCGCGCCGCCCTTGCTGTCGCGAATCTCTTTGAGCTTGTTACCTGCGTAGCGCAGTGCAAATTCCCATGTCGCAGGTTCAAGCTTACCCTGCGCGTTGCGCACGAGCGGTTTTGTTAGGCGATCCGGATTCTCGACAAAGTCGAACCCGAACCGTCCCTTGGCGCAAAGAAAATCGCCATTGATGCCGCTCTTATCGCGATTGTCCGCGCGGATAATTTCGGAGCCGTCGTTCGACTGCCGGATTCCCAGCGTCACCTTGCATCCATCGCCGCAATGCGTACACACCGTCGAAACATGGTTCATCTCCCACGGGCGCGTTTTGTAGCGGTAACTCCCACTCGTCAGCGCGCCTACGGGACAAACATCGATGCACATCCCGCACTGTTCGCAGTCCAACTGATTCCCGTCATTGGGAGCAATCACCGAACTGGTTCCGCGATTCTGCACCCCCAGCGCCCACACATCCATGCCTTCGCCGCACATGCGAACGCAGCGGTAACAGAGAATACAGCGCGGCCGATCATAGAAGACTGCAGGCGACCACTGCTGCTCATCGCGATGCTGCTTGGCCTCGGTGTAGAGACTCACGCCCGCGCCGTACTTGAAGGTCATGTCCTGCAGTTCGCACTCGCCGCCCGCATCGCACACCGGGCAGTCCAGCGGATGATTCCCGAGCAACAGCTCAATCGTCGCCTTGCGCGCCTGCGCGATCTCCGCCGACTCGGTGACAAACACCTGTCCCTCGGCCACTGTCGTCGTGCACGCCGTCTGCAGCTTCGGCACCTTTTCCTGTCGCACAACGCACATCCGGCACGCAGCCTGCAGACTGAGCCCTGGATAATAGCAGAACGCAGGAATCTCGATGCCCGCCTTGCGGCACGCCTCAATCAACAGCGTCCCTGCCGGGGCCGTCAGCTTCTTTCCATCGACTGTGAATGTTACGTCTGGCATTCGTTTTCCAATAAGCCCTGAGCTGGTCGACTACCCGGCGCCTTGAAGGGTACGGGCTTTAGCCCGTACGTTCAGAGTTAAACTTGATCTTCGGCTTTAGCCGCTGAGGGAATTAACTTCGTCTCCTCTGCGTCCGTTTCCTTAAGCCGCTCTTTGCCTTGTTCGGTAACGTAGAACCAAAGTGTGCTAATTGATTCATGGTCGGGTCTTGTAACAGTCAAACGTAGACGATTCTCATAAACCTCAAACGCGGATATATCGTTGTCAGCGATCGATTGAAGGAGTGCGTGTTCTATCTGGCTAACACTCGGAGCGTGAGGGGTACCATTTGTCCATTTGGCGATTTCACTTACGATCATACTGAATTCCTCGTAATCGTCGGCACAGGCTTCCATGACCAATCGATTCGTTTCCGATCGTTGCCCGTATTTCTCCGGCAATCCTCGCTCCGACATTGCTTCGTCCACCTACACCACAGCCAATTCTACGTGCTTCGCGAATGGGCACGGCTTGCCATCCAAATGCGCTTCGAATTCCGCGCGGAACTTCTTCACAAATCCAAGCGTAGGCATCGCCGCCGCATCGCCCAACGGGCAGAACGTCCGCCCCATCATATTGTCGGCGAGATATTGAATGTTATCGATGTCCTTCGCCGTCCCAAACCCGGCGTGAAAACGCGTCAGCGATTTCTTCAACCAATCCGTTCCTTCGCGGCAGGGAATGCACCACCCGCAGCTCTCATGCTGGTAGAAGCTGATCGTGCGCAGCGCAAACTCGACGATACATGTATGGTCGTCGATCACCACGACGCCACCCGACCCAAGCATCGAACCGGCTTTACCCACCTGGTCGAAATCCATACCGAGGGTTTCAATCTCTTCCGGCAGCAGGACCGGCGTCGACGATCCACCGGGAACCACCGCTTTCAACTTCCGCCCGCCGCGCACGCCGCCACCCACTTCATAAATCATCTTCTTCAGGTTGTAGCCCATCGGGAGCTCATACGCGCCCGGCAGCTCGATGTGCCCGCTCAGGCAGAAGAGGCGTGTTCCGCCATTACGAGGTGTTCCAACAGCAGCGTAGGCTTCGCTGCCCATCGAAATCACATGGGGCACCGTCGCAATCGTCTCCGCGTTATTGATCACGGTCGGTCCACCATAGAGACCCACAACAGCAGGGAAGGGAGGCTTGATGCGTGGAACGCCGCGCTTGCCTTCGAGCGACTCCATCAGCGCCGACTCTTCGCCCACCTCGTACGCGCCAGCACCCGTCTGCGTAATGATCTGGAACTCGGTGTCGGAACCGAAGATATTTGTCCCCAGAAAGCCCTTCGCGTACGCATCCGCGACTGCTTTATCCACGATCTCCAACAAGTAGCGGTACTCACCCCGCAGATAAATAAATCCGACCTTCGACCCAATCGCCAGACCGGCAATAATCGTCCCCTCAATCACCGCATGAGGATCGTGCAGGAAGATCAGATGATCTTTGCAGGTGCCCGGCTCGCTCTCATCGCCATTGACCAGAACATACTTCGGCTTCGCGCTCTGCTTCGGCACAAAAGACCACTTCATGCCCGTCGGAAAACCCGCGCCCCCGCGGCCGCGCAGATTCGACGCTTTCATCTCGTTGATGATCCACTCAGGCCCCTGCGCGAGACACTTCTTCGTGGCCTCGTAACCGCCCAGCTCAATGTATTTATCGATCGCCGCCGCGCCCTGGCCAAAGCGCCGCGTCACAATCTTCACTTCATCAGGATGCGAAACGAGCCTAGGCATTTTTTCCCTTGTCTTGGACGCGTGTCCGGTATTCAGCGAGAAGTTCCGGCACCTGCTCGGGACTCAAATCGTCGTGAAAGGCATAGTTCACCTGAATCGCCGGCGCCCAGCAGCACGCGCCAATACATTCGACCTCTTCAAGCGAGAAGATGCCGTCGTGTGTGATGCCCTTGTGTCCGATTCCTAGTTCTTCCTGAAAGCGGTCAAACAGATCGTAAGCGCCCCTCAACATGCAGCTGATATTCGTGCACACCTGCACGTTGTATTTGCCCACCGGCTTGAAACGGAGCATGGAATAGTAGGTAGCCACGTTCCGCACATCGAGTTCGGTAATGCAAATCCGCTCGGCAACCTCCGCAATTACCGCGTCGGACAAATACCCCACCTCGTCCTGCGCATAAAGCAGCATGGGAACCAGTGCCGACCGCTTCACCGGGTACTTCTTCACCAGTGCGTCAAAGCGTGCCGAAAGCTGTGGCGAAAAGACCGACATTGTTTCAGGACTCATTGCATCAACTCCCGCGCCCAGGCTTCAGCGGCCATATCCATCTCTTCTTCCTCTGGGTGCCCCAGGTCCCTCGCTCTTGGGGACCTGGGATCGCTCTTCGATCGCAAGGTCCCCGCCTGAGTCAATTCGAGAATTCCGCTACTCCCATTTTCGCGCAGCCAATTCACTCGCTCGCCGCTCCGCTGCAAATCTAACCACTTTTCTGCGTGGCGCACCGTGATGCGCTCCTCGCCCAACTCGACCGTAGCCTGCCGATCCCCATTCAATCCATGTGCCGCCGTGTAGCTGCGCAGCAGCGAAGCCAGACTCACCCAAAGCTCTGCGTAGACCCGGTCTTCCTTGAGAGCCTCATCCGTCCGTCCCAAATTCACCAAAGAATCCTCAAGAACTGCAAGCGCCGCGAAAATCCTCAGTCCCTAGTCCCTATCTATCAATCTCCCCAAGCACAATATCAATCGACCCGATCACCGCTACCACATCCGCCAGCATCCGCCCCTTGCACATCGTTTCCAGCGCTTGCAGACTCGCAAATCCCGGATACCGCATGTGTACCCGATACGGCTTCGCCGTCCCATCGGACACCACGTAGTAGCCCATCTGTCCGTGTCCCGACTCAATTCCCTGGTACACCTCGCCCGCCGGAACGTTGAAGCCCTCGGTCACAATCTTGAAGTGATGGATCAACGCCTCCATCTGCGTCTTCATCTTCTCGCGGTCGGGCAACACAATCTTCGGCGCATCGGCCTTCACCGGTCCTTCCGGCATCCCATCCAGCGCCTGCTGCACAATCTTCACGCTCTCGCGCATCTCAAGCAACCGCACTTCATACCGCGCCCAGCAGTCGCACCCCGTCGAAACCGGCACCTCGAACTGAAACTTCTCGTAGCTCGAATACGGCATGTCCCGCCGCAGATCGAAATCGATTCCCGAGGCCCGCATCGTCGGCCCCGTAATCGCCAGCGCAATCGCATCCTCAGCCGAAAACATGCCAACACCCATCAGCCGGTTGCGGAAAATCGGATTCCCCGTCAGCAGATTCGAATACTCATCGATCTTCTCGGGAAACGTCTTGATGAACGCCTGAATCTTGTCCAGCAGCCCCAGCGGCGGCTCCATCGACAACCCGCCAATGCGGAAATAGCTGGTCATCATCCGCTGCCCGGCCACCTCCTCAAAGATGCGCAAAATCTCTTCGCGCTCGCGAAATGTATAGAGGAACACCGTCAGCGCGCCAATATCCATTGCGTGCGTGCCCAGCCAGATCAGGTGCGAATTCAGCCGTGTCAGCTCCGTGAACATAACCCGCAGCCACTGCGCGCGCTCCGGAATCTCCAGTTCCAGCAACTTTTCCACGGCCAGGCAATAGCACAGATTGTTCGCCATCGGTCCCAGATAATCGACGCGATCCGTCAGCGGGACCACTTGCTGGTAGAATTTCGCCTCGCAGGTCTTCTCGATCCCCGTGTGCAGGTAGCCGATCTCCGGATACAGCCGCACGATAATCTCGCCGTCCACCTCCAGCACCAGGCGCAACACCCCATGCGTCGAAGGATGCTGCGGTCCCATATTCAGGACCATATGCTGGTCTTTCGCGCCCTCGGCAATTGGCGCTTCCAGGATGGGTGTACCTACATCGAAACCAGCCATCAGCGGTAGCCCTCCACCGGATAGTCCTTGCGCAACGGGTGGCCTTCCCAGTCATCTGGCATCAAAATCCGCCGCAGATTCGGGTGCCCCTCAAACCGCACACCAAATAAATCGAACACCTCGCGCTCGTAATAATTCGCTCCTGGCCACACCGACGTCGCCGAATCCACCGCCGGATCATCCCCGCTCACCATGGTGCGCAAGCGAACCCGTTCCTTATACGCATGCGACAAAATGTGGTAGCTCAACTGAAACCGCGGCTCCGAAGGAAACCAGTCCACCGCCGTCATATCCTCGAAAGCGTTGTAGCCCGCTGCCTTCAGCGCCGTCAGCGCCGGCACAATACTCTCTGGAGCCACGGTCAGCGTCAGTTCTCCGCGATCCCATCGAGCGTCCAGCAACCCCTCCGCACTCCAAGCCAGCAGCGCCTTCACTCCCGGATGCTCCGGCAGCGCAGCAACCACCGCGGCTTTGTCCGGCAGCGTCGTCTTCACCGTGTCAGCTGCCATCTAAAGGTCCGCCCTGTCCGCACTCCAGTTCAGGATGCCCTTGCGCACAATGTAGTAGAGCCCGACGGCAACAAATCCCAGGTAAACGATCATCTCCCAGAAGCCGAAGAGCTTGCTTCCCGTAATTGCCGGCAGCTTCGTATAGATCACGGCCCAGGGCATCATGAAAACCGTCTCCACATCGAACAGGAGGAAGAGCATCGTAACCATATAGAAGCGCACACTGAAGCGCTTGCGCGCGTCGCCCACCGCTTCGATTCCGCATTCATAGGCTTCGAGCTTAGTTTTGCTGTTGCGATGCTGCCCGATGAACTGCGACGAGAACACCATCATCCCCGCCAGCCCAAAGGCGACCACGATCTGCATAGCCAACGGAAGGTACTGCCAGTAATAGGGAATCATCTCAGCCTTACATGAAAGAGTGTTTACGAAAGTGAGCGCCAAGGCGCTCCTGTCATCGATCTGTGGCGCAACAAGGTGCTGGTTTGAGCTTAGGTTTTCACCCTCCTCCCGTCAAGGCAACCCGCTACACCCGTCGCGCGCGGCACAAAATTCTTACCCGTGGGAACATTTTTGGAGTTGCCGACCGGGCGATTGCTTCGCGGGCAATGTATCGGCCATCACCAATTGTTCCACGTGGAACAATTGTGAAAACTGACACAGGTGTTTGGTGGGATTTGCGAAGAATTACGGTGACGCGAAGTGCTGAAAAGTTGCAATATTTTGGTGGCATGGGGGTGGGGGAGATATGGGGGGTAGGGGGTAAGGAGGGGGTGGGGGTAGCCTCGCCCCGCGAACTAAGACCAACGTGGGCAGTTTTATTGTGCCCCCTGCGGCGGAAATGATCTGCAAAGCGAAGCGTGGGTTATTCAAGGCGCTTGCCGAGAGTGATCCGAAGCCGGAGGAGTTCGTACGATCCCAGGTCTCAGAATCGAGACCCTTCGGCTTCGGTCAGGGCAGGCTCTGGGGAACCCGGCGGTATCATGAAGTGCGATGGGCATCGACCAATGGAACAATTTCTTTCTTATGGTAGGAGGCGGAGCGGCAGCTCTCGCGGGCTTGGTGTTTATCGCCATGTCGATCAATCTTTCGATCATCACTCGGGATGCAACCCATAAAAATCGTGCCGTAGCCACGATGACGGGCTTCACTGCCGTCTTCCTGATCTGTGCCTTGGCCCTCATGGGAAATCAAAACTATCGATGGATCGGCGTTGAATGGTTGGTCGTTACGCTGGTTCCGACGATTACTTACATACGGGTCTATGTCTGGGCCAGAAAAGTGGGCAGGAGCTCCGTGGGGCTTAGCGTCAGCCGCTTTATCGCGGGCACATCTACGATCCCAGGTCTCAGAGTCGAGACATGGGGCACCGGCACAAACAGTCCCACGGTTTCTGCTAACGTTATGAGCGGGGCGGGATCAACAGGTGAGACCGGATGGCGATTGAATCGACCGTTGCGCGACGCTGCTTCCTGGCGATGCCTGGCCATTCTGAGGATGACCCGGTCGAAGCAGCCGTTAGGAAAGCGATTTTGGCCACTGGGCTCCGCGTCCTGCGGCTCCCCGATGTCCCCAGCGTAGGGGCACGGGGCGCAGAAGTTGTCGATGCAATTGCCCGTGCCGACTGCATTGTTGCAGACGTGACAACTGAGTCCCCTAACGTATTCTTTGCGCTTGGGCTTGCACAGGCACTAGACAAGCCGCTGTTTATTCTGGCCCAAGGTAATGGACCGCTCCTCCTTCCGGAGGGGATCGGCTCTGAGAACCTCCTTTTCTACCAGCCAGACCCCGAAGGGCTTCGACAGCTTTCGACGTCACTTCGAAGAGCCCTTCGTGACTTCCGGAAGTTTCCTTATCGTCCCCGCTTTCTCCTGGGGTCTCGTGCTCGGAACCTGTTTGTCGTGGACTGGGAGCGACTCAGCCGTGAGGATATTGAGAACCTATGCCTCGAATTGCTAACTCAGATGGGGTTTCGGCGCGTGGCGTGGGAGAAGGAGACTCCTGATATCGATGTGATCGCCGAACTCCCTAAGAAAGACCCCGATGGATTCGAATACCGGGAGCTCTGGTTTGTTTCGTTGGGGCGAAACGCACCCCCTGAGATGCTCCTAGAGATGCTCAGCCACGATCCCGATTTTTTCTTGAGAAGAATGCTTCGCAGCCACGAAAGGTCCATAATCGAGCGTTACCAATCTGGGGAGGTTCCCATCACCTTCCTCGTAGTAACGCTCCAAAGGGGGCCGGCACAGCCTGAGCTTTTTCCATCGGAAGATCGCCCGCGACGGAGGCCCTCCTCATCCGGGAATATCAGGGTTCGTGTTTGGGATCGGAACTACCTGACGGGGCTTGTCTACCAATATCCGCAAGTCGGGTTTAAGTATTTCTCAGACGAGGGGCGCGCGCAGTCGAAGTATAGAAAGACGCCGGAGGAGTTAAATCGGGAAAACTTGAATCTCAATAGCCGATTGGCCGCGACGAATAACCAATTGACAGCTACGATAGCAGCGCTAGAGGACGAGAAGAATAAGCGCGTTCGCGCGGAGCGAGACGCAGTATGGAAGGACATCTCGTTCACAGCTGCGCACAAAATGGGCAACCCTATATTCGCAATCGAGACGAACCTTGACCCGCTGAATAGGAGAATCGACGAGGGCAGGGCCACCGAGGCCGTAGACGTCGTTGGGAGAATCAGAAAGTCGGTCGAAAAGGCGAAGGCGATTGTTGCTCAGTTCAAGTCGCTCACATCTGCTCAGGAGGTCCGGCCTGTTCCGACGCGTCTGTTGCCGCTCTTAGAAGAGGCTTGTAGCGTTGCCACCGCACAAAACGTGGCTTGTTCGATTGATTGCCCTTCGGAATTGCATGTCTTGGGCGATCCGGAGCGGCTCGGCGAATGCTTCGATGAGTTGGTGAATAACGCACTGCATTGGTTTGACAAGTCGGAGCGCAGAATTGAAGTAAAAGTCTCGCAGCCAGGCTCCGGTGCGCTCCCAGAGCAACTGGACTCGTCTGTCAAGTACGCTACGATTCATTTCCGGGACAATGGAGCTGGCGTGCCACGCGAGAACAAGTCCAAAATCTTCGATGCATTCTTTTCGACCTATCACCACGGGACCGGCTTAGGACTTGCCTTGGTTCGTCGAATCATCGAAGGACACGGGGGAGCGGTGTCTGAATGTGGATTGGCCGGAGAAGGCGCGGACTTTGAGATGTTCTTGCCCCTCGCAGACCAGAAACCGCCCGCTCTTGGCGCCAAGGACGCAGAAGCAGAGGGCCGGAATGGCGGGGTAGAAGGCTAAGGAGGGAATTGGTGATGGCGAGAATCCTCATCGTGGACGATGAAGAGGAAAATCGGGAAGCGCTCCACGCGGCCCTAGGTGACGAGAATCCCGAGTGGGTCATCTTTTGCGCCGCCGATGAGACAGCGGCAAGGGTGCTGATCGAGCTACAACTGGCTAAGAAAGAACCCATCGATGTGGTCCTAACCGATTTGGTTATGGGGTCTGAGCAGAGCGGCATGGCGCTTCTCAAGGAAGCTCGGAGGCTCGATCCGTTAATCATGGCCATTCTCTTCACAGCGAAGGAGAAGAGCCTCGATCGATACGGCGCATTCGACTACGGTGCTTTCGACGTGGTCGAGAAGAATATCAGGGGAGCTACCGCGGCCCGAGAGATTAACGTAAAGACCCGCGCTGCACTGCGCTACAGAGAATGGTCCCAGCGTATTAACTTTCTAGGGCGCTATTTTGACCCAAGGGTGTTCGAGACCATTGAGAAAGATCCAACGCTGCTTTCTATGCGGCTACGAACGGTGACGATATGTTTCTGGGACATACGCGGATTCTCGCTGATGTGCGAGATATTAAAAGCCCACCCGACGTTGATTTCAGGGTTCCTTAGAGATTACTGCGAAGCTGCGGCCACGACGGTGTTTAAGCATACCGGCGTGCTAGACAAGTTCATAGGCGACGGGGCCATGGCCCTCTTTGGTGTCCTGAGCCCTGGCGAGGGGAGCGAGAAAGAGGCCGCATTGCAAGCGGTACGCGCTGCCTGCGCTTTTCGGGAAACCTTTGAGTCGATCGTGAGCCATTGGCAAGCCGAATGGAGATTGTATTCTCCGCAAGAGATAGATATCGGGTTAGGTTGTGGAATACATACAGGTGAGGCGCTTGTAGGGAATGTAGGGGCCGATTTCCGCGAACAGTTTACGGCCCTCGGGCCACACGTCAACTTTGCGTCACGAGTGGAGGCACGCGCAAAGCCTCGGCAGATTCTCGTTTCGCGATCCACCGAGGCGCGAGTGCGGGACAAGGTGGTGTTGGAGCCGGCTGGGGAAATCGACGACATCAAGAACATCCCCGGAAAATTTAGTTTGTATTCGGCTCTCGATGTAGCTCAACTCGAGATGTGATCAAACCCCACTTGAGCTAAACCGCCAATGTGCTCACCTACTTTTCGGATTGCTCACCATAAGTCGGCCAGAGGACTGTGAAGCAAGACAGTAGCGCTGTGTCCGGGCCTGAAGGCTTGCTGCTGACTCTTCCGAGGCCTAAAGGCCTCGGCTCCCTCCGGTGCTGGCTGGAGTGTCGTGCTTTCCCACCCATTCGCAAAGAACGCGAATGGACGGGGCACCCATTTTTCGTGCGGATTGGGGCTTCCTGAGAAGCAGAAGCAGATCCTTCACTTCGCTTACCCCCATCGCACTGACGTGCGATCGGGGCCCCAGACGCGCTCCGTTCAGGATGACACTTCTTGGGAGGAGTAAGGTTCGGCATGACTGAAATCATGCCTTGTTACAAAGCAAATGGGGGTGGTTGAGTCCGGGCCTGAAGGCCTTGGCGTTGCTGCTGACTTTTTCCGAGGCCTGAACGGGCTGCGGAAAAAGTGAAAAGCTCCGGGAAGAATTGTGAAATACCTCCCTCAGCGGCTAAAGCCGGTGTTAATCCAATCGACTTATCGGCACGAGTAAACTCGTGCCCTTTCAAAAGCCGCTCTTGCGACGAGTTTTTCCGCAGCCTGTAAAGGACCTTGGCTCCCCTCCGGTGCGAGCTGAAGTGTCGTGCTTTCCCACCCATTCGCAAAGAACGCGAATGGACGGAGCACCCATTTTTCGTGCTGATTGAGGTTTCCTGAGAAGCAGAAGCAGATCCTTCACTTCGCTTACCCCCCGTGCGCTGACGCGCCCGCAGGGCCCCAAACGCGCTCCGTTCAGGATGACACTTCTTGGGGGGCGTAAGGTTCGGCATGACTGAAGTCATGCCCTGTTACAAAACAAATGGGGGTGGTTGAGTCCGGACCTGAAGGCCTTGGCTTTGCTGCTGACTTTTTCCGAGGCCTGAACGGGCTGCGGAAAAAGTGAAAAGCTCCGGGAAGAATTGTGAAATACCTCCCTCAGCGGCTAAAGCCGGTGTTAATCCAATCGGCTTATCGGCACGAGTAAACTCAAGATTATTCACTTGACCAAAGTCGAGGGGGTGGCGCATGATCTTGCCATCCTACGATTTTGGTCCGAAGGGAGAGGAGCATTCGCCCCGATTGGCCGACTGGAGGTTCGGTGTGACGGTCTGCATAGCGGCTCTTTGCGAGAATAGGGATAAAGTGGTCTTGGTTTCAGACACGAAAGTCAGCTTTGGTGACTTTTCCGCAGATATGGCGGTATTAAAAATGGAGTCCGTTTTCCATCGATGGATGACATTGTTTGCCGGAGAAGATGTAGACCACATCCCCTTCATCCTCAGCCGCACCCGCAGTTTATTGTCGGCAATTCGAAAAAGAAAGGGTGCGACTGTTACGCCTCAGCAGGTAGCCAGTTCGCTTCAGCGGGCCTATGAAGAGCGTCTTGAGGCTCAGATCGAGGCAAAGGTACTTAGGCGTTATGGATATACGATCAAGTCCTTCAGAGATGAAGGAAAAAAGAAACGCACAGCGAGCGTCTATAACAGCCTTTGTTCGAAGATCGCCAGCGTTAAACTTTCTCTTAAGTTTTTGGTGGCTGGATTCGACGTGAAAAATAAGGGTCATATCATTGTCGGTGGCGGAGAAGAGTCGCCTACCGATTACACGAGCCTCGGTTTCTGGGCTATCGGAAGCGGAGCGGAAGCGGCACTAAGTTCCTTGATCTATCACAGGGAGCGCCAACATATCGGGTCTGCGCGCAGCGTGGAGGAATGCTCATACGTTGCGTGTGCGTCAAAATTCATGTCTGAATCTGCTAGGGATGTCGGGAAATATACAACAGCAGCGACCTTCAGCATGATCGATGGATTTCATACCATCATGACGAATCCGATTAGGGTAATTTGGGAGAACGAGGGAGCTCCCTCCCTTCCGAAAAATATTGAAGAGAGAGTTAAACCGCACATCGTAACTCCAGAACGAGCCGGTGAAATTGCCCAAGAGGCGGTTAATTACTTCAAGCAGTTAGAGTCTCAAAGGTCAGAGGGTCAGCAGTAATCATGTGCCGAAGCGTGTCGACGAACAGAGTTTTAGAGTTGCGCCGATTAAACCGGAATTGCATTTCCTCAAGGTAGGCTTCAAGATGTTTTGCAGAAATCCGATGCCACGTACCGATGATGCCTCTCTTCAAAAGAGAGAAGGCAGACTCGACCGTGTTGGTATGGATATCGCCGTCAACATAGACCTTCGCCTTATGCTTGATTGTTTTGTGGCGCTCTGTGAGTCCGAGAGATTTCATAGCAGTGGGGTAGGCATTGAACTCATCCGTCACGATGATGTCAACGTCTTCGCTCACGTTGTCTTTGATGTACTGTGCCAGCGTGCCGCTCTTGGCGTCTTCGGCATGGAAGAAGCGAGTTTCGCCGCCGCGTTGACGCAGGCCAATGACGATTTGCTTTTTGCAAAGAGGATTGCCCGGCTTTTGATTGCCGATCTGATGCCCGCCGACATAGGTTTCATCCATTTCGACGGTCCCATACAGCATCGTCTTTTCTGCCGTCGCCATGGCCTTGCGGATGCGATGGCACAGGTACCACGCCGTCTTGTAGGAGCCTTTGTTTGGCTCCCAGAGCATCCGCTTAAGTTGGTTGGCGCTCATGCCCTTCTTGGACTCGCAAAGCAGGTATGTTGCAGTGAACCACTTGATGAGGGGCAAATGGGAGTCATGGAAGATGCTGTTTGCGGTTACTGTGAATTGATAATCGCAGTCCTTGCAATACAGAACGCGGGGAGTATTGACCAGCCGCACAGCCGACTCATGGCAGCGAGGGCACTCAGGGCCATTCGGCCAGCGAAGGCGCTCCAAAAGTTCCCGGCAAAGATCATCATTGGAGAAGGTGTTGCAAAGCTCGATAATGGTCACAGGAGGTTCCTCCGTGGATGAGAAGAGCAAACAGACCGAGCTAAAGAAGGTTCCTTTGCGGAAATTACTTGCATCCGTGAAACAGAGCATCCGCAAGGAGATTCGTCCATCAATGTCTCTAGGTAAAACGAAGAAAAAGTGATGGTTAGCTCTTCCATGTACTAAGGATATGACAATGCCTTACTTTTGTCAAGTAAATAGTCCTGAGTAAACTCGTGCCCTTTCAAAAGCCGCTCTTGCGACGAGTTTTTCTGCAGCCTGAAAAGGCCTCGGCTCCCCTCCGGTGCGAACTGGGGTGTCGTGCTTTCCCACCCATTTTTCGTGCGGATCGAGGCAGTGCGAGAACCAGATCCCCTTCGGCTTCGCTCAGGGCAGGCTTTCACTTCCCCCGGCTTCGCCACCCCACGTGTGCTGACGCGCCCGCTTCACCACGACATGGGGCATAGTTTCCTCCTAGCGATACGTCATTCGCTCGACTTCTGCTGGATACCGGTCGCCATGGATGCGGATCTTTGCAGTGGCGCTGTCGAGTTCGCGGAGATCGTCCGGAGCAAGTTCCAGGAGAGTGGATCCAATGTTCTCGTCGACGCGCTCAAGCTTGGTGGTGCCTGGGATCGGAACGATCCACGGTCTCTGCGCAAGCAGCCAGGCGAGTGCGATCTGCGCAGCGGTTGTTTTCTTCTTCGCCGCGAAAGCCTGAATCAGATCGACCAGGGCGCGATTCGCTTTGAGGGCCTCGGGGGTGAAGCGAGGGAAGGTGCCGCGGTTGTCCTCTTTGTCGAACTGCGTGTCTTCTGTCACCGTCCCGGCAAGATATCCCTTGCCAAGAGGACTGTACGGAACCAAGCCGATCCCAAGCTCCTCGAGCGTGGGTAGTATTTCTTCTTCAGGCCGCTTCCACCAAAGCGAATACTCACTCTGCAGGGCTGTAACTGGCTGAACGGCATGCGCGCGGCGGATGGTGTGCGCGCCTGCTTCCGACAAGCCGAAGTGCTTCACCTTGCCTTGCTCAATCAGGTCCTTCACCGCTCCCGCTACATCCTCGATTGGCACCTCCGGGTCGACGCGGTGTTGATACAGCAAATCAATCGTGGCGACCCGAAGCCTTTTCAGCGATCCTTCCACGGTCTGCTTAATGTACTCCGGACGGCTGTTGAGACCGGTTGGGTGCGGATCTTCTGTCGAGTTGAATTGGAATCCGAACTTCGTCGCGATGACAACCTGGTCCCGTACGGGAGCGAGAGCTTCGCCAACGAATTCTTCATTCAAGAATGGGCCGTATACCTGAGCCGTATCGAAGAAGTTGATGCCGCGATCGACTGCGCCTCGTATCACCGCAATCATTTGCTGCTTGGTTCCGGCTACTGGACCGTGACCAGGGGTCATTCTCATGCAGCCCAATCCGATGGCCGATACTTCCAGGTTGCTCTTTCCGAGCTTCCGCATTTGCATTGCTTTCATCCTTGCGCAGAATTTTGCGCGCAATCGCCAGACTGACGCAAATTAGATCAGTAGTGTTCCCACGTCACGGACCAGTGTTCCTCGGCACGAGCCGACTCGAGGATCAAATGTCCCTCTCGGGTGAACTGGTAAACGCGCGGCAGGTCCTTGCCGACGAGGAGGTCGCGCGTATTCGCTCCCTGCACGTGATGGGTCAATGTGTGCGTCCCTTCATCGATGTCGTAGCTCCCGAAGGATGCCTCGTATCCATCCTGGACGTACTCATTGTTGCTCGCGCTGGCCGACTTGGGGTACATGAGCTGCACCGACATATGGCCATCCCGCGTGTAGATCAGCATTCCTTGCGGCTGCGCGATGTCGACAGGCTTCCCGTCCGGTCCCGGCGAATCGATATGCGCCAGATGCCACGCGCCCATCAGCCTTTCGCGGTCTCCGATCTGCTTTTTCGCCGATTGCCCTTGAGCAATTCCGGCAATTGCTACAATCGCAGCCAGCGCGCCTAGGCACAGACATTTCATCTTCGATTTCTCCTACCGATTGCGGCTTCCCACAGTGCGCTTCTGCATTTTGTTTCTCCCTTGAGGAACCAGTGAGTTCCCCATGATCGCGCTTAGCGCTTTACGAATTGCTGCATCTGCGCGGGGTAGCGCTCCCCCTGCACTTTCACGCCCGATACGGCGTTCTCAATGTTGTTGAGGTCGTCGGCGGTCAACTCCACGTTTGCCGCTCCCAGGTTCTCCTGGAGCCGATGCAACTTGGTCGTACCGGGAATCGGAACGATCCATGGCTTCTGCGCAAGAAGCCACGCTAGCGCGATCTGCGCATTGGTCACGCCCTTCCGTGCCGCAATTACACCGATCACGTCCACGATGTTTTGGTTTGCTTTGCGATTCTCCGCAGTGAAGCGCGGGACCACATTGCGGAAGTCGGTGCTGTCGAACGTCGTACTGTCGTTGATGGCGCCAGTCAAAAATCCCTTGCCCAGCGGACTGAACGGGACGAAGCCAATCCCAAGCTCTTCGAGTGTGGGCAGAATCTCCGTCTCCGGCTCTCTCCACCAAAGCGAATACTCGCTTTGGAGAGCCGCGACGGGCTGCACTGCGTGCGCGCGCCGGATGGTTGGAGCGCCGGCTTCTGACATGCCGAAATATTTGACCTTACCTTCCGCAATCAATTCCTTCACTGTGCCGGCAACGTCTTCGATGGGAACATTCGGGTCGACGCGATGTTGATACAGCAGATCGATGACGTCGGTCTTGAGCCGCTTCAACGATGCCTCGGTGACCTCACGAATGTGTTCCGGTCTGCTGTCGAGCCCTAGCGCCGGCTTTCCTTCCTTGAATCCGAACTTGGTGGCAATCACGACCTTGTCCCGGACAGACACCAGCGCTTCGCCAACGAGTTCTTCGTTCAGGTATGGGCCGTAGGCTTCTGCTGTGTCGAAGAAAGTGACACCTCTTTCGTAGGCGGTCTGAATCAACTTGATTCCCTGTTCCTTCTCGGTTGCCGGGCCATACCCGAAGCTCAGTCCCATACATCCGAGGCCCAGGGCTGAAACCTCAAGGCCGCTCTTTCCCAATTTCCGTTTCTGCATTTGTTCTCCCTTTGTGCGCGGATTATGCGCCATACTGCTCGTCGCTCACTTGCTCCAGCCAGTCGACAGTCTTCCCGTCCAGCTTTTCCTGAATCGCGAAGTGAGTCATTGCGGTGGTTGGCGCTGCGCCATGCCAATGTTTCTCACCGGGCGCAAACCAGATCACATCCCCCGGCCGGATCTCCTCGATGGGCCCGCCCCAGTGTTGCGCCCGTCCGCAGCCAGACGTTACAACGAGCGTTTGCCCGAGTGGATGCGTGTGCCATGCCGTGCGCGCGCCGGGTTCGAACGTGACGCTGGCGCCGACAACGCGCGCAGGATCGGGCGCTGTAAACAGCGGGTCGATCCGTACTGTGCCCGTGAACCAATCCGCCGGTCCCTTCCCCGATGCCTGTGAACCGACTCGCTTGATCTCCATTTGTTTCCTTTCTCCTCTACACGTTCGTAGGATGCGTCTCGCAAGAGCATCCCAGCGTGCGCCCTTAGCCGGCCGGTGCCACTCAACATTTGGTCAGCCCGTGTTTACTCCGATTTCAGCGAAGCCATATCGATCGAGAACCGATACTTCACATCGGACTTCAACAGCCTTTCATAGGCCTCGTTCACCTTCTGAATCGGAATCACCTCAACGTCCGACGTGATGTTATGCTTCCCGCAAAAGTCCAGCATCTCCTGCGTCTCGGGGATGCCGCCGATCGGCGATCCCGAAAGGCTGCGCCGCCCAAACAGCAGACCGAAAGCGGCAACCGCGAGCGGCTTCTCCGGCGCGCCCACCAGCGTGATATTTCCGTCCCGCCGAAGCAGCTGAAGGTATGCATTGATGTCGTGATCCGCAGAAACCGCATCGAGGATAAAGTCGAAGCTGCCCGCATGCTTCGCCATCTCGTCCGCGTTGCGCGAAACCACCACCTCATCGGCGCCCAGGCGGCGCGCATCGTCTGCCTTGTTCGGCGAAGTGGTGAACACCACTGTGTGCGCTCCCAGAGCATGCGCAAACTTCACGCCCATGT
>Ga0181535_10000833_pt1 | contig 43211 bp, 30 predicted proteins | sample PEATcosm2014_Bin_44_FD_119774 | JGI IMG/M metagenome (GOLD analysis project Ga0181535, IMG submission 119774) | Peatland microbial communities from MTU Mesocosm Facility, Houghton, MI, USA - PEATcosm2014_Bin17_30_metaG | ecosystem: Environmental > Terrestrial > Soil > Wetlands > Peat | place... | reverse complement strand
TCGAGCCGCAGCTCATGCAGCGATAGCAACTCCCATTGCGCACCATGATGGCCCCGCACGTCGAGCAGCTTGGCGCATCGCCCATCTCGTACATATCGCGCATGGCGTCAGCCGCGTGATAGATCCCGCGGTCTTGCAGGCTGGGCATCTGCGCCGACCCCGCTTCCCCGCCCCAGGCTTGTGCCTCTGGCGCAATGCCACCGCCCGCAGCCGAGCCGTGGCCGCTCACCTGGTTCAGCCGCTTCGCCACTTCCTCTGCCAGCTTGGCCAGGTGGTTTTGTGAGGCAGCGGCCTCTTCCTCATGATCGCTCTCTGAAAGCATGGACGGCGAGGCAGGCAGTTGCGGCGCCTGCGGAGCCAGACCTGCAAACAGCGTCAACTGCTCACCGGAGAGAAAGCGCAGATTCAACCAGCGGAAGATATAGTCCATCAGGCTCTTCGCATAGCCGATCTGTTCGTTGCCCGTCCAGCCCGAAGGCTCAAAGCGCGTGTGCGCAAACTTCTCGCACAGCACCTTCAGCGGAACTCCGTGCTGCAGCGCCAGCGAAATCGACGTCGCAAAAGCATCCATCAATCCGGAAACCGTCGACCCCTCCTTCGCCATCTTGATGAAGATCTCTCCCGGCTGGCTATTCGGATAGAGGCCCACCGTAATGTAGCCCTCGTGCCCGGCGATCGAGAACTTGTGCGTGATCGAAGCCCGCTCATCCTGCAGCCTGTGCCGCACGGCGCGAGGCGGCCCGTTCAGATCCTGCACTTCCCTCGCCTGTTCGGCTGTCGCAGACGCCGTCGTCAGCACTGCAATCGCGGCTGTCTTCGCGTAGTCCTCCAGCGTCTTCTGGAAAGTCGCTGCGGCCTCAAGCATCTGCCGCGCGCTCACCTCCATCTTCGCGCCGTTCCCGGCATCGAGCGCCTTCATATCGGCCTCGACCACAGCCTGCGCCGCCGCCATCTGCGCCAGTACGCGGCTACCCACAACATCCAGCGCTGTAGGCTCCTTCTTCGCGTCCATGCTGGTGTTCAGCGGCTGTGTTCCCTTCGACCCGTCGCGGTAGATCGCCACCGCCTTGATGCCCTGCCGCCAGCTCTCCGCATACGCCTCGGCAACGTCGTCCACCGTAGCCTCGTGCGGCAGGTTCACGGTCTTCGAGATCGCGCCCGACAGGAACGGCTGCGCCGCCGCCATCATCTTGATGTGCCCCATGTAGTTGATTGAGCGCGTGCCCTTGGCCGGCTTGAAGCTGCAATCGAACACCGCCAGGTGCTCCGGCTTGATCCCCGGCGCCCCCTCGATCGTGCCCGTCGCGTCGATGTAGCTGACGATCGCGTCCACCTCGTCGTTCTTGTAGCCCAGCTTGAACAGCGCCGCCGGCACCGTGTTGTTCACGATCTTGATCATGCCGCCGCCCACCAGCTTCTTGTACTTCACAAGCGCCAGGTCCGGCTCAATCCCCGTCGTATCGCAATCCATCATGAAGCCGATCGTCCCCGTCGGCGCCAGAACCGTCGTCTGCGAGTTGCGATAGCCGTACTTCTCGCCGTACATCAGCGCCATGTCCCAGCTCTCGCGGCTCGCGTCGATCAGCGCGTCCAACTGCGGCACATTAAAGGGTTCTCCGCTCTGCCGCGACTTGCCGATGTTGTTCACCTCCGCGCGGTGCATGCGGATCACGTCTAGAAACGGCTCGCGGTTCACATAGAACCCAGGGCAAGCCCCGCCCTGCCGCTCTACCGATGCGGTCAACGTCGTCGCCGCTCCCAGCGGTGGGCAGTTGGCCGCAATCACCGCCGACTGCAGATACGCCTGTCCGCACATAATCGCCGTCAGGCTTCCTGCCAAATCGCGCCCGGCCGCTGAATCGTACGGCAGCCCGAAAGCCATCAGCAGAGCGCCCAGGTTGGCATAGCCCAGCCCCAGCGGACGGTAGTCGTGCGAGTTCTGCGCAATCGCCTCGGTCGGATATCCGGAGTTGTCCACCAGGATCTCCATCGCTGTCACCATCGTCGAAATCGCGTGCCGGTAATCGTCAATCTCAAACACGCCCGCCGCGTTCACAAACTTCAGCAGGTTAAAGCTCGCCAGGTTGCACGCCGAGTTGTCCAGGAACATGTACTCCGAGCACGGATTCGAGGCATTGATCCGCGCCGTGTTCTTGCTCGTGTGCCACTTGTTGATCGTCGTGTCGAACTGCATCCCAGGATCGCCGCAAAGCCACGTCGCCTCGGCAATCTTCTTCATGATGTCGCGCGCCTTGTAGGTCCCCGCTACCTCACGGTCCTTCACCGTATAGGTGTTGAAGTCGCCGTTGTTCTCATACGCGCGCATGAACTCGTCGCTTACCCGCACCGAGTTGTTGGCGTTCTGGAAGAAGATCGACGAATAGGCCTCCGAGTCCGGCCCCGATCCGTCGTAGCCGGCCTTGATCAACGTGAACGCCTTGGCCTCTTCCTTCGCCTTGCAATCGATGAAATCCATGATGTCCGGGTGGTCCACATTCAGGATCACCATCTTGGCCGCGCGCCGCGTCTTGCCGCCAGACTTGATCACGCCGGCAAAGGCATCAAACCCGCGCATGAAACTCAACGGCCCCGACGCCTGCCCGCCGCCCGAAAGTTGCTCCTTCGATCCGCGGATCGACGACAGGTTCGTTCCCGTACCCGAACCCCACTTGAACAGCATCCCCTCGGTCTTCGCCAGTGTCAGAATCGAGTCCAGCGAGTCGTCCACCGCATTGATAAAGCACGCCGAGCACTGCGGATTCTTATAGCCCGTAGCCGAGTACTTCACACCGCCCGTCGAAGGGTCCCAGTGCCAATTCTTACCGTCCGCGTCCGGCTCCAGGCGGTCGCAGCCCACGTTGAACCATACCGGCGAGTTGAAGGCCGCCTTCTGCGTCAGCAGCAGGTGCACCAGTTCGTCATGGAAGATCCGCGCATCGTCCACCGTGGCAAAGTAGCCGTTGGTTAGGCCCCAGTCCCGCACCGTCTCCACCACGCGTCCCACCAGTTGCCGAACTCCGGTCTCCCGCTCCGGCGTCCCAATCTGCCCGTGCAGATACTTCGAGGCCACAATATTCGTCGCCGTCATCGACCAGTCGACGGGCACTTCCACGTCCTTCTGCTCGAAGATGCTGTTGCCCTTGGTGTCTGTGATCGAAGCGGTCCGCCGCTCCCATTGCACTTCGTCGTAGGGCGAAACACCTTCCCGTGTAAAATGGCGCGTTGCGGTCAATCCTCGTTGCGTATAGGGCGTCTGAAGGGCGGCAGCGGAAGTCTGAAGATATGTTTCGTTCATGGGGATCCTCTCGATACTGGCAAAATTGGTGAAACTAGCCCTCAAACCAGACGCTGGAAGGCCTGGAAGCGGGTTCTGGTGCTGCATGTCAAACAAACGGGAAACTGGGATTGGAATGTACTACTTAATCTCGTCTCTCAACGGCATCCCGGCGGGTAGTCACGCCTGTCTTTCGTTACAATTCAATTACAGCCGCAAATGAAAAAGTACCGCTGTCTGTGGTGCATGTCAACAAGAAACCACAATATCTAGTGTTTTGTTTGCGTTCCCCGCATCAATCTTCTAAATACAGCCACTTGCCTGTGGAAAGCTCAAAATGGCCTTGCGGGACGCGGATTTCGGCCTTCAAAAATCTGCCCCAAATTTGATGCACTGTCCCTTTTTCGCGTCTCCCCGGACCTGCCATCCCAGCCGGCCCCGTCTGTCCAGCCCTCCAATCAAGCCTAGCCCCGCCCGCTACCGCCCGCAAGGCGCAAAAACGGTGCAGATTCCATCCTTTCCTGTGCGAATTGTGGAGATTAGGTGCGCTTTAGGGCGGTTACCGGAGCGCAATGGGAGATTTATGGCTCGATATGCTGCTTGGCTCTGGTCAGTACTTGACCAGGAGTCCGATCTTGATTCCGTTGGCCCGCTGATAGGACGGCGCGCTGAATCCGTTTGTGTACGCAATCGTGACAGCCAGATGCTGATCGTTCGGCGTCACGCTGAAGGTCGCCACATTGACCGCCTTCCACCCACTGACGGTCTCAAGGTACGGGTTCCCTGCCTTGTCGTTCACCGCCGTGTGCTCGGTCGTAAGCAGGTACCTTCCCGTCAGGTACGATTCGAACCCAAGCCAGCGATAATTGAAGATCCCGTCGATCTGAGGCACAAATCTGCCGATCGAATAAGTCGGGATGGTGCCAACAGTCACCTTCTTTGAGTTGGTCACTGTTGCCGGGGCCAGCGCTCCCCCCCGCCTCGAATCCGGTGTGAAAGTGGAGATTCCATCCGGTTATTGCGTATCCGCCTTTAAAATCTCCATCCTTTGGCATCTTTGACGGATCATGCGTCAATGCGGTCCGCACCAGTTGCGTCTGATTCAACCTGCCCCAATCCCACAAAACATCACCGGCAGCCAGCATGTTTCTGTGATTCAGCGCCAGGTTGGTCTCATACGTCGGCGCAAAAATCAGTTCTTCCCCAAGCGTCTTTCCGTCGACGAATCTCTTCACTGAGGCGCCCGAGAAGTCGATCACATCCTTCGCCGACTGCCCGCCGATCTTGTTGTTTCCTATGTTGGCGATCGCCGAAAGCCAGGTCAGTATCGTCGGCCCCCTGAACTGCTTGAAAAATGGCGCAAGCTTTCCATCCATCACCCAGGCCGGCGCAGTCCCGGTTCCGGCGGTAATTGTGCCGTTGATCCAGAGCCACGCATTGTCCTTGCTGGCGGGCGCCTTGCTCTGGCCGAGGCTCGAGCTTCCGTCAATCTGCAGCGCGGCCCCGAGCACATTGCTCAAGCCATTGATCTGCACCGGCGACTTGGGAGATGTGTCGCCGTTGACTGAAGAACGCTTTTCGATGATGCCTTGAATCAGGCTGATCGTCCGCGGATTGCCCAGGTCGGCTTTCGCAAGCGAGTCCATGTCGATCTCGCAGAGCGTTGTCGCGCTGAGGTCTATCGCCAACCCCGGCAGTTGAAGAGAGACCGCTGAATGGTGTGTCCTGCTGGCGGGGCACTCGCCTTCCGCGCTGTTGGCCAGCGGCGTCTGGCTGCCGGGCAACGTAAGCGCGACACTGGAAAACAAATTGACGCTGTCCTTCCCGGCTCCGGGCAAAAGCTTCAGCGCCGGTGTGGTGTCGATCGACACGGTGTCTGTTTTGCCCACCGGGTCGCCGTGCGAAATCACCAGCGAGTAGCGCTGCTTCGACGCAAATTGAAACTCGCCCTGAAGAAACCCGGCCAGCGACCACGATGGATCCTGCATGCCCTCCGTCATCAGCGGCTGCGACGTTCCATGTACAGAGTTTCCGGTCTGGACATCCGTAAGCAGAACCGAGGTACAGCCCTTCACGCAGCCAACGTGGACCAGCACTTGATTCTTGCTTAGAACTACATACGAAGTGGACGAATCCTGAGCGCCGCCCATCATTCCGCCCATGGATGCAAATACTCCCAGAACCAGGAGCAGCTTCCCGCCGATGGCCCCATCCAGTCTCATAGCTCTCCGTTCTCCGCATTGATCGTGGCAACACAAGCCCTTTGCGCTTTACCAGCCCAGCGTGCCTTCCAGCGTCCCTACCGTGCAGGGATTCAGCCCCTGAATAAACGGCTGATCGATAACCTGCCCTGGCCGCGCGTGCGGGCTCAGTTTGTCCGCGAGGATCGCAGCTCCGGCGTCCCAGTTCGATGCAAGCGCACTGCCGGAACCAGCCCAAAGTGCCTTCAGGTCGTCTCCATCATCGGGCAGGCCTGGAAGATTTGCCCACTTTCTCACGATTCCCCGGCTTGAGGCCTGAGGCGCGTGCCCTGCCTGCGAGCCGGAAACTGGCCGGCGCTGCGTCCGCGGCTGCGTTCCTGGAACATCCTTTCCGTTTGACATCGATGTCCCTCCTGAACAGAAATGAGCAGCTTCCCGGCGCATTCGGGCCGGCACGAGCACCGCCGGTAACACAACAAGCCTCGCGCCCCGGCCACTGCCTGCCGCGCGTAGCCCAATACACATCGGGTGTAGCCCTGGAGATGGAGAAAGCCCCGCTTTATCAGCCGGAGAATAGGTGGAGCGTAGCTCGACCGCTGGCCGCTTGCCAAGAGAAAAATGCGGACCCATTCAAAATGCCGGTCACTTCACGAGAAAGCCCGGAAACGAATCCGGCAGCCTCTCGCAAACGCACCCCAGCGCAAAGCCGAAAATGCGGCCCCGCGCAAACACGCACGAGACCGCATTGCGGCTTCTTATCCGCCAGTCGGAAGGTAATCAGTTTGCCTGCAGGAACAAAAGCGCCATCACATACGTGACGGTGCACGGCAGCTTGATCAGCAGGCGCCACCCTGTTGCGCAAAGAAAACGCCGCCCATTTTCAGGCGACGTTTTCTTTGCATTTCGAAGCCAGGAATCAGTTGCTTTCCTTGGTCTCAATCCTCATGCCATAGAACGATTTACGCACGAAAAACGCCGACACCAGGAAGAATACGACTGTCAGCACGTGGGTGAGAATCGGATTGGTCGCCGTGAGCGTCACGGCCAGTTCGACCGCAAGCAGTCCGAACAAGGTCGTGAACTTGATAATCGGGTTCATGGCCACCGACGAGGTGTCCTTGAACGGATCGCCGACCGTATCTCCGATCACGGTTGCGTCGTGCAAAGGTGTCCCTTTCTGTTTCAGGTCCACCTCTACGACTTTCTTCGCATTGTCCCAGGCACCGCCGGCATTGGCCATGAAGATCGCCTCGTACAATCCGAAGATCGCAATCGAGAACAGGTAGCCGACGAACAGGAACGGCTCCATGAACGCGAACGATAGCGTAGCGAAGAAGACGGCGAGGAAGATGTTGAACATCCCCTTCTGCGCGTACTTCGTGCAGATCTCGACCACCTTCTTGCTGTCCGTGACCGATGCCTTCTCTGCGCCTTCCAGATGAATGTTCGCCTTGATGAACTCGACCGCGCGGTATGCGCCCGTGGTCACCGCCTGCATCGAAGCGCCAGCGAACCAGAAGATCACCGCGCCGCCGCAGATCAGCCCCAGCATGAAGGGCGCGTGCAGCAAAGAGAGTTTTTCGACGTTCTGGGTCAATCCGTGGGTCAGGGCCATGATGATCGAGAAGGTCATGGTGGTTGCGCCCACCACGGCTGTGCCGATCAGCACCGGCTTGGCCGTAGCCTTGAAGGTATTGCCGGCTCCATCGTTGGCTTCCAGCAGGTATTTTGCGCGTTCGAACTTCGCGTCGAAGTTGAAGTCCTTCTTCAACTCGGCTGCGATGCCGGGAATGGTTTCGATCAACGACAGCTCATAGACGGATTGAGCATTGTCGGTAACCGGGCCGTAGGAATCGACGGCAATCGTTACAGGTCCCATGCCCAGGAACCCGAACGCCACCAGGCCAAACGCGAAGACGGCCGGAGCCAGCATCATTCCCGCCGGATTATTGAACGAATCCGGTATGCCCATACTGAAGAAATAGCCCAGGCCCATCAGCGCCACCATGCTGAGTCCCAGCCAGTAGGCCGACATATTGCCGGCTACAAGACCAGACAGGATGCCCAGGGAAGCTCCGCCTTCCTTCGCGGAGGTGACCACTTCTTGCACATGAGCCGAGTTGGTCGAAGTGAAGACCTTGACCAATTCCGGGATGAGCGCGCCCGCCAGGGTTCCGCAGGAGATGATCGAAGCCAGCTTCCACCATAGCGTCGGGTCACCGCCGAGATTGGGAAGCATCAGGTAAGTGACGACGTAGGTCAGGGCGATGGAAACGATGGAGGTGATCCAGACCAGCGAGGTCAAGGGCGCCTCGTAGTCCATATCGTCGGAGTTGGCGTATTTCGCCTTGACGATCGCGCCATTCAGGAAGTAGGCGGCCGAGCTGGAGATCAGCATGGCCACGCGCATGACAAAGATCCACACCAGCAGTTGCGCTTGCGTGTCGGGAGTCCGGACGGCCAGCAGGATGAAGGTGATCAAGGCCACGCCGGTGACGCCGTAGGTCTCGAAACCGTCCGCGCTGGGGCCAACCGAGTCGCCTGCGTTGTCGCCCGTGCAGTCGGCGATCACGCCCGGGTTGCGCGCATCGTCTTCCTTGATCTTGAATACGATCTTCATCAGATCGGAGCCGATGTCGGCGATCTTGGTGAAGATGCCGCCGGCAATACGAAGAGCCGCGGCACCCAACGATTCGCCAATGGCGAAGCCGATGAAGCAGGGACCGGCAAAATCGGCCGGGATGAACAAAAGGATGAACAGCATGATGAGCAGTTCGACCGAGATCAGCATCATGCCCACGCTCATGCCCGCCTTCAGCGGAATCGCAAAGCATGGATACGGCTTGCCCTTCAAGCTCGCGAACGCTACGCGTGAGTTGGCAAAAGTGTTGACGCGAATTCCAAACCACGCCACCCCGTAGCTGCCCGCGATACCCACCAGGCTAAACAACAGAATGATCGGCAGCGTAACCGCAACCGATTTTCCTGGCACCGGCGCAAGCCAGCCAAAGTAGAGAGCAATAATCACCGCGATGAATGCCCAGAGCAACATGATGAACTTGCCCTGCGTCACCAGATAGGTTTTGCAGGTCTCGTAGATCAGCTCGGACATTTCCCGCATCGATTTATGAACCGGCAGGTTCTTCAACTGCTCAAAGATCACCAGGCCGAACAACAGGCCGGCGGCGCAGAACAGCAAGCCGATCGACAGAAGCTGATGCCCGTTCAAACCAAAAAAATTCGCGAAACTTACGCTCGACAAATCCGGCAGTTTCAGGCTGGCTTCGCCGCCCCCCGCGTGTTCCCCTTGCCCGTAGGCGAATGTGGGAAGCAGCAGGGCCAGGGCCGCCACGGTTTTGTACTGACGCTTCAAAAATGGCACCAGAAGCGAGAGCGCACTCACGCCCAGAAAGAAATACACCCAATACGTTGCAGTCACAATTCCTCCCGACTTTAAGGTTTTTGAAGCCGTATTGACAGACGGCCCCGAGATTACGCGCCCCATCGAACCACTGAGGGAATGCCACCGGAAGGCTATCACCCGCATTGGTCGCTGTCGAGTGATTGCAGTCACAGGTTTCTTGAGCGGGTTTCGTACTTGATGCGCGTCCCGTAACGGAACGATGAAAGCGTCTGCCGCGAATATCCGGCAATTACCCGTTTCCCGAATCTTCGTCCCATCACTCCACCGGCACGTCGAACTTGTCGTCCCGCAGCTTATCCGTCAGATCCTGATCGCCCACATTCCTTACCTCGCCCCCCGGCAGCGGATGCAGCTTGAACAGTACCAGCACATTCCGCTCTGGATCGTCCAACGCCGGAAAACTCGCCACCTGTTCCAGCGAGTAGTGAATATGCAGGTCCTCCAGCGTGCCAGGGTCGAGGTCGTTCCAGGCCGCGTACCAGCCCGGCTTGTAGAGCGTTATCTTTGCCGGCAGGTCGGGAATCTTTGCGCTCGGCACAACGAAATCGTCGCACAACGACGGCAGATGGCTGATAAGCGAAATATCGTCCCCGCTGATTGATAGCAGCAGCCGGTTCCCATTCGGATGCGTATCTATATAGTGTGTAAGCTGCTCGGACGCGGTCACAAAGGTGTACTCCGGGTGCGTGGCATAGTGAACCACCCGCGCGCTATTGATCCCCGCTGCCACCACCGAAAGCACAATCACCGCCCAACCGGCGATATGCGCCTCCGGAAGACGATGAAACGGCTCCTCCGCCGCAAGACTCACCATCGCCTCGGCCGAACGCGCAATCAGAATGAAGCAGAAAACCCCCACCACCGCAAAGTAGCGCGGCTGCGGATGGTTCTGCATGGTCATGAAGAAGATGTATCCGGCCCCCGCCCAGATCGACGCACCAAACACCGGATCCAGCAGCAATTCTCTGCCTCCGGAGCGCCACCACGCCACTACCGCCGCCAGCACCATCAGCCCCGCCAGCGGAATCAATATGTGGTCCACCCACAGTCCCCCGTGGACCGACCAGAGCGCGCTCACCAGCGGCCAGTAAATCTCCCGCGGCTTTGGGTAGTCGTTGATGAAGAAAAGGTAGCGGTAGTCGCCAATCAGCCCCTTGTGCACCAACATGGCCATCCAAAGCCCGTATGCGACCGCAAATGTTCCCAGCGCCGCCACAGCGCACCGCAGCGCTTTCATGCGCGTGTGCCGCAAAGGCACCAGCAGCGCCCACCCCACCGCCGGCAGCAGAAACACCGCCGTCGTCTTGGACAGCATCATCAGCGTATACAGCACGCCAATCCCGATGGAAGCCAACACCGGCCGGCGCATCCGCGGCAGCCGCACCGCCACGTTCATCGCGCACAGCGTCAGTGCCGTCAGCAGCGGCTCCAGAATCGCCAGTCTGCTAAAGCAATAAAGAAATGGGCTGGTCACCATCAGCGTCACTGCCAGCAGTCCCGCCCACCGCGGCCCGGTCGACCGGATCAGCCAGTAGCTCAGCAGCAGATTCGCAAAGAAGAACGCCACTACCAGACCCCGCGCGGCCTCCGGCGTCACCCCAGTCGCAAAGAACAGCAGCCACTCCAGAACCGGCAACACCGGCAGCGCCACCGCCGGATTGAAGTCCCCCGCCACATACCAGTTCAGGCCCAGGTGCGCACGAATCGCCGCGTTCCCATACCAGCCCTCGTCCGTGTACTTGGCCCAGTCCAAGATCCACGGCGAGTGGTTCGGAAAGTCCGCCCTCAGATGCAGCGCATGAAGAGCCGCAAACACGCAGATGAGGGCCAACCAGCACACCAGGCACAAGCGCCTCACTGAATTTGACTTAAGGTTCAACGGCTGCAACTCCCCGGGAGAGAGCCCCGCCGGAGGCTGCCTCGCATCTGTCTCCCAGTGTTCTCAGGAACCTGAAACTGGGGTGAGCGACGCCTCGGTAGGAATACTTCGAGTATACCGCGCCCCACCCGCGCTATCCGGCAAACAACCGGCTGCAGACCCATTGAAGCGGCCGTGTATCTTCCCTGGCATTCAAACTGCCGCGTCTTCCGCCGCTCCGCAAAAACACCGCCTCCCCCGTTCATGTTTTTTCCCCCATCGCCGATGAAACCACTGTCGACCAATCCATGGGTCACGGAGGCGAGGCACATTGAGATCGATGCAAACCGCCGCTCAATTCCAACCTCCAGTCGCCGGGCTTTCACTCGTTGATGCCGAGGCCCAACCCCTCGTCCAGATCGTCGGCATCAGCGCGGCATGGCGCAAGCTGCTGATGCAGGCGGAAATGGCCGCGCCCCACCTCCAGGTGGCCGCCATCGAAGGCGAACACGGCACAGGCAAACACACCCTGGCCCGCTATCTGTTCAGCCGCTCGCCCCTGGCCCATGCCCAATTCCAGCGTCGCGATGCCCGCGAGTGGCTGGCTACCGACGGCGACCCCTCCACCCTTGCCGGCTTCATCTATCTCGACCGCGTCGACCTGCTCGCCCCTCCAGGCCAGGGTCTGCTCCTCGGCGTTCTTCGCGCCCTTCAGGATCGCCCCGCAGGCCGCGCCGTTCTACTCGCCTCGTCCCAGACCTCTCTGCGCCAGATGGCCGGTCAGGGCCTCCTCTTGCCCGACCTCGCCTTCCGCCTTACCGCCATTCGCTTCGCCATTCCGCCACTGCGCCAGCGCCGCGAAGACATCACTCCGCTCGCCCAGTGCCTCCTTAACCGCATCTGTGCCCGCTATCAGCAGCGCCCCGTTCTCCTCGGACCCGGCGCCCTCGCCCGCCTCCTCCAGCACAACTGGCCCGGCAACGTCCGCGAGCTCTCCAGCGTCCTTGAAACCGCCCTGCTCGAAGCCGACAACGGCGTCATCCTCGCCGGCAACCTCGCCCTGCCCACCGAGCCAGAACTCCAGGCAATTCAACCCCCGGATACCCGTCCCGGCGACCTCTCCCTCGACGCCGTCATCCGCCATCACGTCCAATACGTCCTCGACCTCAACCGCGGCAACAAACTCCGCGCCGCACGCCAGCTCTCCATCAGCCGCTCCACCCTCTACCGCATCCTCGGCAACGAGTCCCTCCTCTAACGCGCTTTAGGTGAAGCGTGCGCTCCTCCGACGAAGCATGCGCTTCAGGCAAAGGCTACGAGTTTCAAGTGAAGGGTACGGGCTTCATCCCGTACATAATCTCCGCAAAATGAACGCGGGCTTTAGCCCTTGAGCGAATGCTCCTTCGAACTGGACGCCGCACCCCTGCACCCCCACTCGATATACTGTCGAGTCCCGAAAGAGGTGTGTATGCATCGGCGCGAATTTCTCATGGCTTCCGCTTCCCTGGCCTTCTCGTCTCTTGCCAGCTCCAGTGTGCCCGGCTCCCGCATCTCCGTCCAACTCGCGCCGCCCTCCGCCGACTGGCCTCTCATCCCCGCCGACTTCCTCGGCCTCAGCTATGAGTCCGGCCAACTCTACAACCCCGACTTCTTCTCTCCCCGTAACCAGCCGCTCATCGCCGCCTTCCGCGACCTCAACCCCACCGGCATCCTCCGCCTCGGCGGACACTTGAGCAACATCGCCCCCTGGGAAGGCGTCGGCCTCAACGATCCCAAGCAAATACGCGGCGTCCGTCACGGCATTGAAGACTACTGGGAGTGGCCTCTGGTCGACCCCACCATCCAGCGCAACAAGCACGGCATGCTCACGCGCAAGGCCCTCCAAAACCTCCGCGGCTTTCTCGACGCCGTCAACTGGCGTCTGATCTACGGATTGAACTTCGCCTGTGGCAGCGCCGCCCGCGCCGCCGACGAAGCCTCCGCCGTCGCCAGCATCATGGGCGACTGCCTCATCGCCTTCGTCGTCGGCAACGAGGCTGACGGCTTCGCCGAAGACCCCTTCTTCCGCGACAAAGACTACGGCGTCTCGCAATACCTCGCCGAGTACGAAACCTGGGTCAGGACCATCCGCCAGCGCGTCCCGCACGCAAACTTCGCCGGCCCCGATACCGACGGCAAAGTCGACACCTGGGTTCTCAAATACGCTCGCCGCACCCGTGGCGATGCGATTCTCCTCACCAGTCACTTTTATGGAATGGGTCCTGCCAGCGATCCCTCTATGACCGCCGAGCGCCTGCTGCGCAAAGTGAATCCCGACCTCGAAGCCCAGATCGCCGCCGTCGCCCACGCCCGCCGTGCCGCTGGCGGAACCCCCTACCGCATGGACGAAGGCAACTCCTGTTTCGGTGGCGGCCGCAAAGATGTCAGCGACGCCTACGCCTCCGCCCTCTGGGCCGCCGACTACATCCTCAAGTCAGCCTGTGCCGGCTTCGCCGGAGTCAACTTCCACGGCGGCGGCATTGGCGTCTACACCCCCATCGAGACCTCCGATACAGCGCCCGCCCTGCCCCGCCCCGTCTACTACGGCATGAAGTTCGCGCAAAAGTTCTCAGGCTATCGCGTAGCCCCCTGCCCTCTAGACACTCCCGCCAACATCACCGCATATCAGGGAGTCAAACCAGAAGGCAGCAATCAAACAAGCCGCAATCCCAAAAAGCAATTGCTAGCCCTCGTAAACAAGGGCAACGCCGCCGTCCAACTAACTCTCCCGCCAAGTTTCGCCTCAGCAAGGCATCTGCAGCAATGGAATCTCACCGGCCCTTCGCTAACCGCCAAGACCGGCATAAACTTCGCCCCAGCGCCCCATGCCCGCACATCCACCTCAATTGAAATCCCCGCCGACTCCGCAGCGATCTTCGAAATTGAATAACCTTGCCGTCTCAGGGGAGGAAGGCGGAATTGAAGGGTAACTCCCAAGTAGGCGGCCAACCGGGAGTTGGAGAACTTTGTGGCCGCAATGTACCCAGCCAGCGCCTCGGTTCATACGAAAAACCGGCAACCAACATCTGACTGCCCAATGTCCGTGTTGCCCGTCGCACCCACAATGAAGCGCTACGTCCTCGGGCTCTTGCGCCATTCGTGATTGATCCCTCTTTTTAAGTGCCCATAAACTTGGAAATGAGCACCTGCGGCAGCCAGGCGTGAAACCGCCATATACAGCTCCTGCATCTCGCAGGCAACTGCCCGATGAACAGCTCTGGAATATCGGACAGGCAAAACCGCGATGATTTGACGTGGGTACTACCGCAAAGAGGGCAATTCATCAGGGGCAGACCCCCAGTGACCCAGTCGCCGCAGAACCTGAATATTCCGTCCGCGCACTTGCCGGCGGCCCCAGACGCTGGTAATGGGTTTGACCGGTAGAATTCGTCAATCTCTCCGCACGTGGATGAGGAGGGATCGTCTCGAACATTGCGAAGCCAAACAGGTCCTCCATGCACAGACGTTGGGTCGGGCGCCCGGGCCCAGTCATGGCGTCCACGGACTGGATCAGGCGAGCCGTACCTGTACCTTCCTGGTAGAAAGCATCGGCGGCAACCCCGGGCGGTACGCCATTCCCTGAATATCCGCCGCCCATTGCAAGCACGCGGATCGATGGAAAATCGCGACGGACCGTTAAGAGAAACTTCAAGCCGGACGTACCCGGCATGTCGAGGTCGGAGAGGAGGATGTCGGGTAAATCGTGCCGGATCTTCAACAGCGCAGAGGATCCGTCTTCGGCAGTCCGCACACTATACCCAAGTTCGGAAAAGACACGGGACAAAGATGTTCGCTTCAAGATGTCATCCCCGACAATGAGGAGTGTCACAAGCCTATCGGGCATCGGTCACCTCGTTCACACCAGATAAAGAGCATGAACCCAGCATCCCATAACATTGATCAGCATCCTGTTCAATTCTGCTCAGGCCCGAAGGCCCGTTGGTCGCAAGATACCCACTCCAAGTTTCTTTGAATCTTAATCTCCCGCAAACCGAGGGAGCCCCATCCTTTCCGCTTCTTTCTGCGGAAAGGGCGGGATAGCAAATCACGCAACCTGCCAGCTTCCCTATTCCCTGTTCCCTGTTCCCTCCGTCAGCACCTCAGCCAGCAGCACCGGGTCCACATTCCCCCCGCTGACAATGGCCGCGGCCTTTCGGTAATCCGGTAGCTCCGCGCCATGGAACAGCAGCGCCGCCACCGATACGGCCCCGCTAGGCTCAGGAACCAGATGCGTCACAGCCACAATCGCCCGCATCGCGGCGCGAATCTCCGCCTCGGTGACAGTAATAATCCCATCGACAAACTTTTGGATGTGCGCAAAATTCCGCTCGCCCACGCTCTGCGTGCGTAACCCATCGGCAATCGTCCGGCTCGTCAACTCCGCGCCCCACGTCACAATCTTCCCGGTGCGAAAACTCTCCGCCGTATCCCCAGCCAGTTCCGGCTCCACGCCAAACACCTTTGCCTGCGGCCGCAACTGCTTCACCGCCGCGGCCACGCCGGCCAGCAACCCGCCGCCGCTCACCGGCGACAGAACCAGATCCACCTCCGGCCACTCCTCCACAATCTCCAGCCCGCAAGTCCCCTGCCCGGCGATGATCTGCTCATCGTCGTAGGGAGGCACAACCACGTATCCGTGTTCGCGCACCAGCTTCTCGGCCATGGCCAGCCGCTCGCTCGATGCCACGCCCACGTCCACGACCTCAGCACCCAGCGCCAGCGTGGCCGCACGCTTGATGGCCGGCGCATTCGACGGCATCACAATCACGGCTTTTGCCCCCACCTCGCGCGCCGCATAGGCCACCGCCTGCGCATGGTTCCCGCTCGAATAGGTAATCACTCCGCGCGCAATCTCGCTCGGCGTAAGCTGCAGAATCTTGTTCGCCGCCCCGCGCATTTTGAACGCGCCAATCGGCTGCAGGCTCTCCGCCTTCAGCCGTATCTCCCGCGGAAAGCCGTACCCAGCCACGCCAGGAAACGGAGCCCGCACCAGCGGCGTCTTCACCGCAACATGCGCAATCCGCGCCGCCGCAGCCCGAATCGCCTCAATCGTCACCAACCCTTTTGCCTCAGCGCTCACTCTCAAACCTCGTCACTACATTTCGCAGATGCTCTCACCCAACTCAACAGTATCGCCCATCGGCCGCCGGCGCATCTCTGCAATCTCCGCCAAAAACAAAAGCGCGGCAGCCGAAGCCGCCGCGCCTTAGGGTTGTGTTCGTCCTTCGTCTAGAAGGTGAACTTGGCTGCCACCTGCAATTGACGGGGGCCATAGAGACTGCTGTTGGTGGTGGACTTGGCGTTGAATGCGGTGGCGCCGGTACCCGTGTACGGGCTGAAGCAGCCCTGCAGCGAGGACGTGGATGGAGCTGCGGTGGTAGCCGAGCAGAACTCCTTGCTGCCCGAAGGCAGGGTAATGGCGGTGGTGCTGGAAGCTGCGGTGTAGGTGCCATAGCTGGTGTTCACACCTTGAACGATGGTCTGGTTCAGGAAGTTGAACGCGTCGAGGCTTAGATCCACCGACATGGTTTCGTGGATGGGGAACTTGCGCGCCAGGCGAAGATCGGCGTCGTTCCAACTCGGCATGGGAATGCTGTTGCGTCCGATGTAGGGGGGGCGCCCGTTGGTGGCCGAACCAGTACTGGAGCTCATGGCGCCACCATAGATGCCGCCGTCATCTCCGTAGCTGGTGGCCGAAGTGGAGCCTGAGTAGATGCTGGAACCGGAAAGGCCCAGATACACGGGCTGGCCGTCGGAAGCGATCTCGCTGCCGGAGAAGACCCAGCCATCGACCACGAAGCGCGCCAGCGGGTTCTCGATACTGAAGGTAGGTTGATAAACGAAGGTCAGCGTAAAACGGTTGCGGACGTCGGTGTCCGACTGGCCGTTTTCGCCCCTGACGTTATTGGGATCCAGCGGCACATCGCCACCGTAGAAGGTGCCGTTGGAACCGCCCACTTGGCCGGTATCGGAAGCGTGCGCCCAGGTGTAATTGCCCACGAACTCCAGGCCATTGGCAATGGGCCTGCGGATGGTGGCGGCCAGGGCGTTGTACCAAGTGTTGGCTACGCTGAAGCCGGTGTTAAAGGAGGCCAACTGCGTGCTAGCGTTCTGCGCCGCACCGGCAACCTGGTAGCGGCGATCAGTGGGAAGGTAGACGGGAACCGTCATCTGCTTGATGAGGCTGCCATTGGCGTCAAGAACGTTATAGCTCTTGATGCCGTGCGGCGTCTGGCCAATCAGTTGCGAGTCGAGGAAGACCGGCAGGCGCATGCCGCGGGTGCCGATGTAACCGATGCTCAGCGAGAGCTTGCCCGGCAGCAGTTGCTCGACCGACAGATCCGCTTCGTGCGCGTAAGGCGGTACAAAGTTCGGGTCCAGCCCGTGGAAGCTCTGCGTACCCAAAAGACTGGGGCCCTTTACGCTGGGAACCGCGCCGCCCGTCGGAATGAGCGCCGTGCCGAGCAAGGGGCCCGGGACCGGGAGGGGCACGTTGGGATACTGCTCTGTGGCAGAAGTGACAAAGGAAGAAGTGCAGCTCGATTTGCAGCCCGAGTAGTTGTAGTTGACCTGCACTACACCGTTTTCTACGCGCATGGCGTAGTAAGTGGAACCCTGGTTCAGAGCGGTGTAGATGCCGTATCCGCCTCGAATCACCGTGCCCGGCATCGCGTTGTAAGAGAAGCCGATGCGCGGCGTCACGCGGTCGGCGACGTTCTTGATGGTCTGGGTGTACTCGCTGGAAATGTTCGGATAGTTGTTGTTGACCTTGCCCGGAGGCGGCGTAATCTGGATGTCGTAGCGCACCCCGGCGTTGACCGTCAGCTTGCGGTTCACGGCCCAGCTATCCTGCACGAAGACATCGTACATGTTCATATAGAAGTCGTCTTTACCCTGAGTGCCAGCAGCGGTATTCACCTGGTCGTAGGTCTGCACGAAGGTGTTGTAGTGATAGCCGGCGTATGGATCGGTATTGCCGCTCTGGCCCTGGAAGGCGTCGAGGATCCAATCGGTGAACTGGGTGCCGTTATTGGTGTCGCTGTAACTGTAGATTCCACCGCCCTGGAAAAGGTTGATCATGACCTCGTGAATGTTGTTGACATCGCCGCCGAATTTGAGCGTGTGACGGCCCTTTGCCCAGCTGAAGACATCCGAACCCTGAATGCGATGCTCATCGGGCTCTGCGATACGGGGAAGCGCGTTGGGCATGCCGAAGGTGAGCGCTCCAATTCCAACCGAGGGACCCGAATCGTTGGCGCCGGCCGTCTCCAGGTCGCGGCCCCACTGGCCATGGACCTGATTGACCATGCTGCTGTTGATGGTCGTAGTCAGGCCGCCCACCAGGAAGCGCTCGTGATAGTAGGTGGTTGCATTAGCCGTCGGCGAGCCGTTGGAGATCGTCGGGGACGAAGTGTAGCCGTTGGTCGAGGTGAAGTTGGCGAAGTTGAAGTCGACGAAGGCATCGTTCTTCGAGTTGATGTGGTAATCGAGACGCGGGAAGAACAGATCCTGCTTCGCGTAGCGGGACGGCGCTGCCTGCCCCACGTTGCTCAGGAACTGGATTCCCGCCGTGCACAGACCATCACTGATGAAAGCGTTGGGGTCGCCCGAAGGCGGGGTATAGTAGCCGGCCGCTTGAGCCGTTTTCGTCGGACACTGATATGGAGAAACGATCGTGCCGTTGCTGTTGGGAGCCGTAGGCGTCAGCGTGATGGTATTGGTGTTGTAGTAGAGAGCGCGGCCCACCTTGCGGAAGCCGTCATAGGTCAAGAAGTAGAACAGCTTGTCCTTGATCAGCGGTCCGCCCACCGAGCCGCCGAACTGGTTCTGCTGGTGAATGGGCTGGGTCAGCAATGTCTTCGCCAACAATGGTGTGCTGGCCGCGCTACCGTAAAGGGCGTTCCACTTGCTGTACGGATCCAGGGCATTCAAATCCGGATACCGCAGGTAGTAGAAAAGATCGCCATGCATGTGGCTGGTGCCGCTCTTGGTGATCGCGTTCACCTGCCCGCCGGCCGCCTGGCCGAACTCCACCGAGTAGTTCGAGGTCTCGGCCTGAAACTCCTTGATCGAATCCACCGAGTAAACGTAGGGCGCGCCTGAAGCGCGACCGCGCGCCTCGGCAAACAGCATCTGATTGTTGTTCGCGCCGTCCACGTAGTTCTGGTTGTAGAGGCCGCTGATACCGTGGAAGCTGATCAGGCCCGAACTGCCGTCCTGGGTTACGGCCGGGGTCAAAAGCACAAAGCTCGACCAGTTGCGGGCATTGACCGGAAGGTTCTGGACCATCTGCTGGTCCATGACCTGGGAAACTTCGGTCTTTTCGATATCCAGGATCTGCGGGGCCGCTTGCACTTCGACCGTCGTGCTGGAGGAACTCACCTTGAGCGTGAGATCGATGGTAAGCGTCTGGCCGACCTGGAGAGCAAGATTCGATGACTCAACCTTGCCGAAATTGGGAGCCGTTGCACCCACTTTGTAGTGCCCAGGCATCAGAAACGGCGCCGTGTAAAGGCCAGAGCTATTCGTCGTGTACGCGTGGACCACGCCCGTGTCGGTATTGATCACGGTCACCGAGGCCCCAGAAATGACTGCCTGGGCTACATCGGTCACGGTTCCGTTGATTGTGCCTGCGCCCGACGTCTGCGCTAACGCGGTGACGCCTGTAATCGAAAGGAAGAATGCCGCCAAGGCCAGCACGGCGAAACACCGTTGGGGACAAAGACGCTGCAACTTCTTCATATTTTTGGCTCTCCTGGAAGGGGTTTTGTACCTAGAGATGGCTACATGGTACCACTCAAATGCACTGCGTCAAAAAACTTAATATTGTCTTTGGCGTCACGCATAAAGAGCGTGAGATTTCAAGGATGAAAAAACAATTCTCCTGCATGAAAACGAAAAATTCCGCTTTGTTTGAACGGGTTTCACTGTGATTGGTCCCGTTCTACCGGACCCGGATGACTAGCCCGTCACGAAACTGCTACAGTTCCGTGAATTTTGGCGAACCGCTCCTTCGTTTCATGTGGAAAACCCTCCAGAATCCGTGTGACAGGGCATTTCCAGACTGCCCGGCCAGCGTCTATCGAGCCGGCCGGCAACAAGCGAATCCGCAAGATCTATTCGTAGGCCAGCGCTTCGATTGGATCCTTCCGCGCTGCCATCCACGCCGGATAAAGCGCACCGCACAGTGCCCCAGCAAATGCGATCAGCATTCCATTCACGATCCACTCCCCGGTCAGTTCGAAGGCAAACCCTGGAAACCGCACACTCAGCAGCTCCCGCACTCCGAATGTGATTGCAATGCCCACCACCACGCCCGCAACCGCAAGCACCGCCGTCTCGCGAAGCACCAGGGTCACGACCGTCAGCTTCGCCGCTCCCATCGATTTCAAAATGCCGATCTCGCGCGTACGCTCCAGAACCGCCGTATACATCGATTGAAAAATCACCAGAAAGCCGACAATCACGGCTATCGAGATAACTACATCGAGCGCACGATCGAACCCCGGAAACCGCGCCGGCGTGTACATCGAGAGGATGTCCGCCATCGGCTGCACGCGATACCCTTCCAGACCCTTGGTCGATTCGATCTCGTGCCGAATTACATTATTATTGGCCACATCGTCGCTCTTGATATAGATGATCGACGCCTTGCCATCCGAGCCCGTCAGCGTGCCCAGCGTATCGATGGGCACCATCCTGCGCCCTCCCCGGCCGCTCTCGACAATGCCGCAAATCCGAAACTCATGATGCAGGCTTTGGATCGTAATCGTCTCGCCCACATGATGGCCACCGCCGGTCTTCGCCCAAACATCGTCCACAAGCACGTCGAACGGCCCTTGAAACGGACCGCCGGCGACAAATACAAATGGCTTCAGCGCGTTGAAGCTCTTGTAATCCACTCCGTACAGAATCTCGAGCGAATCGCCCATCGAGAAGTTCTGCATCACCGGCGCCGCAACCTCTACATGCGGCAGCGTCCCCAGGAAATTGGCCATTTTGGCCGACATCGGCGCACCGCTCATCCCGTTCATGAAACTCGCATTCGACGGGCTCACCACAAGATCGGCGCCGATGCCGTTCGTGCGCTGCTTCTGGTCGTTCAACATGCCCATAAAAATGGCGACAATCGACAGAATCATGACGACTTCAATCGCCACCGCCAGCACGCTGATCACAGAGCGCAGCGGACGGTGAATCAGATTGGCAAATACGAGCTTGTTCATTTTTGAGCCTGGTTCCTGCCTTGATGTCAGTCTTGTTCCGAGGGGGCAAACTGGCCCGCAAAAACCCTCGCCTTCAAGGGTAACAGCCGTCCATCCGTTTCACCGACCCGCAAGGAAATGAAACTCCGCCGGCGACCATCACCCGCTGACTTGCTGACTCGCTAACCCCGCGCAGCGGGGACTGACTAGTGTTCTGTCTCCGATATTCGCAGGAAAACACAGGTTGTCATCATGAGCGAACGGGGCCCCAAGCGCTTTTCAGCTTGGGGGTGGTGAGTCGAAGGATCTGCTTTTGTTTTTCAATCAACTTCGGAGACAGGACCCTAGCTGCCTTTGTGCTATCCGCCCTTTTCGGATTGATGAAAGTGCGGCTCAACTGGAACTATGTTTATGGTTAGCCTTGCCGGGCCCGCGGTGTCCCCCACACGATGCCGGCCCCGCAAACCTCTAGAATGTTTACCAATCAGGCTCATCTTATTGAAAATAAAGGCATAAATAATTGACGTCTTTGACCGCGCTTGAAACCAGGTTTATTGTTATAAACACAAATGACCCGGGTTCCTGCCCGGCTTTTTAGAGATAAACAGCTCGGGTTCTTACCCGGTTTTGGTGCCGATGGGGAACTTTGGAGAAGACCTGCGCATGGAGCGGCTATCCCGCGGCATTGCGCTGGAAGACATTACCGCGATCACCAAAATCAGCCAGCGCCACCTTGTCGCCCTGGAGCAGGAGAAGTTCCGCCTCCTTCCTGGCGGCATCCTCAGCAAGGGCATCGTGCGCGGTTACGTGGGCGCTCTCGGCCTCGACGAACAAGCCTGGACCGAACGCTATCTCAAGGCGTTCAACGCCTCCGGCCAGATGCTCGATGACGACCGCAGTTGGACGGCATTCGCGACTAACGTCGGCAAAGCGCGCATCCTCCACCATGACGCTCTGGAAGTTCGACTCCGCTGGATCGGCGCAATCCTGCTGCTGCTGGTTGTCGCTGCCGCCTCCTATCTCGCCCTGCGCTACTACGGCGTGCGGGCCGGATGGTGGCCCACCCTCTTGCCCTGGCATCAAACCCACGCCCTCCACTCCGCCTTCTCTGCGGCTCACGCTCTGGTCGCGCGCGTTCCGGTTTTCATCCGCCTCTGATCCCTGCAAGCGGCGTTGCGGCTCAATCACCCTGAGACTCCCTTGAATGTCCATTGCTCCCCGTTCGCTCAAGAATCTTTGCCCCGGCGCCCCCGTCACAATTACCATAGAAGGATGCACAGTCAGGCCTTTGCCTGCCGGTGCAGGTGCGCCACCGATGCGGGCGAGAGGCCAAACTGAGCGCTGAGTTTTTTGAAACGCCCACGAGCGGCCCATTCAATGCCAGCCATCGCGCCACGCAGCCAAATTGAATCCCTTCAATGGGCAGGAGTCTGAAGTTGAGCGATCGTTTTCTGTTTACCTCCGAGTCAGTCACTGAAGGCCATCCCGACAAGATTGCCGACCAAGTCTCTGACGCCATCCTGGACGCATGCCTCGAGCAGGACCCCTACAGCCGCGTTGCCGCTGAAACTCTCACGGCCACTGGCCTCGTGGTTATCGCCGGCGAAATCACCACCAAGGCCTACGTCGATTTCCAGAGCCTCGTCCGCGGCGTCGTTGCCTCTATCGGCTATGACAACGCCCTCTACGGCTTCGACTCCAACACCTGCGCCGTCATCTCCACCATCAACAAGCAGTCCGGCGACATCGCCCAGGGCGTTGACACCGGCGGCGCCGGCGATCAGGGCATGATGTTCGGTTACGCCTCCAATGAGACTCCCGAGTTGATGCCCACCGCCATCTCGCTCGCCCACAAGCTCTGCCTCCAGTTGACCAAGGTCCGCAAGAGCGGCAAGCTGCCCTACCTGCGCCCCGACGGCAAGAGCCAGGTCACGGTCGAGTACGACGAGAACGGCAAGCCCGCCCGCATCGACGCCGTCGTCATCAGCAGCCAGCACGCCGATACCGTCAGCAATGAAGATCTGCACGCCGACATCCTCAAGTACGTCATCCAGGCCGTGCTGCCCGCCAATCTCCTCGACGAGCACACCAAGTACCACATCAATCCCACCGGCCGCTTTGTCATCGGCGGACCCATGGGCGATACCGGCCTTACTGGGCGCAAAATCATCGTCGACACCTACGGCGGCGCGGGCCGTCACGGTGGCGGCGCATTCAGCGGCAAGGACCCGACGAAAGTCGATCGCAGCGCGGCCTACATGGCCCGCTACATCGCCAAGAACATCGTTGCCGCCGGTCTGGCCGACCGCGCTGAAGTCCAGCTCGCCTACGCCATTGGCGTTGCCGATCCGGTCAGCGTCCGCGTTGAAACCTTCGGCACCGGCAAAGTCGGCGAGTCCAGGCTCACCGAGCTGGTCCGCAAGAACTTCTCGCTCACGCCCAAGGGCATCATCGAGAGCCTGAACCTCCGCCGCCCCATCTACCAGAAGACCGCCGCCTACGGCCACTTTGGACGCACCGATCCTGATTTCACCTGGGAGGCAACCGACAAGGCCGCCACCCTCGCCGAACAGGCCGGTCTCAAAGTCGCCGCCGCCAAGTAAACAAACGCGTCAATACACGCAAACAAAATGGAACCCATCGCCCGATGGGTTCCATTCCTTTTTCCGCTCCCGCGCGTCCATGTCTTAGAATTCTCCCTGGCGCTTGAACGTCTTATTCGAGGAGCTACTCCCATGCGTTTTGCCTTCATTGCTACTCTCGTCCTTGGTACCGCCACCCTGGCCTCCGCGCAATCCACAGCCCCGTGGACCTACGAAGGCAAGACCGGCCCGCTCCGATGGGGCAAGCTCGACCCCGCATACGAGGCCTGCTCCAAGGGCAACGAGCAATCGCCCGTCGACATTCGCGGCGCCCGCCTCAACAAGGCGCTCCAGCCCATCCAATTCCATTACATCGCCGACCCGGTCACGCTTGAAAACAACGGCCACGCCATCGTGGCCCACGTCATCCCAGGCAGCTACATCCTGGTCGAGGGCGTCCGCTACAACCTGGTCCAATACGACTTCCGCCATCCCAGCGAAGAAACAGTCAAGGGCAAGCTCTCCGACATGAGCGTCCACTTGATCCACAAGAGCGCCGACGGCAAGCTCGTCATTGTCGCCGTACGCCTCATCGAAGATCAAAACAAGCCCAACGCCCTGCTCGCCACCCTCTGGCCGCATCTGCCCCCGGCCCCCGGCAAAACCGACAAAGTCACCGACATGGTGAACCCCGGTGGCCTGTTGCCCGCCGACCGTGGCTATTGGACCTACACCGGCTCGCTCACCACGCCACCCTGCACTGAAGGCGTGCGCTGGTTCGTCTTCGAACAGCAGATGACCCTGAGCCGCGACCAGCTCCGCGCCTTCACGGCCATCTTCAAGGTCAACACGCGCCCCAACCAGGACCTCCACGGCCGCCACATCGAAGCCAGCGAATAGAGCCCGCATCGAACCGCCCGCTGTCGCACCAATATCGGGTGCCCCAGGTCCCGATTCTGGGACCTGGGATTCCAGAGACATGAACCGAGGGTGCCCCATCCTTCGCTTTTTCCTAGTGTTCCTAGAGAAGGGTGGGATAGCAAGACACTCCACCTCAAAACAGAAAACTCAAGCGTCCTCGCCCCTACCGCTCCAGCGGTGCAAAATCCAGAACGATCCCTTCGCCGCCGGGAAGCACCGTTACCTTCATCCCGCTGAGGTCCGTCACCAGGTAATGCGCCGCGGCCAGCGTCTCCACCGCATGGGAAAACGTAGTCGCCACCACCGTGCACCCAGCGGCCCGCCCCGCCTGGGCCCCTGACGCGGAGTCCTCAAAAACCACGCACTCCCCGGGCGCAAAGCCCAGCAACTCCGCACCAGCCAAAAACGGCTCAGGATGCGGCTTGCCCCGCGTCACGAACTCCGCCGCCACCAGCCGCTTCGGCGCAGGAATCCCGCCCGAAGCCATCCGCGCCCGCGCCAGCCGCTCCGTCGCGCTCGTCACCACCGTCCAGCAATCCGCCGGCAGCGCCGCCAGCAACTCCGGCACGCCGGGCAGCACGGCCAGCCCCTCGTTGTCCTCAATCTCCAGTTCTTCAATGATTTTCAGCTCCGCTTCGGCGTCCAGATCCGGCCGCAGCAGCCCAATCGTCTCCACGGCGCGCCGTCCGTGAGTCACCGCGCACGCGTGCTCAGGATCAAGCCCGCGCATCGCGGCCCACGTCGACCAACTGCGCTCCACCGAACCAATCGACGAGACAAGAATCCCGTCCATATCAAAGAGAATGCCCTTGCAGCGAATCTGTGCGCGAGTAGGAGAAAGGGGGAGACCAGCGGAAGGCGAAACGGCCATGCCTCCATTTTACCGGGAGACACTTCACGGTCCGCCCAGAGAACCCTGTGCTTTGAAAGGCCGCGACTTTACAGGCTGCAAAAGAACTCCTCCCGGTGAAGGGTACGGGCTTTACAGGCTGCGGAAAAAGGCCAGATTTGGCGCAAAACCTCAAGGCCTTGTAACAGGGCACGACGGGGTACCCTCTGGGTCACGGGCCGCAAATGCCGCAAAATCTGTGGGGGCTTTAGCCCTTGAGGGATGCTTCTCGGCTCCTTAGCTCCAAATCTGGCCTTTTTCCGCAGCCCCGAAAGCCCTTGCAAAGTTCCCCTCCGCGACCCCCGCGATACACTTGAAGAGACCATGTTTGAAAACCTTACAGACAAACTCCAGCGCGCCTTCAAGTCCCTCCGCGGCCAGGGCACGCTCACTGAAGAAAACATCGCCGAAGCCCTGCGCGAAATCCGCGTAGCCCTGCTTGAAGCCGACGTCAACCTCAACGTCGCCCGCGATCTGATCGAGCACATCCGCGTAAAGGCCGTCGGCACCGAGGTTCTCACCGCCCTTTCGCCCTCCGAGCAGGTCATCAAGATCGTGCGCGACGAGCTCATCACGCTGCTCGGCAAGGACACGGCCCGCTTCAAATTCGCCTCGCAACCGCCCACGGTCATCCTCATGGCCGGCCTGCAGGGCTCCGGCAAAACCACCACCTCCGGCAAGCTCGCCGCGTGGCTCAAAAAGGGTGGCCACCGTCCCATGCTGGTCTCGGTCGACGTCTACCGCCCCGCCGCGCGCGAGCAGTTGAAGGTCGTCGCCAAGCAGGTTGAAGTCCGCCTCTACGAAGGCGACCAGAAGGGCGAGCCGGCGGGGACCGCGCTGGTTGAACGGCTTGCCAAGGAAGCCCGCCGCGAAGCCGTCATCATGGGCTGCGACACGCTCATCGTCGATACCGCCGGCCGCCTCCACATTGACGAAGCGCTGATGGACGAGATGGCGAGCCTCAAAAAGCTCCTCAACCCGTCGGAAATTCTCTTCATCGCCGACGCCATGACCGGCCAGGATGCCGTCAACTCCGCACAGGATTTTCACACCCGCCTTGGCCTCACCGGCGTTGTCCTCACCAAGATGGACGGCGACGCCCGCGGTGGCGCGGCTCTCTCCATCCGCCACGTCACCGGCCAGCCCATCAAGTTCCTCGGCGTCGGCGAAAAGCCGGATGCCTTCGAGCCCTTCCATCCCGACCGCATCGTCGGCCGCATCCTCGGCATGGGCGACATGATGTCGCTGATCGAGAAAGCCGAGTCCACCCTCGACCGCAAAAAGTCCGAAGAGTTCGCCAAGAAGGCTCTGCTCGGCGACGGCTTCTCGCTCGAAGACTTCCGCGACCAGCTGCGGCAGATCAAGAAGATGGGTTCCATGGAGAGCATCCTCAAAATGCTGCCCTCCGTCGGCCCCTTCGCCGGCATGCAGCAGGCTGCCAGCCAGGTTGACGAAAAGCAGTTCACGCGCCTTGAAGCCATCATCAACTCCATGACCCCCAAGGAGCGCCGCAACCACGAAATCATTTCAGGCACCCGCCGCAAGCGCATCGCCAAAGGCTCCGGCACAGAGGTTTCCGACGTAAACAATCTCCTCCGCCAATACGCCCAAATGGCCAAAATGTTCAAGCAGATGGGCAAAGGCGGCATGGCCGCGAAGATGATGCGCGGCGGCCTCGCCGGCATGGGCCTCGGCGGTAAACAACGCTTCGGACGGTAATATTTGACGCAAGGGACATACCGCGAGCACAGTTGTCTCGACAGGTGAAATTCAAAATGAGCCCAAATTGGATTTCAATGAGCGCACTTCAAGACCAACTCGACGAGATCACCGCCAACACGCGCAACCTGGTGCAGCCCGAGCGCCTGGACGTTGGTGAGCGAGCCATCGCCGATCTTTTCAACTCCGGCATTGAAGACCGAATTCTCCCCGTCGGCGCTATCGCTCCCGAGTTCGCCCTCAACGACGCCACCGGACGCCTGGTCCGCAGCGAAGACATGCTCGCCCTCGGCCCCCTCGTCATCAAGTTTTTCCGCGGGCGCTGGTGCCCTTATTGCGTGACTGAGTTAGAAGCCTGGCGCGATCTCTACGGCACGCTCCGCGAGCACGAATGCCTGATGGTGGCTATCGGCCCGCAGACCGAGCGCCAGAGCGACTTCATGGCCGGCCAGCACGGACTGCCTTTCCCTGTTCTCGCCGACCCCGGCAACCAGCTCGCTGAAAAGTTCGGCCTCGTCTACACGGTTCCCGAGTACCACCGCTCCTCTTACCAATCCATCCTCGTCAACATCCCCTTCGTCAACGGCGACGCGAGCTGGCGCCTGCCCATCCCCGCCACCTACGTCATCGCAAAGGACCGCCGCATCCTTTTCGCCGAAGCTCACGCAGACTACCGCGTCCGCCCCGAGCCTGAAGAAGCCCTGGCCGCCGCTTTCGCCCACCACAGCCGCTAACAAAAACTGATTGTCATCCTGAGCGAAGATTGGCGCGCACTTTACGCCAACCGCAGTCGAAGGATCTGCGGTTGCTTTTGTCTTTGCTGTTATAACTTATAAATAACGATCAATAGACTTACTTTACCCACTCTTTAATGAACGTTTCCGCCTGTCCCAAACTAACTCCCTTGAGCAGAAACGCCTTACTCCGCGATAACTCTCCAGTTACTAACTCCACATAACTCCTGGGCACATCGAACTTATCCGCCAAAAATTCAATCAGCGCCGAGTTAGCTCTTCCTTCAATCGGCGGCGCCTGCACGGCAATCTTTAACTGCGCCGTTGCACCCTCGCCATACACTCCAACGATCGCCGTCTTCTTCGCCCCCGGCTGCGCGCGAACCGCCAACGTAACTCCAACCGCACTCACCCGCAGCATCACTCGCCGCCGGTCCAGGGCGCGCGTTTTCCAAACAGCGCCGTCCCCACGCGAATCCGCGTCGCACCCTCTTGAATCGCCAGCGGAAAGTCGCCGCTCATCCCCATCGACAGCACATCCAGCTTTAAGCGCGGATAGGCAGCCGCCCAGCGCTCGCGCCATTCGCGCAAACTGCGGAAGCAAGCCCGCGTCTCATCTTCGGCCACGCCCCAGGGCGCAATCGTCATCAGCCCACGCGTCTCTAAAAACTCCAAATCCGGCAACCGTTCCAGTAACTCGACCGCCGCGGAGGACTCCGGCTCCAATCCCGCCTTGGTCTCTTCTGTACTCAGCTTCACTTCAATCAGAACCGGCAACCGCTTACCCAATTTCCCCGCGGCCTCATTCAGCCTCTCCGCTAATTTCAAAGAATCCACCGAGTCGATCGCGTCAAACAGCTCCACGGCCCGCGCTGCCTTGTTCGACTGCAAGTGGCCAATCAGATGCACGCGCAGCGGTGCAGCGGCATCCCGGCGCAGCCCTTCCAACTCCGCGGCTTTTGAGCCAAATTCCTGCACCCGGTTCTCGCCAAACAGCTGTAGCCCTAATCCCGCGGCCTCGGCAATCGTCTCCGCCGGATAGGTCTTCGACACGGCCATCAACTCAACTTCGGCGCGCTCTCTGCCCGCCGCGCGGCAAGCCTGCCCTATCGCCTCTTCCAACTTTTCCAGATTTTCGGCAAGCGCCGTCATCGTTCCCCTAACCGGTCAAGCCCTGCATCCAGCTCTTCCACAACTTGCCCCCTTGTGGCGCGCATCTAACATAGAGATATGTGGACAGTAATTCTACTCATATTCTCTAACATCTTCATGACCTTTGCCTGGTACGGCCACCTGCGCTTTCGCCATGAGGCGCTGTGGAAGGTCATTCTCGTCAGTTGGTTCATTGCCTTCTTCGAGTACTGCCTCCAGGTTCCGGCCAACCGCCTCGGCGCGGATCGCTTCTCGCCCGTTCAGCTCAAGGTGATTCAGGAAGTCATCACCCTGATTGTCTTCGGCGTCTTCGTTACCTTCTACTTCGGCCAGCATCTGCGCTGGAATCACGCCGTCTCCGGACTCTTCCTGGTGGGCGCGGTCTTCTTCGCCTTTCACAACTTCTAACCCGGACTCGGTTGCACGAAGTCAGTCAACTGGCTTCGTGCAATGGCCTCAGTGCCCGTGCTCTTCGAGGAACTTCTCCACCTCAAGCGCCGCCATGCAACCCGAGCCAGCCGCGGTAATCGCCTGCCGGTAACGCCGGTCCTGCACATCGCCGCATGCAAACACGCCGGGAATCACCGCGCCGTTGTGCGTCGTGAACACGTTGCCCGTTGTCTTGATGTAGCCGTCCTCGTCCAGATCCATCTGGCCCGTGAACATCTTTGCATTGGGATTGTGGCCGATACCGAGAAACAGCCCTTTGATCGACAGCGTGCTCTCTTCGCCTGTCTTCGCATCCTTAAGCCGGACACCGGACACATCCTTCTCGTCGACGCCCAGCACTTCTTCCACAATTGCGTTCGTGCGCAGTTCGATATTCGGATGCGCCATCACGCGCTCCAGCATGATCTTCGATGCGCGGAACTGCTCCCGCCGATGCAGCAGCGTGACCTTGCTCGCAAAGCGAACCAGGAACAGCGCCTCTTCCATCGCCGAATCGCCGCCACCCACTACCGCAATCTCCAAGCCACGGAAAAACGCGCCGTCGCACGTAGCGCAGCTTGAGACACCATGCCCAATCAGAGCTTGTTCGCTCGGCAATCCCAGCCAGCGCGCACTCGCGCCCGAAGCCACAATCAGCGTGCGCGTACAGATCTCGCCCGCCGACGTTTGCAGCTTGATGGGCCGCGTGGTCAGGTCAACAGTTTTCAGTTGCGCCATTTGAAACTCCGCACCAAAACGCGCCGCCTGCTTCTTCATGTTGTCGATCAGCTCCGGCCCCTGGATGCCCTCCGGCCAGCCGGGAAAGTTCTCCACCAGCGTCGTGATCGAAAGCTGTCCGCCCGGCTCGTGGCCCTCAAGAACCAGGGGCTTCATGCCAGCGCGTGCGGTGTAAATGGCCGCCGTAAGCCCGGCGCATCCCGAGCCCAAAATTACCGTGTCGCGAATCTCAGTCATAAGGTTTCCTATCCAGATTTTAGATGCTTTCGCCTGCCAGCCGACTCAACCCAGTTCCCCGCCCAAAAGTCCAGGCCGTTCCGCGGCCAGTTTCACCACCAGTTCGCCAAACAGCGTATTGGCCCACGCAAACCACGACCGCGTAAACTTCGCCGCATCGTCCTTGTCGAACGACTCGTGCATGAACCCCGTCCCCGCCGTCGTGTCCCGCAGCCAACGCAGGCATTGGCGTATCTCCCGCTCATCGCTCGAAGTCGCCGCCCGGTACATCAACGACATGGGCCACACCATATTCAAGCCCGCGTGCGGCCCGCCCACGCCCTCGGCCGCCTTGCCGCGGAAGAAATACGGATTGGCATCGCTCAGCACAAACGCCCGCGTCCGCTGATAGCGCGCATCGCTAACCGCGCAGCAGCCCAGGTAGGCCATCGTCAGCAGTCCCGGCGCGTTGGCGTCGTCCATCATCAGCGCGTTGCCGTAGCCGTCCACTTCGTACGCCCAGATCTCTCCAAATTTTTCGTGGTGCGTCTTGCCATATTGATCGAGCGCGCGCTCCACTTCAGCTGCCAGCGCTTCAGCCTCTGCGGCCAGCTTCTCATCGTCTGCCGCGTGCGCCGCCATCTCCGCCAGGTGCCGCAAGCTCAATACCGCAAAGTGATTCGCCGGCACGAACAGCGGATAAATGCACGCATCGTCCGACGGCCTGAACATCGAATAAATTAGCCCCACCGGCCGCGCCGGATTGCCAAACCCGCTCAGTGCCACCGTGTCGTAAGGCACCGCGGAATCTCGCTCAAACGAATACGGCCCCGGTCCATCCTTGCGCTGCTGCGCGCGAAACGTCCGCACAATCGTCCATGCCGCTTCCCTCCACTGCGCATCGAAGGGCCGCGTGTCTCCGGTCGCTTTCCAGTACCCATACGCCAGCCGGATCGTGTAGCAAAGCGAATCCACCTCCCACTTCCGCTCGCCCACGCCCGCGTGATGCTCGGTCTTGTCGTGCACAGCCCAACTCAGCGGCGCCGCCTGCTCGTCGCGCATAAACGCATTCGCATAGGGATCAAGCAAAATCATCCGCGCCTGCCGGCGAATCACGCCCTCCAGCAACTCGCGCAGCTTTGCGTCTTCCTTCGCCAGCGGCAGATAAGGCCACACCTGCGCAGACGAGTCGCGCAGCCACATCGCATCGATATCGCCCGTCACCACATAGGTATCCGGCCTGCCCTCAAAGCTGCCCGGAAAAACCGTCGTGTCCAGCGTATTCGGAAAGCAGTTCTCGAAGATCGTCTTCAGCGCCCGGTCGCCAATCCCCCGCTGCACCCGCGGAATCAGCGCCTCCACGGCTGCGCTGGTGAAATGCCGTGCCCCTCTTGCCAGCCTCCCCTGCGGCAACTCCGCACCGAACGCCGTAACACCGCTCCACCCACCCTGGGCCAGGGCCAGCGCGGCCCCCGCCCCCTTCAACCACTCCCGCCTGCTGATCCCAACCATCGCCTGCGTTCCCTTTCCGCGCAATCGCTCAACACGCAACCCGCGTTCTTCTCTATCATGTCATCTATGGCGAACCTAACTCTTATCTATGGACTCCGGCTGCTCCCCGAAGGCGAGGTCACTGAGATTCAGGACGCAACCCTCAAGCTGGCCAACGGCCACCAGGCACACGTTACCATGCACTCAATTGAGGGCTCGCGCCAGGAGATCGAAGCCCAGCTCAAGCGCAGCCTCGACGCCTTCTTCGACTTCTATCCGGAAATCTGACGCGCACTTTCCGCGCGGCGGCGACGCGCAGATTAGAAACTCCTCATGGCAATCATTAGAAAACCCTAAATCCTAAGGCGACGCTTAGGCCTTTCACATGCCAGCCCTCTACCCTGGAGGGCTTCCGTGTTCGTCTCTGTATCTCTGCAACCCTGCACTGCTCGATTCCGCCGCCTGCCGGCTCTCTCCTTCGCCCTCATCCTTCTTGCTCTCACGCCCGCAACCGCCCGCGCGGGAGGCCCCACGTACGTCGCCGGCATCAGCTTCTTCAATCCCGGCGTCCTCGGCCAGCCCGTCCACTGGTCCGGCGGCCAGGTCAACTATTACGTCGATCAGGGCCCGCTCTCAAGCTCAGTCTCCAATCAACAGGCCACCGCCATGGTCGATGCCGCGGCCGCTCTCTGGAGCGCCGTCCCCACCGCCGGCGTCACGCTCACCGACAAAGGCCCCCTCAACGAAGACGTGAGCGGCTCCAACATCGTCGTGAATTCCAGCAGCCAGATCACCCAGCCCTCCGACTTCACTTCCTCTGCCACCAACTATCCACTCGCGGTTATTTACGATGCCGATGGCTCAGTCATCGATGCCGTCTTTGGCTCGACAGCCAGCCAGCCCACCAGTTGCCAGAACAACAGCGTCTTCGTCCTGATGGATAACCTCAACCCCGATGCGACCATCGCCCATGCCACCATCCTGCTCAACGGCCTCTGCGCCACCAATTCCAATCTCATCCAGATGATGAGCTACGAAATCGAGCGCGCCTTCGGCCGCGTCCTCGGCCTCGACTATTCCCAGGTCAATCCCGGCGCGCTCCAGAACGGCATCGCCGGAGGCACCCAGGGCTGGCCTGTTATGCATCCGCTCAGCGGCGTCTGCGGCCCGTCCGGCGGCGAGTGCATCCCCAACCCCACCGTCCTTCGCTACGACGACATCGCCGCCCTCAATCGCATCTACCCCATCACCGCGCAAAATCTCGCGAGCTTCCCCGGCAAGCAACTCACCGCCGCCAACACTATCTCCATCCGCGGCACAGTTGCCTTCCGCACCGGAGTCGGCATGCAAGGCGTCAACGTGGTCGCCCGCCCGCTCGACGCCAACGGCAATCCGCTCTACCAGTACACGGTCACCGCCGTCACTGGCGCCAACTTCAGCGGCAATCACGGCAACCCAGTCACCGGATGGAAAGACTCCAACGGCGTCCTCTTCACCCAGTGGGGCTCGAACGATCCCGCCCTCCAGGGCTCCTTCGACCTCAGCGGAATCCCGCTGCCTCCGGGCATGACCAAAGCCAGCTACCAGGTCACCTTTGAGTCCATCGATCCCCTCTACATCATTACCGACTCGGTTGGCCCCTACGCCGCGGGCCAGGTCGCGCCCTCCGGCACTCTTCAGGCCATCTCGCTTCCCAACCTCTCCCTGGGCAACTCTCAATCACTCGCCGTCACCGCCTCGGACTCGGCCACCGGCGGCTATCAGGACGCGATCGGCACCGAAGCCCAGCCGCGGCCCATGCCGGCCAGCGGCCTCTGGGTCGGCCGTCTCAGCCAGATCGGCCAGACCGACTGGTTCAGTTTCCCGGTGCGCGGCAACCGCACCTTCACTGTCGTCACCCAGGCCCTGAACGAAACCGGCTCCCCCACCGAATCGAAGGCCCTGCCCTCCATCGGCATCTGGGACGGATTCGACCCCATCGGCTCAGCCGCCGCCGGCGCGGCTCCCGGCCTCAACGGCCTCGCCACGGGTGAAACCTGGCTCCGCATCTCGGCAAGCGGCGACGGCCTGGCCCGCATCGGTATCGCCGACCTGCGCGGCGACGGCCGCCCCGACTACACCTACAACGGCTGGATCCTCTACGCCGACACAGTCCAACCCGCGCGCCTGCCAGCCTCGGGCGGCCCCATCGTCATTTACGGCATGGGTTTTCGCCTGGCGGACACGGTTCTGGTCGGCGGCCAGCCGGCTCTGGTCACCAGCATCTCGCCCAACGAAATCACCGCCATCGCACCGCCCGCGGCCTCCGGCGTCACAGGTTCGGTCGATGTCGAAGTGGACGACCTGCCCGTCTTCTATGCGGCTGCCGTCGTCTCCGGCGGCATCAGTTATGACTCCGGCATGGGCGACGCGCTCACTCTCCTCACCGCTCCCTCGAACACCGTCCCCATCGCGACGCCCATTCCCTTCACCGTCACCGCGCTCTCGCCCGACATTACCCCCGCCGGCGGCGTCACCGTCGTCTACACCCTCACCAGCGGCACGGCCACCCTCGGCTGCGGACACCCTGTCTGCTCCGTCATCGCCACCGGCGACGGCCGCGCCACCATCAGCGTCATCGCCACCGGCTCCACCTGGTCCATCGTCACCGCCTCGCTCCTCAACGGCTCCAGTCTTCAGGCTCACTTCGTTGGCGGAACCCCGGCCGTCCTCACCTCCCTCACGCCGCGTCTCTCTCTGGCCGCTGGAGCCACCTTCACCTGGACCGTCCAGGCCATGGTCCTCTCCAACAACCTCCCCGCCCCCAACCAAACCGTCGCCTGGGCCACCTCCGGCAGCGGCATCGTCTCTCTCGGCTCCGCCTCCGCTCTCACCAACGCCAGCGGCATCGCCACCAAAACCCTCACCGTCGGCCCCCTCGCCGAAGGCCAGACCGCCACCATCAGTGCCTGCCTCAACGGAACCAGCCAGTGCGCCGCCTACACGGCCTTCGGCGCGCGCCCCGAGTACGCCTTGCTTGAAGCCGTCACGGGCACAGCGCAGACCGTCTCGACCTCCGCCGCTCCCGCCCCCATCGCCCTCCGCCTTCTCGACATGGACGGTAACCCCATGGCCGGCGGCACGGTCGCTCTCTATCAAGCCCTCTACGCCTGGGCCCCGCCCTGCTCGCCGCACACGGTCTGCCAGCTTGCCGCCCTGCTCTCGACCCAAACCGCCACCGCCACCTCGGCGCTCGACGGCACCGTCACCTTCTCTCCAGCCACACTCCCCGGCGTCGCTACAAACCTTGAAGCCATCGCCGCCTCCGGCAACACCGCCACCGTCCCCATTGCCATCGAGCAGCACCCGTGAGGCCGTGGTCAGTGATTAGTTGTCAGTGATCAGCTCGGATGAACGCAGTCCGGTAAGCCCGGGGATTCATCCCCTACATAAAGCCAATTGAATCAACGCGGGCTTCACAGACTACGGAAAAACTCTTGTCGGGCGGTAGGCCGTGGATTTATCCCCGGTGTAACTGGCATCGAATCAATGGGGTCTTCAGGCCCTGAGGTATGCTTTTCAGGATTTCCGGAAAAGCTCCTGGAAAATCAGCCCGCACGTCGAGGCCGCGCTCACCCCTGATCGATCGCCAACTGGCCGCGCCACCCTCGGAATGCCGTAAAATCCAAATGGAGTCCTCCCGATGACCGTTAAGGCCCTTTATCCCGGCACCTTCGACCCGCCCACCAACGGCCACGTGGACCTCATCACTCGCGGCTCCAAGCTCTTCAGCCATCTCACCGTCGGCGTCCTCGTCAATTCGGTCAAGAATCCCCTCTTCTCCATCGAAGAGCGCGTCGATATGCTCAAAGAGGTCACCAGTTCATTCTCCAACGTCACCATCGCCACCTTCGACGGGCTCATGGTCGAGTTCGCCCGCCAGCAGGGAGCTTCGGCCGTCCTGCGCGGCATCCGCGCCATCTCCGACTACGAGTACGAATTCCAGATGGCCCTCATGAACCGGCGCCTCGCCCCGGAAATCGAAACCGTCTTTCTCCAGCCGGCAGGCCGCTACTCCTTCCTCAGCTCCCGCATGTTAAAGGAGGTCTTCTCCCTCGGCGGCGACGTTACCGGCCTCGTTCCGCCCAACGTCCTCAAGCGCCTCCGCACCCGCCTCAACAACGGCGCGTGATTGCCCTGCCCAGGACCAGGCAAGCCTTGCACTTTGCTCTTCCCGAAAAATCTGTAAAAATAGGAGTGCTATGACAGTCTCAGCCCCTTCCAAAGTCTTTGCCGACCGCATCGGCCGGATCGAAGTATCCGCAACCATGGCCGTGGCCGCCGAGGCCGCCAAACTCCGCGCCCAGGGCATCAACCTGGTCGACTTCGGCGCCGGCGAGCCCCATTTTCCCACGCCACGCCACATCAAAGACGCGGCCATCGCCGCCATCGCCGCCAACTTTACCCGCTACACCGTCGTCCCCGGCATTCCCGACGTCCGCAAGGCCATCGTCGAGCGCCATGCCACCGACTTCGGCTCTGACTACGACATCTCCGAAGCCATCTTCACCACCGGCGGCAAGCTCGCGCTCTTCAACACCATCCAGATCCTCGTCGACCACGGCGACGAAGTCATCCTGCCTGTTCCCTATTGGGTCAGCTTCAAAGACATCATCCAATACGCCGGCGGCAAGGTCGTTTATCTCCAAACCAGCGAAGCCGAGAGCTTCCGCATCACTGCGGATGCGATTGAAAAGGCCATCACTCCGCGCACCAAGGCCATCATCCTGAACTCGCCCTCCAACCCGTCCGGCTCGGTCGTCTCCGCCGAAGATCTGGAGCGCATCGTCCACCTCGCCCACGATCGCGGTATCTACCTGCTGCTCGACGAGTGCTACGTCTATCTGAACTACACCGGCAAGTGCGTCTCCGGCGGCTCGTATACCTGGGCGAAGGACCACATCGTCATCCTCGGCTCGCTTTCCAAGACCTACGCCATGACCGGCTGGCGCGCCGGCTTTGCGCTGGGCCCAAAGCCCATCGTCGCCAACCTCAGCAAGCTCCAGTCGCAGTCCACCTCCAACGCGACCAGCTTCGTCCAGAAGGCAGCCATCGCTGCCCTCTCCGGCTCGCAGGAGTGCGTCTCCGAGTTCCGCGCGGAGTTCATCGAACTCCGCGACTACATGCTCTCCAAAGTGACCGCCATTCCCGGCGTCACCTGCACCAAGCCCGAGGGCGCCTTCTACGTCTACCCCAACATCTCCGCCTTCATCGGCAAGGGCGGCATCAAGTCGGCGACTGAGCTGGCCACCCGCCTGCTCCATGAAGCCCACGTCGTCACCGTTCCCGGCGAAGCCTTCGGCACCGCCGAGCACATCCGCATTTCCTACCCAGTGACCAAAGCAAACATCGACGAGGGCACCCGCCGCATGGGCGAATTCCTCACCAGCCTGAAGTAGCGCTCCACTCTCTCAGCGTGTCCGATTTCGGCCCGCCAAACCCACCTGAGCCCCGCAAGCAAAAGCCGGCGGGGCTTTCCTTTTTAAGAATGTTGCATAATGTGCCGTTCGGCACTGTGCAAACCTAGTGTCTGTCGGATACGATGTCACTTCAATGTCGAACCCTATAGATTTTCGTCCTGTGATACTCGCCGGAGGAAGCGGTACACGCTTCTGGCCCCGCTCCCGCCGCGCTCGCGCCAAGCAGGTCCTCGCCCTCGATGGCGAGCGCTCCATGCTTCAACAGACAGTCGAGCGGCTCAACCCACTTGCCGGGCTCAACAAAACCTGGGTCATCACCAACGAGTACCTGGCCCACGAAATCGCAGACCAGTTGCCAGGCCTACCCGCCAACAAGATCGTCCAGGAGCCAGTGGCTCGCAACACTGCCCCGGCCTGTGGGATCGCTGCTTTTCTCATTGAACGCGAAAACCCCGACGCCGTGCTCGGCGTCTTCCCTTCGGACCACGTAATCGCCGACGAGCCGCGATTCCTCAAGACCATGCAAAAGGCCATCGCTCTGGCCGCCGCCGGCGATAACATCGTGGTCCTGGGAATCGAGCCTGTCCGTGCGGAAACCGGCTACGGCTACATTGAAACCGGCGACTATACTAAGGACGAAACCGCCCTCCACGTCCGCCGCTTTACTGAAAAGCCCAACCAGAACCGCGCCGAGGAGTTCATCGCCGCCGGAAACTACTACTGGAACTCCGGCATGTTCATCTGGTCCGCGCGCACCCTGGCCAACGCCGTCCGCGAACACTTGCCTGAGACCGCTCCCCTGCTGGAGAGCATCGCCGCCGCTTACGGCACCCCCCAGTTCAATGAGGTGTTTCATTCCCTCTACCCCAAGTGCGAAAACATCTCAGTGGATTACGCCGTGCTTGAGCCCCGCTCCGCCAAGGGCGAACATCTCTCCCACCTCTATTGCCTGCCCGCGGAATTCACATGGAACGACCTCGGCTCCTGGGCCTCTCTCTACGAGTACCAGCTTGAGACTCGTCTCCGCGGCGATGCCGAAGGCAACGTCACCGATGCAGGGGGACACCTTGCCCTCGAGGCAACCGACAACTACATCTTCAGCCCCAAGAAATTTGTCGCGCTGGTCGGCGTGGAGAACCTGATCATAGTCGACACCGACGATGCGCTGCTCATCGTTAGCCGCGACCACTCTCAGGATGTAGGCAAGATCGTGAAGGAGTTGAGCCAGAACGGGCGCTCCGACCTGATCTGAAGCTGCGGGCAGTACAATTGATCCCTGAACTCCTGCGCGGCTCAGTATGAAGCAACGCGCAGAGTGGGGTGGAGAGATTGCCCGAAACCATTGATTGGCCGCTGCACTCGCAGCCGCCGCGGAAAAGTCGCCGCGGACTCCTTTTCCTGATTGCAATCGTTGCCATCATAGCCCTGGGGAGCCGCACCGCGATCTCCTTTTGGGTTGACCTGCTCTGGTTCCGCTCGCTCGGCTTCGGGCAGGTCTTCTGGAAGACGCGCGGCTTCGAGTGGAGTGTCTTCGCCGCCTTCGCCGCTGTCACATTTCTCATCCTCTTCGGAGTGTTTTCAGCCCTCAAGCGCTCTCACTCCGCCGACCTGCCCAGCACCCATACCGTCGTCTTTGCTGGTCAGTCACTCGATCTGCCGGTAGCTACCGCGCTGCGCGTGGTTGGCATCGCCGGGTCGCTTCTGGTTTCGCTTGTTACAGGAGCCGCGATGGCGGCGCAATGGCCAACCCTCGCGCTCTACTGGTATGCGCCGCGTGTGGCAGGAACCGTCACCGATCCGATCTTCGGCAGACCTCTGAATTTCTACCTTTTCACCTTGCCCGCATGGCAGCTCATGGCGGGATGGCTGCTTTCGCTGGCTGTGATTTCCTGCATCGTCTCCGTGCTGTTCCTCCTTGTCTCTGGTGGAGCGCGCGCGATCGGTGGAAGGTTAAGCACTTCGGTCCCGTTGCCCTGGCGCGGGGTCTCGATCACCGTTGGATTTCTGCTCCTCGTGGTCGCTATGCGCGTGTATATCGGCCGCTTCGAGCTGCTGTTTGAGCATCACACGATCTTCGATGGCGTCTCTTATACCGATGCGCATGTCACCATCGCGGGGCTGCTGTTCGTTTGTGCCGCGCTCGTCATTGGAGCGGTCATCGCCTTTGCTGCCGCCGTGATTGGCCCGGGCGGACGCTGGCTTGCAGCGGCCATCGCTCCGGCCGCTATCTGTTATATCGCGGTCGCCCTCGCAGGCTGGTATGTCACCACCTTCCTCGTCAAACCCAATCAGCTTGATCGCGAGCGCCCCTACATCGCCGATAACATCCAGATGACGCGCCAGGCTTACGGCCTCGATCGCTTCGCTCAGCATGAGTTTCCGGCTGAAGTTACGCCAGGGGCAGCCGATCCGGCAAACAATCAGGCCACTCTGCAGAACATCCGGCTCTGGGACGTGCAGGCGCTTCAGGATACACTGCGCCAGGTGCAGGAGATTCGCACCTACTACGACTTTCCCGACATCGATATTGACCGCTACCAGATCGGCGGCTCGCTGCGCGAAATGATGCTTGCCGTACGTGAGCTGAACGTGGACAAGCTGCCGGAGAGCAGCCACAACTGGATCAACGATAAGCTCATCTATACACACGGCTACGGAATCACCATGAACCCCGTCAATGGGTTCACTCCGGAAGGCCTGCCCACGCTGCTGCTCTCAAACATGCCCGTGCAGAGCACAGTGCCGAACCTCAGCGTCACCCGGCCTGAAATCTATTTTGGCGAGATGACCAATACCGACGTGTATGTGAAGACGGGGCAGCAGGAGTTTAACTACCCGGAGGGGCAGACCAACAACCTTACCTCGTACAAAGGAACCGGCGGCATTGTAGTGGGCGGATTCATGCGGCGGATTCTGCTCGCGTTCGATCGGGGCGACATATCCAAGGTGCCCTTCAGCGACGATGTGAATTCCGAGAGCCGGTTGCTGATGCGGCGCAACGTTCGGGATCGCGTTGCTACCCTAGCGCCCTTCCTCACGTTCGATAAGGACCCTTACATCGTGGTCGGCGACGATGGCCGCCTCTCGTGGGTACTCGATGCCTTCACGTCGTCGGACAGCTACCCGTACGCCGTTCACAACGTCTTGGACGGCGGACAGGTCAACTACGTCCGCAATAGTGTCAAGGCCGTCGTTGATGCGTATGACGGCACGGTTACGTTCTATGTCTTCGACAGCGGAGATCCGATCATCGCCGCCTGGAGCCAGATCTTTCCTGGAATGTTCAAGGACGCCGCGCAGATGCCTGGCTGGTTGCGCAAGCACGTCCGCTATCCTGAGCTGATGCTCAGCCTGCAGGCTGAGGTCTATGGTCTTTACCACATGACCAATCCCGAGGTTTTCTATAACCGCGAGGACCTATGGACGGTGGCCACCCAGACTGGAATGGCGGACGGGGGCGAACAGACCGCGCAGGCGATGCAGCCGAACTTTGTGCTCATGACTCTGCCCGACGAGAGCAACCTGGAGTTTGTCGAGATTCTTCCGTTCACGCCTTCCAACCGCAACAACATGATCGGGTGGATTGCGGCGCGAAGCGATGGGGAACATTACGGGACGGCGGTTGTCTACAACTTTCCCAAGACGCGGCTGGTGGATGGGCCGCAGCAGATCGAGGCGCGCATCGATCAGAACGCGCAGCTCTCGGGGCAGTTGACGTTGTGGAATCAGCAGGGGTCGCATGTACGGCGCGGCAGCCTGCTGGTGATTCCCTGCGGCAAGGCGCTGCTGTATGCAGAACCGATCTACCTGCAAGCGCAACGCAGCCCGATGCCCGAGCTACGCATTGTCGTGCTGGCGCTTCAGGACAGGCTTGCTTATGCGCCAACCTTCGAAGGGGCGCTGGCGTCTCTGTTCGGCTCAGGTTCCTCGTCGCTGAGCGCGGTGGAGACGCCGCAGGCAGCGCCTGAGGCCGCAGGAACCGCTCAACCGGCGGCGATGAGCCTCAACTCGCTGATCGCACAAGCCAGCAAGGACTTCTCCGACTATCAGCGGCTGACTGCCGAGGGCAAGCTGGCCGATGCGGGACAGAAGCTTGACGAACTGAAGCGCACACTCGATAGACTAAACGCGATGCAGAAGTAATCTTGCCCCAACTATGCCACACTCGCGCTCCGAGCACGGCATAGTTGGAGCAATTGAAAACGTCCCTCAGGGGCTGAAGCCCCGTTTTATGGGTACTTTGCGGCACCCTTCGACTCCGCTCAGGGCAGGCTTTGAAGCCGTGCCCTTTCAAAACCCGATTTATGCAACCAGCTCCAGAAACTCATTTACGGAGAGATCGCCATGCCACGTTTTGCCGCCAATCTCACGATGATGTACACGGAGCACAACTTTCTCGATCGTTTTGCGGCCGCGGCCCGCGACGGGTTTACGGCGGTCGAATACATGTTTCCCTACGAGCACTCCGCCGAAACGCTGGCGGCTCTGTTGAAGGAACACGGACTGACGCAGGTTCTGTTCAACGCTCCGGCGGGAGACTGGAAGGCGGGCGAGCGGGGATTGACGGCTCTGCCGGGCCGAGAGAGCGAATTCCGCGATGGCTTTCTGCTGGCACTCGAATACGCGCGCGCCTTCAAATGTCCGCGCATTCATACGATGGCCGGCGTTGCCGCAACAGGCGCCGATCGGGCGCAGATGCGCGAGACCTACATTGCCAACCTGGCCTGGGCCGCGGGACTGGCGGCGAAGGACGGCATCGATGTGCTGATGGAACCCATTGCCCAGCGCAATATGCCTGGCTTCTTTCTGAACTTTCAGGAAGAGGCTCACGCCATCGCCGAGGAGACGGGCTGCTCGAACGTGAAGATCCTGATGGATCTGTTCCATTGCCAGGTTGCCGAGGGCGACCTTGCGATCAAGATCCGGAAATACATTGAGAACCCGAAAGAGACACGCGTCGGGCACTTCCAGATTGCGGGCGTTCCGGAGCGGCAAGAGCCGGACACGGGCGAGGTCCGTTACGAGTATCTCTTCGACCTGATCGACAAGGTTGGGTTCGAGGGCTGGATCGGTTGCGAGTACGTTCCCGCGGCAGGCACATCGGACGGTCTGGACTGGTTCAAGAAATACGCTTCGGCCTAGAGGGACGACAGACAACGGAACTGCCAGACCTGGACCGCGGGCACGAGGCGAAATTTGCATCGTGCCAAGGGGTTTGGGCCGGTTTGGCCCTGTTTTTGGTCAAGAAACAGGGCTAAATTTTGCGAAAAATGACGGCATGTTTACTACTTATACACTATGACGACTTTCCAAGTTACTGATTCTGAGGTTGTTATTTTTGGCATGCACCATAATCGGTGCAATTGACGGGGAGGGGGGAGGGGGTAGCGCCTCAGGAGGAGGCCAATTTTCGGGATTTTGGGCTGAAGTTGAGGGTTCCGATGGCGACCTGGGCCGCGTAGAGGATATGGCCGCTCTCTTCCGGGGCGATGGCGCCGATGAGGAGGCCGTGGGCGGCGCAGGCGATGTAGGCCTGGATGGACTCGTAGGTGGAGAGGATGGGCATGGCTTTGCGGTAGGCTCTGTCGCCGAAATAAGAGGCGAAGACGTCGTCTCCATCGTTGCCGTGAGTCTTGTCCATCTCGGCTTTGTAGGCTCGCTGCCAGGCGGCGCGGCAACGCCGGAGTGCGGCGCCGACGTATTCGGGCTCGGAGTCCGGAGTGTGGGCCGGGGTGGCTGAGAGGATTTGTGTGGCTTCGACAAGGGTTAGTTCTGCTTTGAATGAATCGGTCATTGAGATTTCTCCCTATGAAGAGTGTGCGCCGGGAGGGGGAAATTATATGCAAAAGCAGGGAATAGGGGATAGGGAATAGGGAATAG
>Ga0181535_10000830_pt1 | contig 43276 bp, 30 predicted proteins | sample PEATcosm2014_Bin_44_FD_119774 | JGI IMG/M metagenome (GOLD analysis project Ga0181535, IMG submission 119774) | Peatland microbial communities from MTU Mesocosm Facility, Houghton, MI, USA - PEATcosm2014_Bin17_30_metaG | ecosystem: Environmental > Terrestrial > Soil > Wetlands > Peat | place... | reverse complement strand
CTGCCGGTGAGGCTGCGGCGCATGGCGGAAGCGGCAGGAAGCGAGCGTTTGACGGCCAGATTCAGCCTGTTTGGGGCGTATCGTCCGCTGCCTGCGGATACGGAAGGCGAGATGATACGTGTCGTGCAGGAAGCGATCCAAAATGTGAAGAAGCACGCCGATGCCGGCCAACTTTGGGTTCAGGTGGAATATGGGCCGGAGAGGGTTGCGCTTGAGGTGAGAGACGACGGACGGGGAGGCGCTCTGGAGCACCCGACGGGAACGTCGGCAGGCCACTTTGGATTGACCGGAATGAAGGAGCGCGCAGAGGCCATTGGCGGGACGCTGGAAGTAAGCAGCGCGCGGGGTGAGGGAACTGCGATACGTTTGAGTGTACCGGCGCGCCGTGAAGCGCGCGAACAGTCGGAGGCAAAAGAGTGACGACGGAACCGATCCGTGTGCTGGTTGTCGAAGACCACAACGTGGTTCGCCAGGGGTTAGTGGCGTTGCTGAATGTGGCGGATGGTCTGGAGGTTGTAGCCGAGGCCGCGGATGGCGTGGAAGCCATTACGCAATTCCGCAAGCATAAGCCGGATATCACGCTGATCGACCTCCGGCTTCCGAGAATGAGCGGTGTGGATGTGATCGAGCGCATTCGAATGGAGAAGCCGCAAGCGCGGTTTATCGTGCTGACAACGTACGACGGGGATGAAGACATTTATCGCGCCCTCAAGGCGGGCGCGAGGGCGTACCTGCTGAAGGGAATGACGAGCGAGGATCTGATCGGCACGATTCGCACGGTGCATGCAGGGAAATCGTACATACCGCCGGCAATCGCAGAAAGGCTGGCCGAACGGATGGGTTCGCAGGATCTGACGCCGCGCGAGTTCGATGTGCTGGAGCAGATCGTGCACGGCAAGAGCAATCGAGAAATCGCGGCCGAGCTGGAGGTTTCAGAGGCGACGGTCAAGACGCACATCAATAGCTTGCTGGGCAAACTGGGCGTGACGGACCGAACGCAGGCTGCGACAGCGGCGCTCCAGCGGGGGATTATTCCGATTGAGTCCTTGAGAAAGCCGAAGTCATGACGTTGAAATCCATGAAAAGCGCGATTCTCTACAGCGTTTTTGTGGCGCTGATACCGCTGAATGCTTTGCCTCAGAAGGCAATGTGGCGGCAGGCCACGGCTGCGGAACTGGCGGCAGTTTTGCCGGCGCGGGCGCCGGTGGAACGCGAACACATCGAAACGGAGATGCGCACTGCCTCAGGGATCGTGGATGAGCGAGGCCGGTTTATTGCAGGGGTGGTGCTGATCACGGCAGGCTATTCGGCGGAAGGCAAATACTCGCATTACCTGATCGTGCAGGCTCCGGTGGAGATTGGTGGTGTGGCGCTGAAGCCGGGCGAGTACGCCTTCGGATGGAATCGGGAGAACGGCGAAGAGAGCCTGAGCGTCCACTTCAACCAGGCGGCAACAGGCGCTCTGGTGGGAACCGCAGAGGCGCACCGGATCGCCGGCTCGACCCGGGTGGAGAGCTTGCATATCTGGCCGCCGGGCGAGAAGGCGCTGATCCAGATTGGGCGGTTTGGGATCCCATATAGGCTGCGCGAGGAATAGCTCGCGAACGCTTGGCCGCGAAGAGCGGATTCGAAGGCACTCTCCACCTTTCGGTCGATCCTTCCATCAATCCCGCCCCCGTATACTTGCTGCCATGTTTGAGACCCTGCGTACTGCCACTCTCTGCGGACTGCTGGCGGGAGGATTTCCCGCGTTTATTACCGCACAAGTCACAAATCCTGCTTCCCCCACCCCAGGACAACAGACTCCAACGGCCTCGACACCAGCCCAGGCGCCGGCGTCAGGTGGCGTCAATAGCGGTCCTCCGCAGCCTGCCCAATTCGACGAGCAGCATCGGCCCATCACGGCGGGTGGTTTTGTGCAAAGCGGGCCGGTCATCTTCGAGGACATCTCAGAGAAGGCGGGCTTGTCCAAGTGGACCCACAAGATGGGTACGCCCGAAAAGAAATACATTATCGAGACCAACGGATCGGGCGTTGGACTGATCGACTACGACAACGACGGGTGGCTGGATATTTATGTTGTGAATGGCTCGACCTTCAATGCGCTGGATGGCAAGGAGACGCCACCGCATGCGGCGCTGTTCCATAACAATCACGACGGGACTTTTACCGACGTTGCCGCGAAGGCCGGCGTGACGAATGACCGGTGGGGATTTGGCGTTGCTATCGCGGACTACGACAACGACGGATGGCCGGATATCTATGTGACAAACTGGGGCAAGAACCGGCTGTATCACAACAACCACGACGGAACGTTTACCGACGTTGCGGACAAGGCAGGTGTGCAACTGGGGAACTGGTCTACGGGCGCCACGTGGGGCGATTATGACGGGGATGGGCGCCTGGATTTATTTGTGCCGGGGTACGTCCATTTCGATCGCGATCATTTGCCCTCGGGTGGCGAGAATGGCGTGGCCGATACGTTTTGCACCTTCCGCGGCGTGCAGGTGAATTGCGGGCCGCGAGGACTAAAGGGCGAACCGGATCATCTATTCCATAACAACGGCGACGGAACGTTCAGCGATGTGAGCGAGAAGGCGGGCGTGGCAGATAAGCCTGGATACTACGGCCTGAGCTCGTTGTTTGTAGACATCAATAACGACGGCAAAGTCGACCTGCTGGTGGCCGACGATTCCACGCCAAACTATCTCTACACCAACAAAGGCAATGGAACTTTTGAAGATGACAGCTACTCGTCGGGCTACGCATTGAACGAAGCCGGGCGAGAGACCGCGTCAATGGGCATTGCCGCGGGCGATTTCGAAAATAACGGCATGGAGGACGTGTTTAACACGACTTTCTCCGACGACTACAAAGTGCTCTATCGCAACGACGGCGACGCAAACATGACGGACGTGAGCTACCAGATGGGGATCGCCGAGATTTCGGTGCCGTTTCTAGGATGGGGAGACGCCTTCCTCGACTACGACAACGACGGATGGAAAGACCTGATGATGGCCGACGGGCACGTTTATCCGCAGGTGGATAAAGAGCCGTGGGGGACGAGCTGGGCGCAACGGCCCATGCTGTTCCATAATATCGCGGGCAAGAAGTTTGAGGCAGTGCCGGCCGTAGCGGGAAGTGGGCTGGCTGACGTAGTTGGTGGCCGCGGAATGGCCGTGGGGGATCTGTTCAACGATGGAAAGATGGATGTGGTGATCAATGTGATGGACGGGCATCCGGTGTTGTTGCGGAACGTGAGTCCGGACCAAAATCACTGGCTGGAGCTGAAATTGGAGGGCGGCCCCAAGAGCCCGCGCGATGCCGTGGGAGCCACGGTGTATGTGACGGCCAACGGCATGAAGCAGCGTGGAGATGTGCTGAGCGGCGGCAGCTACGGATCGACCAGCGATCCCAGGCCGCACTTCGGGCTTGGGCAAGCGACCAAGGTCGACGACATCGAGGTTCATTGGCCGAGCGGCAGGGTGGAACACTTCACCGTGCCTGGAGTGGATCGCATCGTGACGATTACCGAGGGGCAGGGAAGCGGCAACCCGCCCGGAGGTAACTCGCAGGCGGCCACTGTATCCCGCTAGAAACGCAGGCGAGTAGTCTGCAATCCCGTGGTTGTGCCGCAAAAGTGGCGGACCGTGACTATCTCAACCTTTTGGTGGATGGCGGGTTGATTGTCGATCCGTAGAATGAGGGCGCGATGCTTCCCCGATCTTTTTCCAATCGAATTCCGCGTCTTGTCTGCGGTGCTTTGCTGATGGGCGCAATTGCCTGTTGCCTGATGGCATGGCGGACACGGCCCGCCTATGCCGTCGACGATCCCGCAGCCGCGCGCTCGCAGTATTCGCGGAGCGTTTCGTCGCACTACAACTACCGCTTTGGCGCGGACAAGCCATTCTTGCCTTCCAATGCCACCACGGACACCGGTGAGTTCATCGACCCGCAGAGCTTTCTAACGGCAAAGTACTGCGGGCATTGCCACCAGGCCGCGTATGCACAATGGCGCCAGAGCGCACATGCGAACTCCTTCCGCGCTCCCTGGTACATCAAGAACGTGAACATTCTGATGAAGGGCAAAGGGATCGAATACGCTCGCCACTGCGAAGGCTGCCACAATCCGATTGCCTTGACATCGGGCGCGATGACCGAGAATTCGCCCATCAATCGGAAGTTCGACGGAGACGGGCTGACCTGCTCAGTCTGCCATTCCATCCAGAAAGTGGATCAACGAGGCACAGGCAGCTATGTGATGGGCGTACCGGCGGTGCTGGTGGATGCCGATGGCAAGCCGATCTACGGTGAAGTTCCGGACAAGGAGATCCTGGCGCATCTCGATCGCCACTCCAAGGCTGTGATGAAGGACTTCTACCGGACCAGCGAATTTTGCGGCGCTTGCCATAAGGCCGCTTTGCCCAGGATGTTGAATGGCTATAAATGGCAGCGCGCCATCTTCCTTTACGACGAATGGCAGCAGGCTTCATTCGGCAAACAAAACCCGCTTCCGTTCTATGTGAAGCCCCAGGTTTCTACCTGCCAGACCTGCCATATGGCCGAGGAAGCGACCGAGCAGCCGGATTATGGGGCGGAACAAGGCAAACTGATGTCGCACCGCTGGCTGGGAGCCAACACGGTGCTATCGAAGTACTACGGTTACGACGAGCAACTGCAGAAGACTATTACTTTCCTGCAGACCGGGGTTCTCAACGTCGATCTATTCGCAATTGAACGCAATGGGGGCAAACTGAATGCGCCGCTCGGAACCGAGCCTATCGACATTGCCGCAGGCGATGTATTGACTGTTTCCGTGGTGATCCAAAACAAGGGAATTGGACATACTCTCATTCCCGAACAGCGTGACTTCTACGAATGCTGGGTGGAGTTCCAAGCCAAGGACGCGGCTGGGAATACGCTGATGGATTCCGGAGCGGTGGGATCGGGTGGCAATCTCGATCCAACGGCACACAGCTTTACCAATAGGCTGGTGAATGTTCGCGGAACGCTGAACGATCTGCATCAGGTGTGGGATACGCGGGTGATCGCTTATAACAACACGATTCAATCGGGCCGCTCACAGATCGTGCGCTACCAGTTCAAAGTACCGGAGAACGCATCGGGACCGATCACCCTCACCGCGAAGGTCAACTATCGGCGCTTCAACCAGCACTTTATCGACTTCGGGCTGGGCAAGCACTACGAAATGCCCGAGGTGGAAATCACTTCGCGCACGCGGACGCTGGCATTGGGCACAAATCCCGCGACGCCACCCGATCCCGCTGACAATCCGGTATGGATGCGCTGGAACAATTACGGGATAGGATTGCTGGATGCGCAACAGTATGCGGACAGCGCACGGGCCTTCGAACATGTGGTACAACTGCGGCCGGATTATGCCGATGCTTATACCAACGTGGCGATTGCCGACTTCTCATGGCAGCGCTATGACGGGTCGCGCACCAATCTGGAGAAGGCGCTGCAACTGGCGCCGCACAATGCCCGCGCACTTTACTATCTCGCGCTGGTCGACCGCATCCAGGGCCATCCTGATGCGGCCATCGCCGATCTGCTCGACGTGATTACGCAATTCCCGCGTTCGCGCGACGCGCATCGTGAGCTGGGTTTCTCGTTCTATCAACTGCACAAATACCAAGAGGCGCGGACCGAGTACGAGACGGTGCAATCGATCGACCCCGACGACTTGGCAGCGCATTACATACTCTCGATCGTCTATCGCCGGTTGGGCATGAAAGAGGATGCGGCGCGTGAGGCGGCGACATTCGCCGATCAAAAGGATGACCCGACCGCGAATAGCTATGCGCTGCAGTTCCTCAGCAAGCATCCAGAGGTGACTTCGGAAAGCGTTCCGTGGCATATTCATAGCAACATGAGCGCAGAGAGCAGCACGCATGGCGGTGGCGCCGGTCAATGAAATTGGGGCTGTCTATCGCTGCGTTGCTTCTGGCCTTTTCTTCTTTCGCGATTGCTTCTTCCCGTAGCGAGCGGGCACAGGGCGCAGCAGTCTTCAGCGGGAGCGGATGCCAGCATTGCCACACCATAGGGAACGTGGGCGGTCACCGAGGGCCCGATCTTTCGGGTGTGGGAAGACGGAAGTCGAAAGCGGCGTTGCGGCAGCAGATTGTTTACGGCAGCAAGGTGATGCCGGCTTTTGGCGACGATCTTGAGCCGAACGAGCTGAAGGATCTGATCGCCTATCTACGTTCGTGCCGGCAGAAAGCGGCAAAGGCTCCGCAGGTTTCCAGCCCAAACTGACGACCGGACCAGCATGTTTATTCTGGGCGGACGATTGCTTCACGCAGTGCCTCTGTTACATCCTGCTGCTGTTCAGCGGTAATGCGATTGAAGAACGGCAGCGCCAGAGTGCGACGGGCGATGGATTCGGTGAGCGGTAGATGGCCGACGGCTTGCCCGCCGCACGCGCTCCACACAGGCTGCAAGTGAATTGGCGCGAAGTAACGGCCGGTTGCGATGCCCTGGCGAGCAAGCGCGGCCTGCACTCGATTGCGGTCGACGCCATCTGGCAGGCGGACTACGTAGACAAACCAACTGAGCGTGCGATCCGGGAGCGAAAGAGGTGGTCGCTCGAGGCCGGGTACATTCGCGAGAAGGGCATCGTAACGCTCCGCGACCTGACGGCGGAGAGCGAGAATCTCGTCGATCCTCCGCAACTGAACGCGGCCGAGCGCGCAGGCCAACTCTGAGAGCCGGTAGTTGTAACCCGGTTCGACGTGATCGAGCCAATCTCCGCTTGCGTCGCGGCCTTGATTTCTGAGCTGGCGCAGGCGCGCGGCGTGTGCTGGATTACCGGCCAGCACAGCGCCCCCCTCGCCGGTCGTGATCTGCTTGTTGGGATAGAAACCCAGAATGGCGAGGTCGCCGAAGCTCCCGGCAATGCGCCCGCCGAAGCGTGCGCCAATGGCTTCGGACGCATCTTCGATGAGAGCCAATCGATGGCGCTTCGAAAGCACCTTGAGCGCATCCATTTGAGCAGGGACGCCGAATGTGTGAACCGCAAGGATAGCGCGAGTGCGCGGAGAGATTGCGCGTTCCACGGCAGCGGGGTCGAGATTGAGCGTGACGGGATCGAGCTCGACGAGGACAGGCGTGGCGCGCACCTGAAGTACTGCATTGCCCACGGCCACGAACGTAAAAGAGGGGATGATGACTTCATGGCCCTCGCCCACCCCGAGAGCGAGCAACGAGAGATGGAGACTCGCGGTGCCGGAACTGACGGCCACTGCGTGGTTGACGCCGTGCCAGGCGGCCAGCTCCGCTTCAAAAGCAGCGAGTTCCGGACCCAGGCTGAGGTGCGGCGTGCGCAGGACCGAGCAGACGGCTGCGATCTCTGCTTCAGTAATGTCGGGCGCAGAGAGTGGAATGCGCGCGGTCATTGGTTTTCCGCGCGTGCCGGCTCGACCCATGAAGGAAGCGGGACGGGCTGCTTGATCAACAGTCCGTCCAACGGGACGGAAGAAAGGACCGATGCAATCATTTGCGCCGCGGTGCCTTCGCCGTAGGGATTCATCATTCCGGCAAGGCCTTTGCGAAACGCAGGGCTGAGCGCGCGATCGAGCGCAGCGCGGATGACGGCAGCCTCGGCGGGAACGTCGATGACGTTTCGCGCGCGTTCGCGGCCCTGCTGGCGCATGCCGACGTTGACAACCGGCAAAGCAAAGGACGCCGCCTCCATGATGCCACTGGAGGAATTACCCACAAGTGCATCGGCGTGGCTGAGCAAACTCCAATAGGTCACAGCGTCAAGATTGACGAAGACGTGAGTATGGGCGCGTGTTGTCGCAAGGTCTCTGGCGCGGTTTATGAGCGCGAGGCCTCCGGCATCGGCGTTGGGATAGACAAAAAGGAGTTGGCCGGGCGCCTGGATGAGCGCGGTGAAAAATGCATCGGCCTCTGCGTTTGTGTCGCGCAGAATGGTGACTGGATGCCACGCGGAAACAATTGCGGGCGGAATGAGCGACAGACCTAACTTCGATTCGAGCGCCGCGCGATCGAGCAGAGTGGAGCGGCGCAAATGGTCGAGCGAGGGCGCTCCTGCGCGATGCACGCGCCATGGCTCTTCGCCCATAGCGATCACGCGCTGGCGCGATGTTTCTGTCGATGTGAAGTGGATATGCGCGAGCTTGGTCAGCGCGTTTCGCACGGCATCGTCAATGGCGCCCTGGCTAACTTCGCCGCCTTCGATGTGAGCGATGGGAATGCGCAGCGCAAGGGCCGTGGCGGCCGGGGCCAACATCTCGTAGCGGTCAGCGATGAGGAGCAGCAGATCAGGACGCCACGCGGTCAGAGCGTCGGCCAAACCCAAAATCGCTACACCGATGGTTTTGGCCATGCCGGTGTCGGTGTCCGAACTGAGAAGACACTCAATGCGCGCCTGAATGGGGAAGCCATCGCGTTCGATTTCCTGAATCGTGGACCCGAACTGCGGCGAAAGGTGCGGGCCGAGAGCGAAGACGCCCAGTTCGATTCCAGGACGATCCGTGAGCTCGCGCAGGGGCCAATAAAGATGGCCGTAGTCTGCGCGCGATGTAGTGACAACTGCGATGCGGCGCCGTGCGACGGTCGCCGAAGGATGCGCAGAAAATCCGCGGCCGTTCACTGGGTTTTGAGGCGGAATCACACGAGAAGTATATCTTGAGGGCGCATCGAGAGACCTTTGCGCAATGCGTCTTCGCGCTCGTGCCGCGTCGCGATCCGTCGTACACTGGATTGTTCCGCGACGAGGGGAGAATTCGATCCGTGAGTGGAAGAGCGAAGCGGAGAGCCGCAGTGTGGGCGCTTGCATTTGTGGCAAGCGTAACGGCACCATGCGCGCAACAGCAGCGTTTCGACGCAGAAGCGATCAAGCTAAACAATCAGGGCGTGGCGTTGATGGGCCAGCAGTTTACCGAGCGCGCCGCGGATAGCTTCGCCGCTGCCTTCAAGAAAGATCCAAACCTGTCGCAGGCCGCCGTGAATGAAGGCATTGCGTTGCTGGCTCAGCAGAAGCTGGATCAGGCGAAGGAATGGCTGCATAAGGCAATCGCGATCGACGCGAAGAATCCGCAGGCGTGGTACAACCTTGGCCTGGCGCTGCACGCGAACAATGAGCTTGCGGGTGCAGTGACCGATTTTCAAGAAGCCACCAAGCTCGATCCGCGCGATGCAGACGCATGGTACTTCGAAGGCGCTTGCTATGAAGACCTGCGGCAGTTCGACAAAGCGATTGAAGTGTTCAAGAAAACGCTGGCAATCAATTCATTGCACGCGTCGGCCGAGTTCGGCCTTGCGCGCGCGCTGCAACGCACGGGTCACACCGCAGAGGCGAGGGAACACTTTGCGCGCTTTCAGCATTTGACCAGCACCAAGATTGCGTCAGCCCTTGGGCTGTCCTATGGCGAGCAGGGGCATTATTCGACTGTGACGGCAGTTGAAGAACCGGAGACGATCGAGCGGTCCATGATTCCCGTGAGGCTCGTGGCGCAACCGATGATTGCGGACGGCGGAGCAGGCGCGGCATCATGGACGACGACCGGCGGGGCGTGCATGATTGACGCGACGGGCTCAGGGCAGATGGATTTGGTGTTGATGCAGGCGGGCGATCAGGCGATTCGTGTGTTGCACAACCGTGGCGACGGAAGCTTTGAAGAGCTGGGTGCCGCTGCAATGGGGCTAAAAGCGAGCGGCTATGCAGTAGCGTGCGCGGTTGGCGATTACGACGGCGATGGTTTGAACGATCTTGCGGTTGCTCTCGGCGATCGTGTGCTTCTGTTTCGCAACCTCGGCCACGGGAAGTTCGAGGATGAAACAGCCAAATCTGGGATCGTGCCGCACAATCGGCCATCGGGCATCACGTTCGTGGATTATGATCACGATGGCGATCTGGACTTGTTGTTAACCGGCGCGCCGCTGAAGTCCGGCGATGAGTCCAATGTGTTGTGGCGCAACAACGGCGACGGCACATTCACGGAACAAACGGGGCCGACCGGGCTAGGCGGAAGCGGCAAGACAGCGGCAGCGATCCTGACAGATTTCAATAACGATCGTGCCGTGGACCTGGCGGTGACGGGAGATGGACCGTCGCCACTGCTGTATGTGAATCCACGGGAGGGGAAGTATCCGGAACAACCGCTGTATGAAGGCGCGAAGATGCCGCCAACCGCCGGCATCGCGGTGCTCGACTACAACAAAGATGGATGGATGGATATTGCTGTGACGCACGCAGGCGCTCCAGGGCTGACGCTATGGCGAAACGTCGAAGGAGCGGATCGCATCGGGCGGCGCTTTGAGCGCGTTGCGCTGCCGCTGAGGGGAGCGGTGCGCGGATGGGGCATGACGCCCGTCGATATTGATAACGATGGGTGGATCGACCTTGCGGCGATTGTGGAGACAGCTACGGGTCCGGAGGTGAAGGTTCTCCGTAATCGAGGAGATGGGACGTTTGAGGACGTGAGCCATGCGCTGGGGCTGGGTGCGGTGAAGCTGAAAGCGCCGCGCGGATTGATTGCCGCTGACGTATTTGGCGAGGGCGCGCCTGATTTGATCGTGACACAAGTGAATGCGCCGCCGGTTTTGCTGCGGAATCTGGGCGCGAACAAGAACCACTTTGTGCGACTTGATTTGACCGGCTATGCGGACAACAAGACTGCGATTGGGGCGAAGGTCGAGGTGTTTGCGAATGGATTGTGGCAGAAGTGGGAGCTTGCGGGCGCCTCGGGGTATCAGACGCAGGCTCCGCCGCAGATCCTGGTGGGCCTCGGTGATGCATCCGGGATCGACTTGCTAAGAATTCTTTGGCCGACGGGCGTGTTGCAGGACGAGATCGATTTGCCGCAGCAGCGCGTGATCGCGATGAAAGAAGTGGATCGTCGTGGCAGCTCTTGCCCAGTGCTGTTTGTGTGGGATGGGCATCGCTACAAATTCGTAACGGACGTGATCGGTGCGGCCGTCGTGGGGCACTGGTTTACGCCCACGCGTCGCAACACGCCGAATCCGGGCGAGTGGGTAAAGGTCGATGGCAAGGACGTCGCGCTGGTGGATGGAAAAATCAGCGTGCGCTTCATGGAGCCGATGGAAGAAGTGAACTACATCGACGAATTGCGCATGATCGCCGTCGATCATCCGGAAAGCGTGGAAGTGAATCCGGACGAGCGATTCCTTGACGATCCGCCCTTCGCGTCAGGCCAAGTGGTGGCGAGCGAGGGCACGCGGTTGCCGGTAAGCGCGTGGGATGGAGAAGGGCGGGATGTGCTTGAGCAGCTTAGCCAACGCGATCATGTATTTGCCAGCGGATTCACGGCGCTGCCGTACGACGGTTTTGCGAATCTTCACGCATTAACGCTTGATCTGGGTCGAGTCAAGCCGAATGCGCGGCTGCGACTGCTGATGACCGGTTATGTGAACTATTTCAGCGCGACCTCACTCTACGCCGCGTGGCAGGCCGGGTTGAAGGAGGTTCCGCCTTACGTGGAGGCGGAGCTGGCGGATGGCACATGGCAGCGAATTGCGGACGATGCAGGATTTCCCGCAGGGCTCGAGCGAACGATCGTCATGGACCTTACAGGCAAGCTGCCGGCGGGAACGCGGCGCATCCGGCTGATGACGAACTTGCAGATTTACTGGGATCAGGTGCTGATCGACCAAAGCGCGGACGCACAGACACGCACTACCGAGGTTCCGCTCGCCTCGGCTGCTCTTAAATTCAGGGGATATCCAAAGCAGATCGAAGGCACGAGTCCGGGCGACCTAGACTATGACTACAACCTCGTCAGCCTGAGCGGACCCTTTCAACGCGAACGCGGGAATTACACGCACTTTGGCGATGTGACACGACTGCTCGAGAGCGTTGACAACAAGGTTGTCGTTTTCGGCAGCGGCGAAGAAATTGCGGCGGAATTCGATGCGGGGAAGCTGCCTGTGCTGCCTGCGCACTGGAAACGAGATTACTTTCTCTATGCCAATGGATTCGTGAAAGACATGGATTGGTGGGATGCGTCGCCATTCACCGTTGCGCAGATGCCGTTCCATGGAATGACTGCGTATCCATATCCGGCGAGCGAGAAATATCCCGATGACGCGGCCGCGCTCGACTACCGGTTAAATTGGAACGACAGGTTTGAAGCCGGCGAGCCGGTGAGATCGTACCGGTTCACCTATCAGTTGTTGCCGTCGGCGCCGCCAGAGATGAAAGCGCCGCGATCGCCGCTGGAAATACAGCCATGAACGATGTTGTGTTGGCCTCGGCGGCGAAGCAGCTTGCATTGTTGCGCACGGGCGAGATCTCCGTGGCAGAGCTGGCCGAGGCACACATCCGGCAAATTGAGCGCCTGAATCCAGAAATCAACGCATTTGCCGACTTTGACGCAGAGCGGGTGCGCGCGCAGGCGCGGCGGCTCGATGCGGAGCAGGGAGCGCGTGGCGCGCTGCACGGTTTGCCGGTGACGATCAAGTCGTCGATCGCAACCGCAGGCTATCGCTGCGAGATTGGCAGCTTGCTCCACAAAGGCGAGATTCCGCGGGAAGATGCCGTTGTGGTGGCGCGGCTGCGCGCAGCAGGAGCGCTGATTCTAGGCACGACTAATTGCCCGGAGTTTCTGATGGCGTATGAGACCGCAAACCTTCTGTACGGGCGCACGCGCAACCCGTGGGATCTTGAGCGCACACCGGGAGGATCGAGCGGTGGCGAGTCGGCGGCGATTGCCGCAGGAATGTCTGCGGCGGGATTGGGGAGCGACAGTGGAGGGTCGGTGCGGGTGCCAGCGCACTTTACGGGAATCTGTTCGCTGAAACCGACTCCGGGGCGGATCCCGGGGCGAGGGCATTTACCACCGTGTGTAGGTCCGTTTTCGATCCTGGGTGCGATTGGACCCATGGCGCGCACGATTGGCGACGTCGCATCGCTGTTTGAAGCTCTCAGCGGACAGGATACCGATGATCCGGCGAGCCCGCCTGTTGCGCTGAGGCATCCAAACCCCGAAGAATTGCGAGCGAAGGCAATTGGCTTCTTTGAGGACGATGGCCTTGTTCCGGTGACGGCCGAGACGCGCGCGGCGGTGAACGATGCGGCGCAGGCGTTGCGCGAGGCGGGCTTTAGCGTGGAGCCGTTTCGCCCGAGGACTCTGGAGCCGTTGCGCAAATTGTGGTGGAAGTTTTTTGTGCAATGCGGGGCGATGTTCTATGAGCCGGAGATTCGCAACAAGCGCGCGAAGCTGAGCCCCATCTTCAGCGAGTTTCTGGGTATCGCGGAAGCGGCCGAGCCGCTCAACGGTACGGAACTGCTGAACGCTTGGGCCGAACTGGACCTGCTGCGCGCAAAGACGCTGGCCGAGATGCGCGAATATCCGGTTCTGCTCTGCCCCGTGGCCAGCATTCCCGCATTTCGGCCTAATGAGCGCGCTTGGATCATCGACGGCAGAAGTGTCGAGTATCTCGATGCGATGCGATTCACGCAATGGTTCAACGCGCTGGCGTGCCCGGCAGCAGTGGTTCCCTTGGGCGCATCGCCCGAGGGATTGCCGATCGGCGTGCAGATTGCGGCGCGACCCTTCGAGGATGAAATTGTGCTGGGTGTCGCGGCTGTGGTCGACGCGGCGTTTGGCTATCGCACGCCGGCAATGGCGACGGCCTGAGTCAGCCTCGTTACCGATTTAAAACAGCGGATTGCTCGCTGCTTGGGAAGCCACATTCGGCGCCACCTTCCCCCGGACAGATCAACCATTCGATGGAGGCTATTTTTCTACGGCGGCAGTACACTGAGCCTTCCCTGATCATTGGAGGCCGGATGGAGCGCTCGGTGTGCGCGAAAGCTGGCAGGAACGCTTTGCCGAATCTCCCGATGTTCTGATCGACGCGCGGCGCCGGCAGACCATCGTGCCGGTGCGCGACCTTGCTGTCGGCGGCGATGAATTCGTTACGATGGCGGGCCCGTGCTCCGTTGAATCCGAGCGCCAGCTCATGGCCATTGCTCATCGCGTGCGCAGCGCGGGGGCGCGTGTTCTGCGCGGCGGCGCGTTCAAGCCGCGAAGTTCTCCCTATGCATTTCAAGGACTCGGCCTCGAAGGCCTGAAGCTGCTGGCCGCGGCACGCGACGAAACCGGCCTGGCCATTGTGACCGAGGTTATGTCAGAGCGCGATGTTTCGCTGGTGGCTGAGTATGCGGATATTTTGCAGATCGGCTCGCGGAGCATGGAGAACTACTCGCTGCTGGAAGCTGCAGCGCGGTCCGGACGGCCGATTCTGCTGAAACGCGGCATGATGGCCACGATTGCGGACCTCCTGCGCTCGGCGCAGGTCATCCTGAGCAATGGCAACCCCAACGTCATTCTGTGCGAGCGCGGCATCCGCACGTTTGAAACAGCGATGCGCAATACTTTCGATGCAGCCGGAATCGCGTTGCTCAAGCAAATCACGCACCTTCCTGTGATTGCCGACCCCAGCCACGCGGCCGGGCATCGCGAACTGGTTCCAGCATTGGCGCGGATTGGCATCGCGGCAGGCGCGGATGGGCTTTTGGTCGAGGTGCATCCAGATCCTGACAACGCATGGAGCGATGGCGAACAGTCGCTGGACTTTGAGGGATTCGCTGCGATGATGGCAAGGCTCCAGCCCTGGATTTCGCTTCGCGGACCGCAGGTGCGCGAAGCGAAGCCGGAAGAGCCGGTTTGCATCGATCCCCATTGTGCGGAGGCGCTGGCATGAGGTTGCTGCCTGCTGGCTTGACCGCTGCGGCGATTACGTTGATGGTGTCGCCCATCCGCTCGCTTCCGCCCGACTCTGAAAAGGCTCCGGAGTTCATTGTGACCGCCGCCCCGGTTTACAAATCGCTGGCGGAGTTGAGCGGTCAGGAACGATTTCCCAGAGGTGCACAGCTCTTGCTTGTTCATGCCGGGAAGACAGAGCCGCTGGTGAGCGGCTTCGCCGCTTCAGCAGACGCAAACGTCTCGTTCGATGGCGAGACGGTACTGTTTGCGGGAAAAAAATCCGAAGGCGATCCATGGCAGTTATGGGAATTGACTCTCAAAGATCGAACCGTGCGCAAGGTGACGGACACATCGACAGACGCGGAGCGGCCCTTTTATTTGCCGGGCGGACGGGTGGTGTGGGCCCAGCGGACGGCTGCGGGATTTCAATTGCAGTCGAGCGACGATGGGCGGCCGGCTCCGAGATTCCTGAATCCGACGGCGGGTCCGGGGATTTTGCCGCTCACGTACTCGGGAACGAATGCGTTTCCAACAGACGTGCTGCGGGACGGGCGGATTCTGTTTGAAGCCGGCTTTCCGCTGGGCCAAGGAACGACGCCGGAGATGTTCCTCGTTTACGCCGACGGCTCAGGTGTGGAGTCGGTGCGTTGCGATCACGGGCGCTCGCGCTGGGGCGGAACACAACTTGCCTCAGGAGACGTGGTCTTCACGCACGGCGCGTCATTGGCGCGCTTCACCTCGGCGATGGCGCATGAGGAGCAGGTCCCAGCACCGCGCGGTGAATACGCCGGCGCGATTGCAGGGAGTGCTTCAGGTGCATGGTTGCTGAGTGCGCGGGCAGATACAAACGCGAGATTTGCCATCAAAATCTGGAATCCAGGCGCGGCGAAAATGGGCACCATTCTGGCAATGGGCGGAGATGATCTGGTCGAGCCGGTACTTGTCGCACCACGCACGCGGCCCAATCGGCATCCCTCAGGGCTGCACCCGTGGGATTACGCGAATCTGCTCGCGTTGGACGCGCGCGTAAGCCGCGAAGGAGATTTGAGAGGAAAGCCAGTGTCGGTGCGGCTGGCGGTGCAGGATGCAAAAGGCCGCGTGGTTTCGATGGGAACGGCACCGGTTGAGAACGACGGGTCCTTTTTTATCAAAGTGCCGGTCGACAGGCCCATCCGCTTTGAGCTGCTCGACTTCAAAGGCGCGGTTCTTCGGCAAGAGCGCGGGTGGTTCTGGGCGCGCGGTGGCGAGCAGCGCATTTGCGTGGGCTGTCATGCGGGACCGGAGCGTGCATCGGAGAACCGCGTGCCGGATGTGCTGATGCGAACAACCGAGCCAGTGGACTTGACCGGAACCAAGGCAGTCGCGGCAGCGCGGGGAGGCAATTGATATGAAGCTCGCTGTTCTTGCTGCATTTTTTGGCGCGGCCGCGATGGCGGGATCCGTTTCTGTTGCGCAGACGCCGCCGAACGCGAGCGAAGTGCCCCAGCAAGGACCGCCCGCGAGTGCAAAGGTGTCGCTTCAATCCGATATTCGTTTTGAAGATGCGACGGAAGAATCTGGAATCGACTTCACGCACAGCTTTGGATCGGCCAAACTGGGATCGTTGCTAGAGGGTACCGGCGCGGGCTGCGTCTGGTTCGACTTTGACAACTCCGGGCGGTCGTCGCTTTATGTGGTAAATGGCAGGCCGCTCGACGACTCAATGCATCCTTATCCACTGAAGGAAAAGCCCAAAACGCCACCGCACAATCACCTCTATCGCAATGACGGCAGCGGTCATTTCACCGATGTAACCGAACAATCGGGGCTGAACCCGGATATGTATTCGGTCGCGGTGACGGCAGCGGACTACGACAACGACGGTCATGAAGACCTGCTGGTGACGGGATACGGGAAGGTCGTTCTCTATCACAACGACGGCAATGGCCACTTTACCGACGTGACCGAGAAGGCCGGCATCAAGGTCAACGGCTGGGCCATCAGCTCCACATGGCTCGACTACGACAAGGATGGATGCCTCGATCTGTTTGTGGGGCGCTACGTCAAGTTTGATCCCACCTACCGCGCCTTTTACGCGCCGACCAACTATCCCGGACCGCTGGACTACGAGGGCGAAACCAACATGTTGTTCCACAACAACTGCGACGGGACGTTTACCGACGTGACGGAGAAGTCGGGCATCGGCGCGTATGTGGGACGCACGATGGGCGTGACGGCAGCGGACTTCGACAACGATGGATGGGACGACATTTATGTGGCCAACGACCGGACAGAGAACTTTCTCTTCCATAACAAGCATGATGGGACATTCGAGGAAATCGCCAACGATACAGGCACGGCTTACGGGCAGAATGGCGAATCGACTTCGTCGATGGGTCCGGTCTTTGCCGACTTCGAGGGCCGCGGACTGCTCGACCTGTGGGTAACCGACGGACACTACAACCGCTTCCTCCGGAACACGGGAAAGCTGGGTTTTGAAGACCTAGGCGCGTCCAATGGCATTTCGCAGGCCAACGCCCAATACGTGAGCTGGGGCACGGGCATCTACGACTTCAACAATGACGGCCAACTCGACATTCTTGTCTTTCACGGCGGGCTCATCCAGATGATTCCGCAGGAGCACACCGTGTTTCGCGGGCTCGGTGATGGGCGATTCCAGGATGTTTCGCTCGATGCCGGCCCCGTGCTAAGCGAGCGCACGGTGGCGCGCGGAGCCTGCTTCGCCGACTACGAAAACAACGGCAAGGTAGATGCCTACGTGGTGAATCTCGACGCGAAGGGAACACTGCTTCAAAACGTTTCTACCAATACCGGTCACTGGATTGAAGTGAAGCTGGTAGGCACAAAGAGCAATCGCGACGGGATTGGCGCGCGCGTGGAGGTGACGGCGGGAGGCAAGCGATGGACGGCCGAGCGCGTGGCAGGCTCCGGCTATCTTTCGCAGGATGACGGCCGCTTGCACTTCGGACTGGGAGCTGCGAGCGCAATCGACAAATTGATCATTCACTGGCCGAGCGGGGCAGCGCAGACGCTGGAAGCGCAACCGGTCGACCGCATACTCACGGTTCAGGAGCCGGGAGAAAGGAAGCCGCGATGAGCCGCGTTTCGATCAGGGGGATGCAGCCCAATTGGGCCGCGGGTCTCTGGGCGGTCGCTGCGGTGCTGTTCTGCGTTGTGGTTTGGAAGGCAGAGACCGTTGATGCGGCTACCGCTGCCGGAAATGAAACGGAAATTGAGTACGCTTCTCCGCTGGAGCTACTGTTTTCGTCCGATGGCGGACGGATTTATGTTCTGTGCAACGAAAGCGACGAGGTGCGCGTGCTGGATGCGGCGACTTACGCCCCGATCAAGAGCATCGCAGTTGGTCACCAGCCGCGCGGATTCTCACTATCTCCGGACGGAACGCGGTTGTTTGTCGCAAACTCGTGGGACGATACGATTTCGGTGATCGACACGCGCGCGCTGGAAATTGTGGCGACCTGGCCGGTGGGCGCAGAGCCGTCCGGGGTGGTCGAAGGCCCGCAAGGCGAATACGTATTTGTCGCCAACCGCATTTCCAGCGACATCGCGGTACTGGACGCGCAGACGGGCGTTGAGGAGAAGCGATTGATGGCGGGGCGCGGCTCGAGTTATCTCACTCTGTCGCCCGACGGCCAGAGGATTTATGCGACCCATATCTATCCCAATCCGCCCGCACTGCGCACCGGCCTGGAAAATCGTACTCCACCCGAGTCGGAGATCACGGTGATCGACGCGCGAAGAGCGGAGGTGGTCGATAGGATTCCGTTGCATTCGATTGCCGGCGTTTTTCATTTAGCTTTCTCCGCCGACGGGCGCCTTGGCGCTGTTGCTGAGTTTCACCCCAAGAACCTCATACCGTTGGCGCATTTGGAGCACGGCGGAGCATTCGCATACACGCTTACCCTATTCGGCGCAGCCGTGGGCAAGCCAGTGGAGATTCCGCTCGACGAACTGGACAGATATGCTTCGCAGCCGTTCGGCCTGGTCATCGCGCCTGATGGTTCGCGACTCTACGTTTCTCTCGGCGGTTCGGAGAGCGTGTTGGCGATTGACGTGCCGCGGCTGTTGCACTTCGTCCATTCGCGGCCGCGGCCTGCATCGGGGTCGTTTTCGTCGGATCTCTCAGCCAGCGGAAGTTATGTGATCGCGCGCATACCGGTGGGCCACAATCCGCGTGGGCTTGCGCTTAGCAGCGATGGCCGCAGGCTGTTTGTGGCCAACCGGCTCGACGACACGCTGAGCGTTGTCGATACGAAGACATTGAGTGTAGCCAGAACCATTGCCCTTGAAGGGCCGAAGACGATCAGCGCGCTGCGCCGGGGCGAGCAGACGTTTTATTCCGCACACTATTCCTTCCAGAGCCAAATCAGTTGCTCCAGTTGCCACATCGATTCCACATTCGATGGGCTGCAGTGGAATCTGGAGCCGAACGGTTTCGGGCGCGACATCGTGGACAACAAATTGCTCGAGGACATCAAGGACGTCGCGCCCTACAAGTGGAACGGCGCCAATCCAAACATCCCCACCGAGTGCGGCCCGCGCACGGAGAAGTACTTCTGGCGATCTGAGAACTACGACGATCGGACGCTGACCGATCTGGTTCTCTACATTCGCAGCCTGCCAGCCAGGCCCAACAGGTGGCGCTCGCCGGATGGCGAGCTTACTCCAGCTCAGGAGCGCGGCAAGGCGATCTTCGAGCGCGCCGTGGACAAGTTCAAAAAGCCGATCCCCGAGACCAATCGCTGTTCCTACTGCCACAGCGGTCCTTTGGGAACGAACCGGCAGTTGTTCGATGTGGGAACGAAAAGGGCGACGGACAATCCGGGGCTGCTAAAGGCACCACAGTTGACCAACATTGCGCTCACCGCGCCCTACCTGCACGACGGCTCGGCGCGATCGCTCGAGGAGATCTGGACGATCTACAACCCCGACGACAGACACGGCCGCACCAATGACCTGACCAAAGACGAACTCAACGACCTGATCGAATACCTGAGGACGCGATGAAGAAGCTTATCAGCACAAAATGGTTTGCGATGGCTCTGGTGGCTGGCGCGGTATTTGTGACAGCGGAGCGGCGTGGATTCGCGCAGGCGGCCCAGCATCCGTATCACGGCGCGCTTGCGGCAACGGCACTTCCGCAGATGCCGCGCTTTCGTTTTGAAAACTTCACCACCGCCAACGGCCTCCCTAACGATCACGTGTTCGCCGTGCTTGTGGATGGCGACCGCATCTGGGCCGGCACTGACAACGGTCTTGCGCTCTACGAGAACGGCAAGTGGAAGACCTATACAACGGCCGATGGGCTCGCGCATCGCGCAGTGCTCTCGCTGGCTCTCGACAAGCGCACCGGCGACGTCTGGGCGGGCACTATGGGAGGATTGAGCCGCATCTCGGGAGGTCGCATCGACAGCTTCACGCAGTTGAGCTCCGGGCTGAGCAACAACGTGGTGTACGGCATTTCAATTGAAGGCGAAAACGTGTGGATCGCCACGGCCGCCGGCGCCTGCCGCCTCAATCTACGCACCAATCAGTGGTCGCTCTACAACGAGCGCAACACGCCCATGGCCGAGATCTGGTCTTATGCAGTCTCCGCTACGCCGACCAAGGTCTACTACGGCATTTGGGGCAGCGGCGTCCTCGAGTACGACCAGAAGACCGAAGTCTGGGACAAGTACGACGACCCCGATGGCGAGAACGAGATGGTGCTATTCAGGGATCAAGGGCTGATCCACGAGATTGTGACTTCGGTCAGCTATATGGAGAAAGACAATGTGCTGTGGGCGGCCACCTATTTTGGCGACAGCCACTACGATGGCCGCTATTGGCACAACTTTCTGACCAAAGACAGCGGGCTTCCCTCGAACTTTACGAATCAGGTGAAGGGCGTGGACGGCAAGCGTGCGTGGTTCTGCACGGACAAGGGACTGGCATATTACGACGGTGAGAACTGGGCCGTCTACACGCGCTCGCTCACTTCGCAGAAGCCGATGATGACGGTGCGCGACGCGAAGGGAAACATCACGGAGATTCCCGTGACCAGCGGGCCAGCCCACAACTACATTTTGGGAATCGACTTTCAGGGCGACGACATCTGGGTCGCCACAGCCAAGGGATTGAGTCATGGAATTCGTCAACGATGAGAGAAAAGGAGCCAACACCATGAGTGCATTTGCAGAGATTTTGGAGAACATCGGGCAGAACCCGGTAAAGAAGCGCGCGATAACGAACCAGGAAGTGCTGAACGAAGCATTCGCATACGCGAAACCAAGTTCGTTCTCGCGCGGTATGAGGATCGATCTGAACGGGTTGACGATTCTGCTGATCTCAGGCACGGCGTCGATCGACGAGAACGGCGTTAGCGTGCACATCGGCGATTTTCGCGCGCAGTTGCGGCGCACGTTCGCGAATATCACGGGGTTGCTGGCGAGCGAAGGATGCGGCTGGCACGATATCGTGCGCACGACATGCTACCTGCGCGACATCGAGCGCGACTACGACGCATTCAACGAAGAGCGCACGGCATTCTTCAAAGAGCAGGGACTCGATCCTCTGCCCGCGTCGACGGGCATCCAGGCGATTCTCTGCCGGCCAGAACTTCTCATTGAGATTGAAGCGATCGCCATGTTCCGCACGGTCAAAAACGCGTCCGCAGAGGAGTAACAATCATGCGCAGAGGCTTGGTGTTTGCAGCGGCATGCCTGTGGGCCGCATGCGGCGTTTCGAACAGCGCTGGGCAGATTGCGGGCCCGGGCGCGGTGAATGACACGAGCAAAGCCGCGCATGTCTGCGAGTGCGGCAAGCACCCGCCGGGACCTCCACGGGATCGCGAAGTCGTGCCCTACGCCGGCGAACCCGCCGACATGAGACCGTACGCGAAGTTTGCAGCGCCTTACGACACCAACTACACTCGCCCCAACATCTACGTCGGCGCGGCGCGGGATATTCCTGAGCCCAACGGTTTAACCGAGATACGCATTGGCTTCTTCGGTCCGATCGAGAACAACTCTGAATCCGTTCTTGGGTTGCGCATGCTGCACGGCGCGCAACTTGCCGTGGACGAATGGAACGCGCGTGGCGGCTACGGCGGCATACCGTTCAAGTTGATGCCCCACAACGACTACAACAACTGGCAGGCAAGGGCGGTTTACGGCGATGTGCGGCCCACCGACCCCGCTATCTGGGGCTCGGCTTCCGATGAGGCCGTGAAGATGGCTTACGACGAACAGGTGTGGGCCATCTTCGGTTCCATCAGCTCCGAGTCGACGCACATTGCACTGCGCGTGGCTCTGCGCGCAGAGCTTCCGGTCGTCAGCTCGGCCAACAGCGATCCCACGGTTCCGGAGACTACGATTCCGTGGTACTTCGGGACCATGCAGGACGACCGGCAACAGTATCAGACGCTGGCGCGGCGCATTTATTCCGAGCTTGGCTTGAAACGCGTCGCGGTTCTCAGGGCCAGCAGCCGGTACGGCCGTTTTGGCCTTCCGAAATTTCTCGATGCCTCGCGGCGGCTGGGTCATCCCGTGGTCATGGAGCAGATCTTCCAGCCGGGCGATAAGGACTACACGAAGCAGCTAAGGGTGATCCGCGACTCGCGGCCTGACGCCGTGCTTTTGGTGGGAGATGAGTTGGAGGCGGCGAGGATTCTGAAGCAGATGCGGGCAGCAGGGATGAAGCAGCGCGTGTTTGGCGCGTACCGTACTTTGGGCGATACGCTGCTGAAAGAGGCAGGCGATGCTGCTGAGGGGTTCGAGGCCGTGTATCCTTACGACCCCACGCGCAACGATCCGCGCTGGCTCGATTTCAACCGCCGCTTTGTTGACCGCTTCCACGAAAAGCCGGAGCAGTTTGCTTCGATGGCTTACGACACGATGAACATGCTGCTCGATTCGATCTGCAAAGCTGGGTTGAATCGCGCGCGCATTCACGACGCGCTCGCGGATATCGAAGAGTACGACGGTGTGACCGGGCACTTCGTTTTCGACCCCAACCAAAAGAACGTAGCGCCGATGTATCTAGGAACGGTGGAGCATGGCGCGATTACTTACCGACTTGGGACGGTCGAGAAGAAGCCGGGAGGGCATGGCAGTGCTGATGTGAACGGACCGCCTGGTGCGCCAGTAACGCCCTACGCCAGCGTAGGTGAGGACGGGGTGAGCTTTGCGGGGCCGCGATCCGCCATCCCGCCACCGGGACCAGTGCGCGTGATTCTGTTTGGACCGCAAGCCGCGGAGATTGCTGGGTCGCCGGAAGTCTTGAGTGCATTACACGACGGAGAGCGCGGGGGCCGGAAGTGGACAATTCTGCCGGTTGAAAGCACGCAAAACTGGGGCGCTGCTTCGACTCAATTGGTCCACGCCCTGATGGACGAGCATGCTTTGGCGATTGTGGCATTGGATCGCGATTCAAGCCATCTCTCGGAGCAACTCGCTCTGAAGTGCTTTGTCCCAGTGGTGGCACTGAGCAGTGACAAGGCTCTGACTTCAGCCGACATTCCCTGGATTTTCCGGCTACCATCCGAGAGCACGCCTGCTTCGGCATTACGTCTTTTGCTCGATGCGGCTGAGCGCGCAGGCGCCAACCCGGAAAAGATCAGGGATGTACTGGGTTCGGGGGCCGATTTTGAAGGATTGGCATTTCTGCCGACGGGCGAGCCACTCGATCGGTAGTCTTGACGCGCTCCAGCAGTGCTCGCGCTCTGATCGCAGCCACGTGATAAACTGCCGTCATGTCGGGATGGTTCGCCGCTTCTCCGTCCTATCGACGCGCTCCGCTTGTCTTCGGCCTCTGTCTACTGGCATTTCTTTTTGCATTTGAAGCCAAGACAGCCTGGTATGGCCCAGCGGCCGGTTTCGGCGGTAGTGTTCGCGCCGCAAAGGCGCAACCCGTCACCTCGCCCGAGGTCGTGGAGCACGGTGTGCCCGCGCCAGACCCGGCGCACCCGCATGTAGCATTCTCATTGCTTCCTCAAGTCGCGACAGCAATGTTTGCGGGTCTCCCCGCCCGCGCACTCGGCGAAATCTTGCCCAGCCAGTATCCGCATTTTCTGGCTGCCGGCTTTTCGTTCGCCAATCTCTTCCGTCCCCCGCCGACTTTCTAACTCTTCATTCATCGCATTCTGATTCCGTCGTCAGCCTTGGCTGTGGAGCTCCGCGGTATTTGTGTGATTGGACTCACCGCGGCGCAGCGCATCCTCGCGAAGAAATTTTGACGGAGCGAAGCGATTCAACAGACCAGAGTAACCATCACCTAGTCAACCGGCTTTCGGCGGGGGGCATCCAAACGAATGCTGCCCGGCCGTCCCTGGCTGAGTTCTCAATTGTTCCCAAGCACCGCGGCAGTAGCCGGTGTTGGGGATCAGGAGTACGTTCGACATGCAAAAACGAATTCTTCTTTTGATGGCAGCTGGAAGCGCAGTCTTCGGCATCAGCTCGTGCCGTTCCAACGGAACAGGTTCCGAGGCCAGCGCAGCAACCATTCCCTCGGCACGGGTCGCTGTCGCGCAGCGAGGGGATATCTCTCATGTGCTCACGCTGGCCGGGCAGTTTCAGCCTTATCAGGTGATCGATGTCCACCCCAAGGTGAGCGGCTACATGAAGCGCATCAATGTCGACATTGGCGACATTGTGCACGAGGGCCAGACCCTGGCGGTTCTTGATGTTCCCGAACTGCAGGCCCAATTGCAGCAGACGTCTTTCGAGCTGAAGCAAAGCCAGGAGGAGATCGCGCGGGCACAGCACGAAGTAAAGAGCGCCGAGGCTTTGAGCTTTGCCTTGCATGCACAATCGCAGCGCCTGCAAGAGGCATCGGCAACGCGGCCCGGCCTGATTGCGCAACAGGAGCTGGACGACGCGCAGGCCAAGGACCTGAACTCGCAGGCGCAGGTGGATGCAGCCAAGTCCGCACTTGCCGCCGCACAGCAACACGCCGAAGCGGCGCGATCAGACAATCAGAGCGTGCAAGCGCTCGAAGATTACACCACCGTGACCGCGCCGATCTCAGGCGTCGTCATCTGGCGCTACGCCGATACCGGAGCCTTGATTCAGGGCGGCGCCAATTCCAACGATCAGACGCTGCCTATCGTAAGGCTTTCGCAGAGCAGCCTGCTTCGACTGCGTGTTCCCGTGCCGGAAGACGACGTGAAGTATGTTCACGAGGGCGATCAGCTACAGGTTCGCGTTGACGCGATCGATCGCTCCTTCACCGGCAAGATTGTTCGCTTCACACGCGACGTGAGCTTTGAGACGCGAACAATGGAGACCGAGGTGGACGTCGACAATAAGGACCTTTCCATCGCGCCGGGAATGTATGCCAACACAGCACTTGAGCTTGCGAGCGCCACGAATGCGGTCACGATTCCTGTTGAGGCCCTGGTGCTGAATGCGCAGCAACAGGAAACGGTGTATGTGCTCGACGCAAATAACCACATTCACATTCGCGTGGTTCAGGTGGGCCTGCAGGGAACCAAGCTAGCGCAAGTGACAAGCGGGCTCGAACCCGGCGATCGAGTCCTGATTGGCGGACAGGAAAAGTATCACGACGATGAAGAGGTCAATCCGATCCTCGCTTCGACGCCCGCCTCTGAGACCGTGCATGAATCGGGCGGCATGATCGACCTTAAGTCCGGGGCCAACGGAGGAAGCCAATAATGCCAAAGTTTGCCCTGCGTTTTCCGTTCTTCATCCTCATGCTCTGTCTCATCGTGCTGCTCGTGGGAACGGTGACTGTGGCGCGTATGCCGGTGGACCTCTTTCCGCCGATCGATATGCCCGTGGTGGTGGTGGCCACGTTCTACAACGGCATGCCTCCGGAACAGATCGAAGCCGACATCACCAACACTTTTGAGCGGTTCTTCACGCTGGCCGCAAATGTGGACCACAGCGAATCGCGCTCGCTCACCGGCGTGAGCCTGATCAAGATCTACTTCAAACCGGGCACCGATCCCAATGCGGCGTTGAGCAATATTGCCAACCTCGCCATGGCGGACTTGCGCCGGCTGCCTCCCGGCACGCTGCCACCCGTGGTACTGGGGATGACCGCATCGACGCAACCGGTTTGCCTGGTCACGCTGAAGGGCGAGGGTCTGAATGAGACGCGCCTCAAGGACCTAGCGCAGTTCCAAGTCCGCAATCAGATCTCCAATGTGCAGGGCGCCTCGGTACCGCAACCCTATGGTGGAACGTATCGACAGATTGAGATCTATGTCGATCCCTTGAAGCTTGAGGCCCGCAACCTGAGCCTCAACGACGTTGTCACCGCGGTCAACAACTCCAACCTGATTCTTCCCGCCGGTGACGTGCGCATCGGCTCCAAAGACTTCAATATCTATGCCAATAGCCAATTCCCCGACGCGAACGCGATGAACGACATGCCGCTCAAGTCGGTAGGGAACTCTTCTGTCCTGGTGGGCGACGTGGGCAAGGCGGTCGATTCCGGAGCCTTGCAGTACAACATTGTGCGCATCGACGGCCAACGTTCAGTGTATGTGCCCGTCTTCAAGCAAGGCGGCGACAGCAACACCATCGAGATCGTCAACGGCATCAAGGGCGCCGTCAAAAAGCTCGTCGATATTCCCGACACGCTCAAGACCGCCGTGGTCTTCGATCAGTCGATCTTCGTCAAGCTGGCCATCGCTAACGTCACGCGCGAGGCGGTCATCGGGCTGATCATGACTGGCGTGATGATTCTCATTTTTCTGGGCAGCCCTCGCGCCACGCTCGCCGTGCTGCTCGCTGTCCCGCTCTCCATGCTGGTTTGCCTGTTGATCGTCAACACGATGGGCGGATCCATCAACACCATGATCCTCGGCGGGTTGGCACTCGTCTTCTCGCGGCTCATCGATAACGGCGTTATCGTGCTCGAAAACATCTTCCGGCACATGGAGCTGGGCAAATCGCCGTACCAGGCGTCGGAGGAGGGCGGCACGGAAGTGTCGATGGCGGTGCTGGCGGCCACATTTACAACTGCGATCGTCTCTTTCCCGGTCACCGGATTCAGCGGCGTCAGCAAGTACATTTTTACCCCGCTTGCCCTCGGCGTTGTGTTCTCGATCTTCGCATCGTATTTTTTCGCCATGACGGTGGTGCCTCTCTTTTGCGCGAAGTTCGTTCGCCAGGACCCTTTGGGCAAGGAGCACGAAGGCGATGTCGATGCGGTAGAAGGAACCAAACCGAATTTCTTCAAGCGCTTTTTGATCCACTTCAATCGGCAATTCCAACAGCTTCTCGATCGCTACGAGGCGACTGCCTACAAGGTACTGCGCCGGCCCGGGTTCGCGACTGCCGTCATGCTCGGCGGGCTGGCGCTGCTTCTGGTTGTCAGCTTCCCGTTTCTCGGGCGCGCCTACTTTCCCCGGACTGATCCGGGCCAGTTCATCATCAATGTGCACATGCCGAGCGGAACACGGCTCGAAGTAAGTAACGACTATATCGCCAAGGTGGAGAATGTGATTCGCGGCGTAGTGAAGCCGAAAGACATGGGCATGATCGTCTCAAACATCGGCGTCTATCCCGACCTCTCGGCAATCTACACCACGAATGCGTCGATGGACACAGCGTTTGTTCAGACCAGCCTCAAGGAAGACCACAGCATCGGCAGCTATGAGTACATGCGGCGCGTGCAAGACGCACTGGCGCGGCAGATGCCGGAGCTCTCTACCTATTTCCAGGCTGGCGGACTGGTTGACGGCGTGATCAACCAGGGACTTCCCGCGCCGATAGACATTCAAATCAAGTCGAACGATATGGATCACGCTTACGATATGGCTCGCCAACTGGCCACAAAAATCCAGGCCATCCCGAACGTGAGCAGCGTCTATATTCCGCAGAGCGTGAATTACCCTGGTCTCGCGCTGAACATCGACCGCGAGCGCGCCAGCATGGTCGGGCTTTCGACGCGAGACGTGGTTGACGACGTGATCACAGCGCTGACCTCCGACGGCATGGTGGCGCCGAGCTATTGGATCGATCCGCGCACCGGCAACAATTACATGGTCACCGTGCAATACGCGAACCGGTGGATCGACAACATGTCGCTTGAAGACATGAAGAACATTCCGCTTCGCGGCGTGCGGCCTGCCGGATACTCACCGATGCAGGAGAGCCAGGCCGCTGACCCCGATTCACCGGCGATGACGACCGGCGATCAGGCTTCCGGTTATGTGCCATTGGGCGAAGTGGCCGACATTTCGCAGATCAACACGCCCACTGAAGTTGACCACTACCAGATTCGCCGCGTCATCGACATCTTCGTTTCCACTAAATCCGAGGCTCTACAGGGTGTGGGAGCACGGATCAATCAAATGCTGGCCGATACCAAGCACGACCGCAATACGGTAATTGACATGCGTGGAGCTGTGGTCAGCATGAACGAGGCTTTCCACGACTTCAGCGTCGGGCTCATCATTGCGGTGCTGCTGGTCTATTTGATCCTGATGGCGCAGTTCAAGTCATTCGTCGATCCATTCATCATCCTTATGGCGATCCCTCCGGGTCTGGTCGGGGTGGTTCTGATTCTTCTGGTCACGGGAAGCACGCTGAATATTATGTCGCTGATGGGCGTGATCATGATGGCCGGCATCGTGGTTTCAAACAGCATTCTGATTGTCGAATTCGCCGGCATCCTGCACCAGGAAGGCGAGTCGCTTTTGCGAGCGACCGTGACGGCATGCCGCGTTCGATTGCGGCCCATCCTGATGACTTCACTGGCCACGCTTCTGGGAATGATTCCGCTGGCGCTCGGCCTGGAAGCAGGCAGCGAGCAGTATGCGCCGCTGGCCCGCGCGATCATCGGCGGACTCGCCTTGTCGGTGGCCGTCACCGTTTTTCTGGTTCCCGCCATGTATCTCGTCATCCACGGGCGGCGCGGTGAAGAGACCGCCGCGGAGGGAGTGGAACATGCGTAAGCCAACTGAGAAGGTCCTTCACTTCGCAATCTGCGCCGCTGTTCTTGCTGCAATGCCCGCAATCGCGTTTGCGCAAAAGCCATCGCTCCCTGACGCGCCGACAGTGCAACTCGCTGCAAGCTTGTCGCCGGCTTCAGCCTCAACCACGGCCACGGATCCGCAGTTGCAAACCAACGTACCGGCGACCGCACAGCCTGCGGGCACGGCGCTCACCATTGCGCAGGCCGAGCAGATGGCGATTCGCAGCAATCCAAATATCAGCGTGGCGCGACTGCTCGCGCTGGCGCAGGCCCAGGTCACGCGCGAAGTGCGCTCGGCAGAAATGCCGACTGCGACCGGGAATCTAACTGCCGTCGACTCGTACGAAAACAGCAGGATTACAGCGGGGTTGCTTAACAATCCGTCTGTTTACAATCGCGCGGCCGGCGGCCTTACCGTGAGCCAATTGATCACCGACTTTGGCCGCACGCATCATCTGGTGCTCAGCGCCGAATCTACTGCGAGGGCGCAGATGGAAAGCGCGCGCGCAACGCAGCTCGACATTACGCTGACCGTGGATCAAGCCTTTTATCAGGCGCTGACCGCGCAGGCCGTGCTGAAAGTGGCTCAAGAAACGCTCAACCAGCGCCAAGCGACGGCCGATCAGGTCGGCGCATTGACCAAAGCCAAGATTCGATCCGATCTCGACAAGAGCTTTGCAGACGTTCAGGTCGCGCAGTCGCAACTGCTGCTGCTCGATGCACAGAACAGCGAGCAGGCCGCGATGGCCGCTCTCAACGAAGTGCTCGGCTCGGAGCAAGATCAGCAGTACACTCTCGTCGATGAGACGAATGGCAATCCACCGGCAGCGCCCAGCGATCCTGAAGCGCTCGTCAGCGCTGCGTTCACTGCGCGCCCGGATCTCGAGGCGATGAACGACAACTTTACCGCGGCTCGCCAGTTCAGCACGGCGGAGCGCGATCTTTGGCTGCCCACGCTCTCTGCAATGGCCGCAGTGGGCGGCACGCCGGTGCGCGCCGACCCGATCCAGTCTTCCTGGTACGGCGCCGCTGGCGCCAACCTGAGCATCCCGGTCTTCAACGGCTTTCTGTTTAATGCCGAGGCCAGGGACGCGAAGCTACGCGCTCAGGCTGCCCAGGAGAACGTGCGCAATCTACGCGACACGATCGCTCGCGACGTGCGCACGGCGGTGCTGAATGCGCAGACTTCGTACCAGCGAATCGCCGTGACCAAACAGTTGCTCGACCAAGCTAACCTGGCGTTCGACCTGGCGTCTGCTCGATACAGAATCGGATTGAGCGGCATTGTCGAGATCAGCCAGGCACAACTGAACCAGACGCAAGCTGAAATCGACAACACCAACGCCCGCTATGCCTACGAAACGGCGTTAGCGGTGGTGCGCTACGAGGTTGGTCAATAGCGACACAGCGAGCGAAAGGATAATGCGACCGCACTCGCGGAAGGGTAGAGGTCTTGAAAGACTTGGGGTACGCTGCACCTTCTTGCTTGTCTTTGGTCGCTGGCCGGCCAGGACGCGCCGGCCTCATGCGCAGGCCGATTTTATGCGTAACTCCTTCCAGGAGAGTGGTTTGCGACGGATAGAGCCGCGCGTCATTTTTCGCGAGAATTCTGCTGATTCTAAACGGGTTGTGGGGCATAAATTCGAGCTTATTGCGCACGTTTTCACGACATTTCCGAGACGTGTTTATTGATTCTAAACGAGTTAAATGGCGAATATTTGGCGAAATTGCCTCAAATTTTTTTCTTAGTTCATTTTTCGCTCCGCGGGAACCTGACGAGCCGGAGGCGAAGTTGCGGTTGCCGATGGGCTCTGAACGACGGCTGATGGTCCGCGCAGATGTGGTTTTGAATGTCATCGAGGTTCGCACCTTCATCTTCAAGGTTAACGATTTGGGCGAAATAATCGGCAAACTTGAGGGGATTTATTTACGAGGGCGTAAGAGACGGAGGGGGAAGGAGTTAGGGGCGGTATTGAGGGATTGCCGGGTAGGGTGGACTCTTGACAGGAAAAAGAGGGGGCTAGGGAACGTGCCGACTGTCCCCGGTTTTTTTGGTTATTTCTTGGCCGGGCCATCTGCCCTACGCCACCCGCCAGCGGGTATGCAGTGGTTCGTGGTCTCCCACTCATCCACGATAAAACTGTGGATGAATGGGGCACAGGGGTTCTCGGTTATTTCATGAGCGGGGCGCCTGCCGCAACGCCCGCTCATCGCAAAGAACGCGATGAACGGGGCACAGTCCCGTTAGCCGGAGTGAGCGGGGCGCCTGCCGCAACGCCCGCTCATCGCAAAGAACGCGATGAACGGGGCACAGTCCCGTTAGCCGGAGTGAGCGGGGCGCCTGCCGGCCACGTCTGCCGTCGCAAAGCCGCTGCCGACTCTTTATTGAAAAACCGTAATCGTGATCTTGTTGGATCTTAGCGACCAATCATTTCCGTTTCCACGATCAATCCCAAAGAGTTGAACTTCATAGGTCCCAGGTGCGGTAAAATCCAGCGGCTCCCCCTTTAGGACACAATCCTGTTCTAGGCTCTCGCCGGGCTCCAGCGATCTCTTGTTACGTCCGTCGGAACCACTGGCCTTTATCATTTCGCCTCGATCACTGCGAGAGGCGACAGCAAATGGTTCTGCTGCGTGCTGCGGGGCGGCCGACCAGGGCACCGTAATGGGGCGGTTCGAGATATTGGTAAGCGAGACGTGAATGAGTATCGGTTGGCCAACTTCGAGTCTGTCATCCGTTGCGCTAATTTTCAATGACAGTGAAGGCGCCGTCGTGAGGGTCGTGGCGTTGCCGTTCTGAAGAATAGTGATCTTAAGAATGTTCGATGTTACATAGCCGTGATCGGGGTCGTCCAAATCGATCCGCGATAGCTGTACAAAATACACTCCAGGGGGCGTGAAAGCAAAGGGTCTAGCCACATTCACCAAATCCTCCCCACCAGGCGCAGCATCTTGATAAATTTCCGTTAAGACTATCGACCCTTCAGTTTTCTCCCCGGGCTCCAACGGCGTGAACGAAAGGCTGGACCCAAAACATGGAGGTTCATCTTTGCTGAGTCCATTTGGACCGCTCACTTCGATGCGGAAAGCGCACGCTTGGTTAAGCGACCGACGCGATATCCTCAATCCATAATCTGAGACATTCGTCACCACCACGTGGATGCGAACCTCGTCTCCCGCTGCAACAGTCGGTGAAGAAGAGTCAATTGTCAAAGCGAACGGATGAGTAACCGCGGCGAATGTGCAGATCAGACTTAGATGCGGCAACATTGCCAAAACTACCAAATTCCTAAGACGATTCATTTTACTAACCTCCGCACGGGCCAAGGCTGGCGCTGCGCAGCTGCAGTTAATGGTCACAGTGGCCCTGCTGTTGTGCTATCGGCGGCCATATCGGAAAATCCGTTCCCACAACAAACCCTGATGTTGAACCCGACGGCGGAGTGCCGTTCGGTTCGCTCAGTGCCCGGCAGGTGGCCCGGCCAAGTTTTTCACTTCTGGTTCTCCCGCGATGGATTGTGCCCCATCCAAGCTGCGTCTCTTGCAGCTTGGGTGGGGAAGCACAAACGTTTGCCCTCGTTTAAACGTACCCCTTCCGGTAATTGGTTGCCACGCCGCGCCGCAGTCCACCGCGATTCGATCTCGACCGCGCCTGCGGCGCCCGTTGAGTAGCGCCGGAAACTCGACCACGGCCAGTCTTCGGGTTTCTCGACCAGTCCTCGCTTTACTGGATTGCGATGGATATAGCGGATGATTTCGGAGCGGGCCTTCTCTCCGTGGACGTTACTGTCGTAGTAGCGTTCCTGCCAGAACTTCTCGCGCGGTCCGCGTAGCTTGCGCGAAGCGATCTGCTTGACGGCTTTGAGGAATTGGAACAGCAGTATCAGCGGCGGCTCGTTGACAAGGAGGTGGACGTGTTCGGGCATCAGAACATACGCGTAAACCCGCGCCCGATGCCTTGCGCGCACCTGCTCCAGAACGGCCTCGACCGTCTCCCTGGCTCCCGGCGTTTCAAGCAGCGGCAGGCGGTGAAAACAACTGAAGGTGATGAAGTGGAGCGACTCCGCCTTTTGGAAGCGCTTCAAGCCGCTGGGCATGACTCGATCCTCGTTCGGGAACGATCTTAACGCAACGCCCGCTCATCGCAAAGAACTCGATGAACGGGGCACAGTCCGGTGTGCCAGAATGGCCGGGACGCCTGCCCCGTCTTTCCCCGGGTTTGTGGTTCGTGCTCTCCCACTCATCCACGATAAAACCGTGGATGAATGGGGCACAGAGGTTCTTGGCTATTTCACGACCGGGGCGCCTGCCAGGTTTTTGGTGATTTTAGGTTTGGCTGAATTTGTAGGTGAGACTTTTATTTTCTAATGGTCGGGGCGGAGGGATTCGAACCCCCGACCCTCTGCTCCCAAAGCAGATGCGCTACCAGACTGCGCTACGCCCCGACGATCTCTTTAAATTGTAACCCGCTTTTTGTTGGTCCCAGACCGGGTCCGTTATTGATGCAGGAGCCACAGGACCAGCCACAGGACAACGACTACAGGGATGGCAAAGACGAGGGCGAGAACCGCGGCCAGAGCCATAAGGAAAGCCCAGTCGCGCCAGGTGTGACGCCGCGGTTCGCCCAGGTGACGGGTGAGCAGGCGATAGTTGCGGCGGTTCACTTTCCATGCGATATCAAAGGCGTCGCCCAGGATGGGGATGGACCCCACGAGCACGCCGATGCCGAGGTTGGCGGCCATGCGCACCAGCGATACGTAAGGCACGCCGCGAATCCACGCGGCAAGCGGAATGACGAGCGAGAACAGGCCGGCCAGCACATCGCCGATGCCGGGCACCAGGCCAACGATGGCATCGAGGCCAAAACGAATGCGTGTTCCCGGAATGGGGAAGGCTTCGTCGAGCAGGAATTCAAGCTTGCGCAGGGTCTCGTCGCGAAAGATCCATGCGCCGCGATTCCAGCGGCCGGAAGCGGCCGCGCCGGGAGGTGGGCTGGCGGCCGAAGAGCCCACAACTGGTTCTCGCTGCGCCACTTTCGCTCCTCCGCGGGCGAAATTTGCGGATCTGCATCGATGCTACAATCTAAAGGGTAGACGGCGGCTATAGTTCAGCGGCAGAACGCCTGACTGTGGCTCAGGATGTCGTGGGTTCGATCCCCACTAGCCGCCCCAAAATCCCCCCTGAAAAGAAAAAGGTTGGTCATGGTTCCGCGCTCGCGCTTTGGGAGTAAACGTCTGTGACTCAGACTGACGCGCCGGTTGAGACACGCGAGGCGCCGGCGGACTGGCTCACGAAGTTTGAGCCGCGTCCATGGCTTGCGAACGGCCATCTTCAAACCATTGTTGGAAACTTCTACCCTCGCCCTCCGTTCCCTCTGCCTGCTCAGGCTGAAACCGTGGAAGTGGACCCCGCGGACGGCAGCCGCGTGTTGTGCCATTGTCATTGGCAGCCCGAGCCGGTGCGCGCAGGCCGTTTGACGGTTGTGATGGTGCATGGGCTGAACGGCTCCTCCGACTCGCGCTACATTCGCGGCATCGCGGCGCTTGCCTGGGACGCCGGCATGAACGTGGTCCGCATGAACATGCGCAACTGCGGCGGCTCCGATGCACTGACTCCGACGCTCTATCACTCGGGCCGATCGGCGGATGTGGGCGCGGTGGTTCGCCACTTTACCGAACGCTTTGGCCTGGAGCGGGTGGCGCTGGTCGGCTATTCGATGGGCGGAAACATGGTGTTGAAGCTCGCCGGCGAATGGGGCAAGCGCGCGCCTCTTGTTGCGGTGGCCACGGTTTGCCCGGCCATCGATCTGGCCGCGGGAGCGGACGCCCTGCACGAACCACGGAACCGGATTTATGAGTGGCATTTTCTGCGAAAACTGATGGAGCACATTCGCCGCAAAACAGAGATGTTTCCTGATGTTTATGGGAACAGCAGCGTTGGCTCTGTGCGCTCCATCCGTGAGTTCGACCAGAAGATCATCGCGCCTTATTGCGGCTTTCAAGATGCCGACGACTACTACTATCGCTCCGCGAGCGCGCGCGTTATTGACCGCGTTGCGGTTCCGTCGCTGGTTCTTCTGGCCCAGGACGATCCCTTTATTCGGTTCTTTCCCGAAACTCGGGAGCGGATTCTTGCCAATCCCCATATCGACTTCGTCGAGCCGCGTCACGGAGGCCATTGCGCGTTTTTGGGCCGCCGTTCTGCTGACGGCGTGCACTGGGCTGAGGTCACGGTCGTTCGCTACCTTCAGGCTGTCACGGCAGGTACCGCTGCCGGCGTTGCTCAGCGTGAACCAGTGACTTCGCAGATACAATAAGTAATGAGCGTGGGCGAGTAGCTCAATCGGATAGAGCACCGGCCTTCTAAGCCGGGGGTTGTGGGTTCGATTCCCGCCTCGCCTACCATTAAAGCCACGCCTCCTTATCTTTCACGTACCTGGGCTCATCCCGGCCCTCCTTTTTGGCCCTCGCCCCCGGCGGAAAAATGCCGAAAATGCAGAAAGTGCGTGCAAGAATCACGACGATGAGAGTCGATGTTCCGGATTATTGCGTGTCGTCTTTCTCCTGGCATCGAGATTGTTCTCTGAACCACTCGATTGCCCATTGTGAATCTGGTTCGCCGCTCAGGAGTCCCAAAATGCGTGCTGAGCGCGCGCAATCCGGCATTTGGCGGCCGGTGGCGAAGAGATTTTCGCGGTTCACTGAAGCGACGTTCGTTTGCGAGGCCGAGAATCGGCAGTTTGCGTGGAAGTTGCTTTACAAATGGATGAGCCCGCGCTGCAACGCCGTTACGACCGCTTGAGTGCGGTCGTTCACGTTCAAGCGCATGAGGATCACGCTCACGTGGCATTTGACTGTGGACTCGGTGATGCCGAGGTCCGTCGCAATCTCCTTATTGCTTTTGCCCTTGACGATGAGATCGAGAACTTCGCGTTCGCGTCCGCTGAGGTCGGAGTTCGGGATGCGCGAATTGAGGGCGCGCGAGACGGGCTGGGGTAGAAAGCGGCCGCCGGAATGAACGCGACGCACGGCGCTGACCAGCGCATCGTGCGGCATTCCCTTGATGATGTAGCTGCGCGCTCCTGCCTGCAGAGCCTGATGGATGTCCTCGTCGCCCTCGTAGGTTGTGAGGACGATGAATTTGGCATTGCGGTGCCGGGCCATGACGGTGCGAACGGCTTCAACGCCGCTGATCCCTGGAAGGCGCAAGTCCATCAGCGTGATATCGGGAAGATATTTCTCAAAGAGTTCGATGGCCTCTTCGCCGCTTCCCGCCTGGGCGACGACGGTCATATCCGGCGTGGCGCCGATGATGGCGGCGATACCGACACGCATGATAGGGTGGTCGTCGACAATGAGTACCTTGATCTTCGCCGCTTCCTTCATGCCGTTTTGCTCTTCCACCGATTGCCTCCAGCTTGCTCCTTTTCAACTCTCGATGTAAAGGCGGCCTGATCGTCGGGCCCGCCGATCGACAGAAGCGGCTTCAGAACGGGCAGTGGTTCGGAATCGAGCTGTGGCGAGCATGCCGACTTACTTGCCTCCTGCGTCAATCACAAGCTGGTACTCGGGAACCAGGCGGATGTCATCGAGTTTGACCACCTGGCCGTCCGAGTTGAATTGCGGGGGCCGCGCCAGCTCGAAGTAGACGGGAGCGTCTTTGCGCAACGGCAGGATGCTCAGCTCGAACGTGCTGGGCCGATCCGGCGCGAGAAAACGCTTGAGGCCAATCATCCAGGGCTTGCCGTTGTAGAAGTTGTCGTCCAGCAGCCGATCTCCCGTTGAGAGGCGCGCCACGTCACCCTGGTAGTCGACCCTGAGGAAAAGCTCGCTAAGGCCGTTGAGCGCCCCTGCGGGAATGGTGATCCTCCACTTGGCAGCCTGCGGAAGGTCGCCCGCGCCGGGCGCCTGCGCCACTCCCTGCGGACGGTAGGGCAGAGCAGGGCCGAACTTAACCGGCGGCGCGATTCCGGCGTTCTGGATGGGAAGGCAATTCACGGGATCGTCCCACTGAGGCGGCTCGGCAGTAAAACTTGCCGCAATGTTGGAAACCGAAACCGGGGTGAGTGCTGCATCCGCTTTGAGCGGAACGGCGGGCGGAGGAGAGATGGCGAATGCAAACTTCGAGCCATCGCGAGTGCGCAGCAAAATGTGCGCACGCTGTGCGCTTGGATCGAAAAGAAAGTCCTGATCGGTGATGAGCAGGCGATCGCGGCCGCCGATGCGCACCTTCCAGGCATCCTCGGCTTCGCTCGACGTGAGCACGACGAGACGCAGCGGCTTACCTTCGGAAGAAACCACATCGACTGACGACTCGATGCCCGGATTGAAGCCGCTCACATAGAGAACGCCGGAATCAAGAGTGGTCGTTCCGCCTGAAGCTTTTGCCGATCGCACAGTGTTTGCGTCGAATGCGAATTCGGGCGCAATTCCGGGCAGAGCCTCAAAGTAAATTGTCGTGGAACCGATGTTTTCAATGCGTGTAAATAGTTGCGCGGTGCTGTAGCGCAGCGTGATATCGCCGAAGCGCAGGTTGAAGGGCCAGATGAAGTATGCGCCCGAGGGCAGATCGATGGGGTGGCGCGGCACTGGGAGCGTGCCGTGCGGCAAGCGAATGAGAAACTGCGCCGCTTTTCGCGCGGGCATGGCGTAGTTTCGGACGTAGTTATTGAAGAAGATGAACCCCGCATCGCCGGTGGAACGCACGGACGCGCGCGGAACGGAGAGATCTGTGGAACTGCTGGGCAGCGCTTCGGGAGCGTGAACCGTCATCGGGGCCAGTTCTGCTCCGAAGTCATTGAGGAAGTACTGAAAAACCTTGAGCCGGCGAAGGGATGTACGCTCTTGGCCGAATTCGCCCAACGGCGCCTGAAAGTCATAGGATTTGATGGGCAGGTCATTGGGGTAGCCGGTCGCCTGCGATTCCTCGAGTGTGGTGCGCGCGCCGTCGGGATTCTCGCCCCCATGAAACATATAGGTTCCGTAGAGGTTCACGCCGGAGCCGAGCATGACGGGAACCATGGCGGCAATGTCATCGGGCGCGATCACCGGGCGCCGGTGGTAGGTGTCTTCGATTCCGCCACCGATCTCTGCGGTGAGGTAAGGCAAATTGCCGGGACCGATCCTGGGTGCATCCGGTTCGCCACGCGCGCTGTCTGTATTCAAGTTGGCCGCAACGCGGCTTTGGAATCGGAAGGCAAACACTTCGGCCGGTGGCAGCTTGGCCATCGAATTGTCCCACGGCGCGTCAGAATACCCGCCATAGACTGGAATGACTGCGCGCGGAGGCACGACGGCATTGTCCCAACCGGTGATGAGATAAAGCGGAACATTGAGGCCGCTGGCGATGGCAATGTTTTTCAGTTTGAGAATGTGCGCTTCGCCTGCGCCGGGGCCGCGCTGAGAGTATTCATTCTCCAGTTGAATGCCGATGACTGGCCCACCATCCTTCCAAAGCAGACCTTTGAGTTGCGCACCAACCTGCCCGTACCACTCGCGAACGCTGGCAAGATAGACGGGATCGTTGACGCGTGTCGGGCCCTGCTCAAGAACCCAATCCGGCAGGCCTCCGTTGCGCACCTCGGCGTGATCCCAGGGACCGATGCGCGGCACGATAGACATTCCATGTTTGGCGCAGAGCCGGGTGAAGAAGCGCAGGTCGCGCTGGCCGGTCCAGTCAAATTGGCCTTTGACCTCCTCATGATGAATCCAGATCACGTAGGTGGAAACGATGTTCACCCCGGCTGCCTTCATCTTGAGGATTTCTTCTTCCCATTGATCGCGCGGATAACGGGAGAAGTGAAACTCGCCCATGACCGGAAGCCAGGGCTCTCCGTTGCGCGTGAGGTAGCGGCTGTTCAAACCCAGCGTGACCCCGCCAGGGGTGGTTGCGGAACCCTCATCGTATTGCGCCGGTCCAGGAGCGCGGCTGGGCTGGCTGGCATCGATGCGAATCGGTGTGCCGCCTGATTGCCCGTGAGAACAAGGGGCGGCAAAAAATGCGGCAAGCGGGACGACTACTGCCAAGAACAGTGTCTTCGTTGCGAATGGCCAGGAGCCCCTCGAGCTAACTGGAATATAAGAAGACATTGCGATAGGCTCCCTGCCTGCGCGTTCCTGCAAGCGTGGTCTTGATCCATCGCCCTCAAGAAAGACCACTTTATTCCCATGGGTCGTTCTTTGAATCGGCCAAAAGTCGGATCAGGCGGGGATTTTCCGGTCGATTTCGGGCACATTTCAAGGCGGCGGCTGAGGTTTCTTCGCGGTATACTGAGCGCCGCTATGCAAAGAGCTTGCGTGTTGACCGCCTGGCTGATCGTGGGCACGGTGGGCTGTGCCCTGGCGCAGTCCGGCGCGGTTGCCGGATACACGCACCATGTGTGGCAGTCCTCCGATGGACTGCCGGAACAGACCGTGCAGGCCTTTGCACAAACCCCTGACGGCTTTCTCTGGATCGGCACCAGCGGTGGACTGGTGCGATTTGACGGGCTGCATTTTGTGGTGTTCGACCGCCAGAACACGCCAGCTTTGCGTGAAAACAGCGTGTTCTGCCTCATGGTCTCCCGCGATGGAGCGCTCTGGATTGGGACAGAAGGCGGTGGTCTGGCCCGATATGCTCACGGCGAATTCCGTTCCTGGACCGCGCGCGATGGGTTAAGCAACGACTTTGTGCGCACGTTGGCCCAGGACTCGCAGGGCAAGGTCTGGGCAGGCACAGACAGCGGTTTGCTGCGGCTCGATGGCGATCGATTTGTGCGCGTTGATGGCACCGGAATAGTGCCTACCCTGGCCGTTCACGCCATTTGCCCGGATCGCAACGGCAACCTGTGGGTGGGAGGCTCCAGGCTGCTTCGGCTCAACGGCAGCGACGTGACCGAGTTCACAATGCGCGGGGAAGCCAGCCAGAACCGAGTGAAGTCGATTGTGCAGACTCAGGATGGAACGATTTGGGTGGGTACGGTTTCCGGACTGAATCGCATGGTCGCCGGCCAGAAGAGATTCGAGCGCGTCAATGGAATCTCAGGGACTGTGCGTGTTCTGCGCCAAACCGCGGATGGTGTGCTTTGGATTGGAACCATCGGGCAGGGAGTTTTTGAGTACCGGGCGGGAAACATGACGCAGATCACGGCGCCCGCTTCATTGCCGAGCAACACGGTACTGAATCTTTTTGAGGATAACGAAAGGAATTTCTGGATCGGGACCCAGTCGGGGATGTTGCGGCTCACAGAGGCGCAGCTCAGTATCGTTTCGTTGCCCAAGGCAAACGATTCCGACTTCGGGACCATTTATCAGGACCGCGACGGCAGCTTCTGGATCGGCTCCACGCTCCTATTCCATATGAAAGACGGCGTGGTGGCCCCTGAGATTCTGCCAGGTGTCGGCTCGGTGCACGTACGCAACGTCTACCGCGACAGCTCCGGCGCGCTTTGGGTGGGAACCGACGGCGACGGGATTTACCGGATCGCGGAAGGCCGCATTGCGCATTTGACCACAAGGGAAGGGATGTCAAATAACTTCGTTCGCGCCATGACTCAAGACCGCGATGGGAGCATGTGGGTAGCCGCCGACGAGGGCCTGAATCACATTTTTGTCCAGGGCACCTATCCGCGCGTGGTCAGCTACCAAATGCGCGACGGGCTGGCCTACTTCAGTACGCGAGCGCTGCTTGAAGATCGCAATGGCGATCTTTGGATTGGTACCGACCGCGGCGTGAGCCACCTGCGCGAAGGCAGATTCCTGAGCGATGTGGCAACGAGCAGCCTGGCCCAGATGAAGGTTTGGGCCATCCACGAGGACGCGGAGGGCGGTCTGTGGTTCGGCACGCGTAACAACGGCCTGTTCCGATACCGCGACGGAAAGATGGCGCACTTCTCATCCGCGGACGGTCTGCCCGGAAACGCCATCTATCAGATTCTCGAAGATGGCTCAGGGCACCTTTGGATGAGCGGGCCGAATGGCGTGGCCGAAGTGAATCGCCGCGAGTTGGACGAACAAGCCGATTCCGCACCGCGCCATCTCGCACTGGCCTTCTACTCGGTCGCGGATGTGGCGGCCAATACTGAGATTTATGGCGGCACACAGTCCTCGGGTTGCATCACCGCAGACGGTTACATCTGGTTCCCGAGTAATCTCGGTCCGGTGTATATCCTCCCCGAGCGCCGCCTTCCGCTGCCGCCACCGCCGCTGCACATTGACGCGGTGCTTGCCGACGGCCGGCCAGTGGCGATGGATAGTCCCGTGGTGCTAAGGCCGGGCAATGGGCGGCTGGAGTTTGATTTCACTCCGATTCGGCTTCGCTCCCAGGACGGGTTGCGCTTCCGCTACAGGCTCGAAGGTTTTGAGAAGAACTGGAGCATGCCCACTGCTGTGCGCACGGCGGACTACACGAACCTGGCCGCGGGCAGGTACACGTTTCGCGTACAAACCTTCGAGGTAAGTGATCCAGGCGCAGTGAGCGAGGCATCGATTCTTATCGTGCAGCGGCCATTCTTCTATCGCACGTGGTGGTTTATGGCCGGGTGCCTGGCGCTGATTGCCTTGTTGATCTATGCCATCTACCAGTACAGGGTGAGGCATGTACGGGCGCGTTACGAAGCGGTACTTGAGGAGCGCAGCAGACTGGCGCGCGAGATGCACGACACCGTGATTCAGGGCTGCACGGGGGTTTCCGCGCTTCTCGAAGCCGTCTCAATGAACGAGGGAGATGAGGCGAAAGAAACCGGCTTGATGGATGTAGCTCGCATGCAGTTGCGCTCGACAATCAACGAAGCGCGGGAGGCCATCTGGAACCTTCGCCGGGAGAGCGATGCCGGTAGCCTGGCCGAAAAGCTCGAAAGCATGACGCAGCAGGTGGGAAGCGAGTTCCAGGTGCCAATAACGTGGTCGATGACCGGAGCGCCTTTTACCGTGACCGAACCCGTTGCCCACGATCTGCTCATGGTGGCTCGCGAGGGAGTCTACAACGCAATGCTGCATGGCCGCCCGGCGCGTGTGGAAGTCGCGCTGACCTACAAGGATCGTGCACTGACCCTGGACTTAGATGATGACGGCTGCGGCTTCGATCCTGAGCGGATGGAGAGCGGGAATGGCCATCACTTCGGGCTTAAAGGAATGAGAGAGAGAATTGAACGCTGGGGCGGCAAGTTCAACCTGACCAGCGCTGTCGGGAAAGGTGTTCATATTGAAGTGCAACTGCCGCGGAAGACGGGGAACAGGGCGTAGGGAACAGGCAGTAGCATCCGCGGTGCCCGGCTTCCAGGGAAGCATCAATCATCCGACCAAAAACGGAGGCCCGGGTATTAAGCCCGGGCCTCTGAGTTGAAGCGAGAGATCAGAAGGTTAAGCGAAGCGCCTGGAAGATACTCGGATGCCCGTTTCATTTCTCGACGTAACTCGTCCAAGCAAATCGGCCTGCTCCTCCTTCCGTCGGATGTGCGTACAGGATTTTCCTGCTTAAGATGAAGGCGGATTTGAGAATCTCTTCAATGACAGCAAAGTGCAAAACGCACGCCATCCGCGTTTTCATCCTGGCAATCGGGGCGGTCACGCTCAGCGGTTGCGGGAGCTCCGCCGCGTCAAGCTCGACCACAACAACAACGGCAACGGCACCCAGTTTCTCGCCTACCGCCGGAACCTACACGACGGCGCAAACCGTCACCATCTCCGATGCCATCGCCGGTGCGACGATCTACTACACCACCAACGGAACGACGCCCACCACTGCCTCAAGTATCTACTCCGGCGCGATCGCCATTCCGGCTACTTCGGCTTCAGAGACCATCCAGGCTATCGCTGTGGCCGCAGGCTATGCGGATTCTCCAGTCGCATCCGCCGTTTATACGATGACCCCGGCAACGGCCACTGTAGTTGGAGCGGATGTCGGATGGCTGACCCAACTGGAGAGCATGGGGTATACCTGGATCGATCCCACCGGCGCGACCGGAAGCGCGCTGCAGATTCTCAAGAATCATGGCGTGAACACCATCCGCATCCGCACTTTCGTCAACCCCTCCATCGTTTCCGGCACTCTGGGCGTCGGCGACAACGATCAGGCAGGCAGCATCGCGCTCGCCCAACTGGCTAGCTCAATGGGCTTCAAGATCATGATCGACTTCCATTACAGCGATACCTGGGCCGACCCCGGGCATCAAACTACTCCCGCCGCTTGGGCAAGTGAAAGCTACGCTGACTTGCAAACCAGCGTCTATAACTACACGTTTAACTTCATGACGGCGCTGGCGGCCGATGGAATCTATCCGCAATATGTGCAGTTGGGCAACGAGATCAACTCCGGAATGCTCTGGCCCGCCGGCTCGGTTGGCGCCACAACTTCAAACGGCAAAAACTTCACCCAGATCACCGGCCTGATCAACAGCGGCTACAACGCGGTGAAAGCGGTCAGTGGCTCCTCACAGGTCGTCATCCACCTGGCCGGTATCAGCAATCTCAGTGACTTTGAGTGGTTCTTTGACGGGCTAACGGCCGCGGGCGGAAACTTCGATGTGATTGGAGGCTCCTATTACGACGGGCCGGGAAACGTCGCTACGGTTGCCGCCAACGTGCAGATGCTGGCCGCCCGCTATAACAAGCCGGTGATGATCTGCGAGATCG
>Ga0181535_10000828_pt1 | contig 43330 bp, 44 predicted proteins | sample PEATcosm2014_Bin_44_FD_119774 | JGI IMG/M metagenome (GOLD analysis project Ga0181535, IMG submission 119774) | Peatland microbial communities from MTU Mesocosm Facility, Houghton, MI, USA - PEATcosm2014_Bin17_30_metaG | ecosystem: Environmental > Terrestrial > Soil > Wetlands > Peat | place... | reverse complement strand
TACATCATGAACATCATCTCGGCGTAGGAGGGAAGCGGCCAGAGATCATCCGGCACCAGACCTTCGAGACCGTCGACCGTTTCGCGCATCTTGATCATTGCGGCAAGGACATCAGCCGAAGCGTGCTTCTTGTTGGCAGCAGCCTCAAGATTCTTGATGCTCTTGACCAATTCGCCGGCCAAGGCGCTCACTTGAGCAAGGATTTCCTTGGCAGCCTTGCTGTCAGCACCTGCGGCCTTCGATGCCGCCACCGTACCCGCGAGTTCGCGCTGATACGCCAGCGCTGCTGGTAGGATCATTGTCTTGGCCATTGTCAACGCACATCCGCCTTCGATTGCGACTGTCTGATCGTATGTGTGCTGATAGACTTCGTAGCGCGAGAGCAATTCCTTCTCCGACAACACCTCGTACTTTTCGAACAGCTCGATGATTTTCTTCTCTTTGAAAATCAAGAGCGCCTCCGGCGTTGTCTTAATGTTCGGCAAACCACGCTTCGCGGCTTCCTTGTGCCATTCAGCCGTGTAGTTGTCGCCGTCGAACAGGATTCGCTTGTGCTTCTTGACGATCGCCTGGAGTATGGTTTGGACGGACTCGTTGAAGTCCTTGCCATTCTTGACGTCGGCTTCCAACTGCGTGCATATCTCGTCCAGCGCCTCGGCGACGATCGTGTTGATTACGACGTTCGCGCCTGCACAGCTCTGACTCGACCCCACCGCTCTGAACTCGAACTTATTGCCGGTGAACGCAAAAGGTGAAGTCCTGTTGCGGTCCGTGGCATCGCGCGGCAGCGGTGGCAGTGAATCCACGCCAACCTTGATCTCTCCGCCACCCTTCGAGCTCTTCGCTCCGCCCTTCCCGACCTGTTCCATCACGTCAACCAGTTGTTCTCCAAGGAATATGGAGATGATTGCAGGCGGCGCCTCGTTTGCGCCGAGGCGATGATCGTTGCCGGCAGTCGCCACAGCAGCGCGAAGAAGCGCGGCGTGGGTGTCTACGGCCTTCATCAGGGCGCCGATCATGAGCAGGAACTTGGCGTTATCGTGCGGATTTGCGCCTGGCGTCAGCCAGTTCTTGCCGTCGGGTCCGGCGACCGCCCAGTTGTTGTGTTTTCCGGAACCGTTCACACCTGCGAACGGCTTTTCGTGAAGCAGGCAGGCAAAGCCGTGCTTCTCGGCGAGACTGCGAAGAAGTTCCATCACAATCATGTTGTGATCAACTGCGAGGTTGATTTCTTCGTATATCGGCGCGATCTCGAATTGCGCGGGGCAAACTTCGTTATGCCGCGTCTTTGCGGGCACTGCAAGCCGCCACAATTCCCTGTCCAACTCGTTCATGAACGCGAGAACGCGCGGCTTGATGGCGCCAAAATAGTGGTCTTCCATCTGCTGATGCTTTGACGGCCTGCGACCGAACAGCGTGCGACCCGTCTGCAACAGGTCCAGCCGGTTGTCGAAAAACTTCTTGTCTATAAGGAAGTACTCCTGCTCCGGACCGAGCGTGCCATGGGCGCGTTTTCCAGCGGTGCTGATGCCGAAAAGCTTGGCGAGTCTGCATACCTGCTTGGAGAGGGAATTCCCCGAACGGAGCAACGGCGTCTTCTTGTCCAAAGCCTCACCGTTCCAGCCGCAGAACACCGTTGGTATGCAAAGCACCGAAGCGCCCTTGCCTTCCTTGATGAACGCGGGACTGGTAGGATCCCACCCGGTATAACCACGCGCCTCGAATGTTGCGCGTAGCCCGCCCGACGGGAAGCTCGATGCATCCGGCTCGCCCTTGATCAGTTCTTTTCCCGAGAACTGCATCACCGCGCCACCCTCGCCATCCGGAGTAATGAACGAATCATGCTTCTCAGCGGTAGTACCGGTCAGCGGCTGGAACCAGTGCGTGAAATGCGTTGCGCCTTTTGACAAAGCCCATGTCTTCATCGCATCGGCAACTTCATCGGCGATGTTCGAATCAAGGCTGCTCCCTGAACGTATCGTCGCCGCCAGCGATTTGTACGCCGACTCCGACAGGTAATTCTTCATCACTTTCAAACTAAATACGTTCTCTCCATAAAAATTGGCTTCATCTGTAAATTCGTCTTTCTTCGCTCTCACGTCTTGTATTCCGCTCACAGTTTACTCCTCCATATTATGCGCCGATGTGACGCCAGCGACAACGCAAACGTCCGCGTCGGCTTTCAACTCTCTTCGTTTGTTTCCGCGCCGGATCCGCTCGATCCGGATTTCTTGTGTTACCTAGCAACAGTTGTGCCAATCCGCTGGTATCTTCTTGAAAGGAATGGCATACGCCCTGCCGAACTGTGACTCGGGCTTGCTGATATAGCCATGAGATTGCCCAAAGATCGAAGAAATAGACTTACATGATTGTAAGTTAGGCTTATGTCTGCTACAAAGATGTAGCATACGCAACGATTAGACAAAGAGGATTTATCGTCGTCGATCCTCGAACAATCTTTGCTCTATCGGAAGATTTCCTGAACAACTGCGCTTATTGCAGGTACTTATATGTGGTTTGTCGGCGAAACTTACGGCTCTTGGCACAGTCAATGCGTTATGTCTCCGCTATTCGAAGTGCCAGAGGTTCGATAGTCGAACATAAGTCAGTGTCGAAAGGAGATGGAGATACATAGACGGAAAAATGAGCAAGACTTGGAGTGGAAGCTGGATGGATATTGAAAACAGTAACAAAAGAAAGAAGGAGATACGGAAAATGAACAGGACAAAGATGGTGTTGACCGGTGTGACGTGTGCAATTTTGACGGCCTCGGCTGGAGTCGTGAAGGCGACTCCGTCCACGGAATATTGGACGCCGTGCGTTTCTGACGTGCAGGGCTACAATAGCTGGCACCTTGGAATAGACAACTACTACACCATTGACAAGAAGGCGTCATCCGGCGATCAGGGCGCATTCCCGACTGACATTGGAATCACGGTTGGAGTTCTGCCGTTCGACAAGATTCAGATGGAAGTTGGAATTGATGCGCTGTATCCATCCGACTACCCCTACTATTTGAACGCCAAGCTTGGTACGCCGGAGGATTCGATCTGCAAGGGATCGCCTGCGCTGAATGTGGGTATATTTAATGTCGGGTTTAAGAGCGGAGTGACAGATTACGATATCGTTGATTTCATAGTCGGCAAGACTCTGCCGTGCAATCTTGGGAGAGTTCATGCCGGCTACTATGTCGGAAACAGCAGCGTACTCGTGTCTAGTTCGGGTAAGAAGGACAACGATGGCTTCATGGTCGCGTACGACCGCTATCTGTACAAGGACAAGGTGCAACTCGGCGCGGACTACGCGAGCGGAAAGAATGCCATCGGCGGTGGCGGAGCGGGCATCTACTACTACTTCACCAAGGACATCAGCATGCTGGTTGGCCCGGTTTGGTTCAACGATAAAGGGCTCAATGGTGACACGAAGTGGACCACTCAATTGGATATAAATTTCTAGTTGTGCTGCCGATTGCAGGCATCATGTAAACAGCAGTGACGCGGGTGATATAACCCGCGTCACTGATTTTAGCATCATAACAGTGGGCGGATCAGGAATTGAAAAGGCATGCCAACCACAGACTCCAAAAGCATGTTTCGCAGATTGAAAGACATAGTGATCGGTAAGTCCCGCGATCTCGATGATCGAGGGCTGTTTCATAAAGTGTCTTTGGTGGCGCTTCTCGCCTGGGTTGGGTTGGGCGCGGACGGCTTGTCTTCTTCCTGCTACGGACCCGAGACGGCGTTCCTTGCGCTCGGCACACACACATATTTGAGTTTGTTCGTTGCGTTGCTCACCGTACTCACGATCACGATCATTTGCGCAAGCTACTCCCAGATTATCGAACTTTTTCCCACGGGCGGCGGCGGTTACCTCGTGGCGAGCAAGCTGCTTTCGCCGGGCGCTGGCCTGGTCTCCGGATGCGCCCTGGTCGTTGATTATATCCTGACCATCGCCATCTCGGTGGCAAGCGGAGCGGACGCAGCCTTCAGTCTTCTTCCGCCGGGTTGGCAGCATGCGAAGCTGGCCGTTGCTTTGATTGGCGTGGCATGCCTGACTTTGATCAATCTTCGCGGTGTCAAGGAATCGGTGATGATCTTCCTTCCCGTCTTCCTGGCGTTCATTTTCACGCATTTGTTTGCCATCCTCTACGTTGTTGTGAGCCACGCATTTGCGACGCCGGAGCTGGCTGTGAATCTGGTGAAAGAGGTCCATGGCGCCCGTCACGAACTGGGCTGGCTTGGAATGCTTGTCCTTATACTGCGAGCTTACAGCATGGGTGCAGGCACGTTCACCGGTATCGAGGCGGTCAGCAACGCCGTACCGCTACTGCGCGAGCCGCGCGTCCGGACGGGCAAGCGTACGATGCTGTACATGGGCATCTCGCTGAGCGTAACGGTGGTTGGTTTATTTATCGCCTACCTGTTTTTTCATGCCACGCCACAGGATGGAAAGACATTAAACGCCGTCGTGTTCGAGAGCATGGCACAATCGTGGCCTGCGCCGCTCGGGTTCATATTCGTGCTGATCACTCTTGCCTCTGAAGCTGCTTTGCTGTTCATCGCGGCGCAAACAGGTTTTCTGGATGGACCAAGCGTGCTGGCCAGCATGGCGCTTGATCGGTGGGTCCCGACGCGTTTCGCCTCACTCAGCGACCGATTCGTGAAACAGAACGGCATAGTGCTGATGGGTGTTGTAGCGCTGGTGGTGACGTTCCTGACGCGCGGGCAGGTTACTGTTCTTGTGGTGCTGTACAGCATCAACGTGTTCATCACCTTCTCATTGTCTCAACTCGGGATGGTGCGGCATTGGTGGCAGAACCGCAAGACCGTCAGCGACTGGCGCGGAAAGCTTCTGATCAATGGCACCGGTTTCGGCTTGACCGTTTTCATTCTGATTTCCCTGTGTTTTGTCAAATTTTTTGAGGGCGGCTGGGTGACCCTGCTGGCCACCGGATTACTGATCGCCGTAGCCGTGCGCATCCGCCGTCACTATCGCAGGACCCATGGTCGTCTGCAACGTCTGGATGAACTGGTGACCGTTACCGAGCAAGTCGTGATGCCGCATGATGAAAATACCGCGATCGCACGGATGAAAGAACCCGTTTTCGATAAAACAGCAAAGACCGCCGTATTGCTTGTAAGCGGCTTCAATGGAGTCGGATTACACACGTTGTTCGGTCTGATCAGGATGTTCCCCGGCGTTTTCAAGAACTACCTTTTTGTGCAAGTTGGCGTCGTGGACGCAGGTAATTTTAAGGGCACAACAGAAATCGACAACTTGAAGAAGGCGATCGGCGGCGAAACTGATCAGTATGTCCAATACATGCGAAGGAAAGGTTTCTTTTCCGAGAGCATCTCGAAAATAGGCGTGGATGTCGTAACGGTGATCGGGGAGCTGGCGCCTGAGATAGCGAGAGAATTTCCAAATGCAGTTTTCGTTGGTGGTCAACTGGTATTCCCTGATGACCGGTGGATAGACCGGACGTTGCATAACTACGCAGTTTTTGCGATGCAACGGCGGCTCTACCAGATGGGATATCCGTTCCTCGTATTGCCGATCCGGGTATGATGAACCATGAATTCGACAGGCAAGAGCATTTTGATAGGCACGTCGAATGCCGTATGCCGCGTGCTGCAACAGATACGACAAGTGGCGCCCAGCGATGCTCCCGTGTTGATTTGCGGTGAGAAGGGTTCCGGACGGAATCTGGTGGCCGAGCTCATCCATCAGGAGAGCAACCGCCGTGATCGGGCATTTATCAAGCTCCGCTGCTGCGAAATGTCCGCGAATCTTTTGGAGCAGGAACTTTTCGGTCATGAGCGGGGCGCAATTCCCGGTGCGGTCAACGGCAGAAAAGGCTGGCTGGAAACGGCCCGCGGCGGCACGGTTTTTCTTGATGAGATCGCCTCTTTAAGTCCTTCCGTCCAGATCAAGCTTCTGCGGGTCTTGCAGGAGCATGAAATTGAGCGGTTGGGAAGCAGCAGGGCCCTCAATGTGGACATACGCTTTCTTGCCGCCACACAACACCCGATGGAACATCTCGTCCGTAACCAGGCGTTTAGAGAGGATTTATGGTATCGGCTCACTGTCTTTCCCATACAAATACCGCCGTTGCGCGAGCGCAAGTCCGACATTCCAGCGTTGGTCGTACACTTTCTGGCCAAGCACGCCCAAACGTATGGAAAAACGGCCAGGAACGTTTCTGAGCCTGCCATGGATTTGCTCGTGAGCCATAGCTGGCCGGGCAACGTTCGTGAACTCGAGGAATGCATTGAGAGGGCGATTCTGGCTTCAGACGACGATTCAATTCACATTCACCATCTGTCCTTGAGCGCACAGCCAGACGACGACGGCAACGGACAGCCGCTCTGGAACCTCGGTATCGTCGTGAGCCATGTAGAGAGGGAGATGATCACTGACGCGCTTAAATCGTGCGCCGGCAACATGACTGCGGCCGCCAGAAAACTCGGGCTGACCAAACGCATGATGGAAGTACGAATTCATAAGCACGGCATCGAGCTCGATCACTTCAAGCCGCATCACGCGCTTGGTTGAGATCTATGCGAGCCTTCCAGTTGCTGCTCCACCTCTATCCATAACTCAGTGAAAATACCGCTTGCGATATACCCCCATGGGGTATATCCTCGGCTAGGAGAATCAAACATGAAGAGAATTGCAAACAAACAAAAGACGCGGCATGACGAGAATCTCGCCAGGCTGGCGCGTATAGAGGGGCAGATACGGGGAATCCAGCGGATGATCGCAAAGGGAGAATATTGCGTCGAAATCATCACACAGATACTGGCGGTGGAATCGGCGCTGAAGGCTGTGAGAAGCGGGATACTGCGAAAGCACATGAATCACTGCGTGGTCGAGGCATTGGAGAGCGGATCAAGGACGAAAGCCAGTAGAAGAATAGATGAAGTGTTGAAGGTGTTGAAAATTGCTGGCGCATGAAGGTTTGAAGAAGAGGCAGTTATGCGGATTGGTATGGCCATTGATCCAATTTGCGGCATGACAGTGGACGAGGCGACGGCGCTGCATGCCGAGCGCGATGAAGAGATATTCTACTTTTGCAGTGAGCATTGCCGACAGATGTTTCTAAATAGAAACGTCATCAAAAAGGACGCAGAAAAACCGCAGGGTAAAGCCATCTACACCTGCCCGATGCACCCTGAAGTGCATCAGAAACATCCCGGCGATTGTCCCAAGTGCGGCATGGCGCTGGAACCGCAAATTTCGTCACCTGTCGAGGAAGGAAATCCCGAACTCGCCGATATGACGCGGAGATTCTGGATTGGCGGGGCGCTCGCCCTGCCAGTCTTTCTGCTCGCGATGACGCACCTGATTCCCTCGCTGCGTCACGAAACCTGGGCGATGGGTGACACGTCACGCTGGATTCAATTTGTTTTCTCAACTCCCGTCGTGCTGTGGGCGGGTTGGCCGTTCTTCAAACGTGGCTGGCGCTCTGTCGTGACGCGTCACTTGAACATGTTCACTCTGATCGCCATCGCCGTGGGTGCGGCCTTCCTCTTCAGCGCCGTGGCAATGCTCGCGCCAGACCTATTCCCCCATACGATGCAGCACGAGGGAAAGGTCGGCATCTACTTTGAGTCCGCCGCGGTGATTGTGGTGCTGGTACTCCTCGGACAGGTGCTTGAACTCCGCGCCCGCAGTAGAACGGGAAGCGCCATAAAAGTGTTGCTTAATCTTGCGCCACCCACGGCGCGACTAGTCGCATCTGGGGGCGATCATGAAGTCCCGTTGGACCAGGTGAAAATTGGCGACTCGTTGCGCGTCGTTCCCGGCGACAAGGTGCCAGTTGATGGCGTGGTGGTAGAAGGTCACTCCAGCGTGGAAGAGTCCATGATCACCGGCGAACCGCTCCCGGTGGAGAAGGCCGTCGGCGACAAGGTGACAGGCGGCACGGTCAATGATTCCGGCAGTTTCGTCATGCGCGCCGAGCGGGTCGGAAGCGACACGTTGCTCGGGCAGATCGTGAACATGGTTGCCGAAGCCCAGCGAAGCCGCGCTCCCGTGCAAGGCCTCGCCGACAAGGTTGCAGGCATCTTCGTGCCGGTGGTGCTTGCTATTTCGGTTTTCACCTTCGTTCTCTGGATGTGGCTTGGGCCGGAGCCGAAGCTCGCGCACGCCATCATCAACGCCGTCGCCGTCCTGATTATCGCTTGTCCTTGTGCCCTCGGCCTGGCCACGCCAATGTCCATCATGGTCGGCGTCGGACGCGGCGCACAGGAAGGCGTGCTCGTAAAGAATGCCGAGGCGCTCGAACGCCTGGAGAAAGTCACCACGTTCGTCGTGGACAAAACTGGCACGCTTACGGAGGGCAAACCCAAGCTCGTTGATGTCCTGCCCACCGGTGGTTTCGATGCGAACGATTTCCTGCGTCTCGCCGCTTCACTGGAACAGAGCAGCGAACATCCGCTTGCCGCCGCGATTGTGCAGGGCGCTAAGGTGCAGGGTATCGTTTTTGAGGCAGTGAAAGACTTTCGTTCAGTGACGGGGGGCGGTGTTTTAGGCATCGTCGCGGGTCATACGGTGCTGATCGGCAAACCGGATTTCCTGCGAAGCGAAAAGATCAATGGCTTGGAGCCGCTGCAAGCCTTGGCCGTGAAACTTCAGGAAGAAGGCAAGACCGCGATGTTTATCGCCATAGATGGTAAACCAGCGGGAATCCTCACCGTCGCCGATCCGATCAAAATCACCACAGCCGAAGCCGTCCGTGAGCTTCATTCGCTTGGTCTGAAGATTGTCATGTTAACCGGCGACAACCGCCGCACCGCCGCCGCAGTGGCAAGACAACTCGGCCTCGACACGGTGGAAGCTGAGATCGAACCAGCCGGGAAAGTCGCCTGCATCAAGAAGCTGCGCGCGGAAGGAAAACGCGTCGCAATGGCAGGCGATGGTATTAATGACGCACCGGCGCTCAGCGAAGCAGATGTGGGCATTGCGATGGGAACCGGCACCGGCATAGCCATGCAAAGTGCTGGCATCACTCTCGTGAGAGGCGATCTTCGCGGCATTGCCAAAGCCATCCGCCTTAGTCGCGCCACGATGCGAAACATCCGGCAGAACCTGTTCTTCGCTTTTCTCTACAACTCGCTAGGCATTCCAGTGGCGGCGGGCGTGCTTTACCCATTCTTCGGCTTGCTCTTGAGTCCCATGATTGCCGGCGCTGCGATGAGCCTTAGTTCGGTTTCTGTGATCAGTAACGCATTGCGCTTACGCACGCTATCGCTGAAGTCAGCAGTAGGTCATGAGATGTTGTCCCAACGGGGAAATGATGTCTATTGAGCCAGAACACAACGACTGGTCTCTTGTTGAGCAAATCAAGGCAGGCGATAACCAAGCCTTCGATGAGTTGATGGATCGTTACAAACGCCCCATCCTGAGCTTTGTGTACCGCATGATCGGCGACGCTGTGGAGGCGGAAGACGTGGCGCAAGACGTGTTTGTCCGAGCCTATCGCAGCATTTGCACATCGCGGGTTCATGAGACCGCAGGACAGTTTTCGACATGGCTCTTTCAGGTCGCTCGCAACGCGGCGCTGGACTGTCTGCGGCGGCGAAAACGGCATCCTACTCAGTCCCTTACCGCGCTGGATGACAGCGGCGAAAACGTGCCCGGCACCGGGAGAACGGCGCACGAGGAATCCGCCGTAAAGGAGATAGGCGAACAGATTGCCGCCGCCGTTGCCCTTCTGCCCGAAGATCAGCGAACCGCATTCGTCCTTGCGGAATATAATGACCTTGCCCATGCCGAGATCGCCGAGATCATGAAATGCTCAGTCAAGTCGGTAGAATCGCGCCTGTACCGTGCAAAGCAGTTTCTGAGCGACAAGCTGGGAGATTTACTACACTACGGCATTCTGGCAAGAAAGTAGCACAATCGAGTTTTCGGCGAGTGTTTTTCCCAGGTTCGGCGTTTTACCTGATGAAGAGCAATGTAGGAGGACGCATGTTCGAAAGACATTTGAGACCAGAAAGCGGCAAGACGCAGGAAGGTGATGAGCGTTTGGCCGCATTGCTTCAGGAGTGGAAAGGCGTTGAGCCGCAATCCAACTTCGAATCGTGCGTCTGGCGGCGTATTCGCGCCGCTTCCGCCCTGGAACAACGGCCTCTCCCCGCGCTGACAGTTCTGCGCGACTGGTTTGTTCCACGCACCGCGTGGGCGAATGCCATGGCCGCTGCCGCAGGAATCATAGTGGGTGTGGGGCTGGCGTTGTCCACTCCCGCCATGCGCGATGGCCACCAGACCAATGAGCCCTTGCTGCACTCGCAGACACTGACTGGTTCGTATCTCACGATGGTGACAGGAGGAACCCGATGAACCGCAAATGGATCATCCCTTTGATAGCTGCCGTAGCGACAGGCCTGGTAGCATACGGAGTCACGAGAAACGCAGTCTGCGGACGCTGCGCTCCGTCCGTTGACCGCTTACAGGATGTATCGTTTCTCGCACGGGAACTGCGACTCAGCGACGCACAAGTCGTGGAGATCAAACGTCTTCATACGACCCTTGGCGAGAAACTGAACGACTGCTGCGCCCGCCATTGCGCGGCCCGCGCACGGCTGGTTCAGGCACTGGCTGCCGATACTAACGGCACGGCAAAGGCGGATGCCATCGTCACTGAAATGTGCCGCACCTACGAGGAGAGCGAACGGGGCACATTGAACCACATCAGGGCGGTGCGCGCAGTGCTGAATGCGGAGCAAAGGCGAAGATTCGATACGATGATTTCCGATTGCATGTGCAAATCGTGCAGTATGCAAGGCGGCAGTTGCCAGATAAATGACATGTAATAAAACAATAGTAAGACAAGAATGGGAGAACATATGAAGAAACTAGCGGTAATTGCGAGTGCGGTATTGATGGTGATAGGAGTTGGGATCGTTGTAGCGGAAGATGCTCAGCCTGCCGGCAAAGATGCAACGGCGCAAACGGTCAAGAATCAGACGGTTTGCCCGGTAATGGGCGGGAAGATAGATAAGAAGTCGTTTGCCGATTATGACGGAAAGAGGGTGTACTTCTGCTGTGGAGGATGCTCGGGTGCATTCAATAAGGATCCGGCGAAGTACATAAAGAAACTGGAAGATCAGGGTGTGGTTCTGGAGAAGACACCGGTGAAGACGGATGAAAAGGCCGCTGCCAAGTCCGAGACAAAAGACACCGCCAAGACAACCGATGAGTCTTGTCAAAAGGGCGGCTGCGGAGGCTGTTGCGAGTAGATTGTGTTGACCTGCGTGTTGTAGATCGGCGCGCAGGTTTCTTTGCTAAGGTTTTACGCTGTGCAAAGCAGGGTTTTCTTCATATGCGCTGGCGTCAAACAGTGATAAAGTGCGACTTACTTATGTCAGAAACACGAGCGAACAAAGAAAAAGAGGATACGCAGATGAGAAAGACGAGATGGATCATGACGGCGGCAGTAACGGTGTTGGTTGCGATAGGTGGCGCTATGTCCGCGGTAGCGGGTGGCGAAGCACCCTCGACAGCGCCAGCAGCAACAAACGTAGTGAAACATCAGACTATTTGTCCGATCGAAGGCGGAAAGATTGACAAGAAATTGTTTGCGGATTATGATGGCAAGCGTGTCTATTTCTGTTGCGCGATGTGCCCTCCAGTATTCAACAAGGACCCGGCGAAATACATCAAGAAGATGGAAGACCAGGGCATAACCCTGGATAAGACGCCAGTAGAACCGCCGAAGAAGGATACCTCCACGCCCGCGAAGTAAAGATGCTGCTTAACGTGGTTGGGTTTCTACTAGTAGCTTTCAGAGAGAAAGCGCCATGAGGATGCGATGGAATAATGATGGGTGCGAAAGCAGGCATTGCCCTGCTTTCGCACTTTGCCTTGCCGTGGTCGGTGGACTGTTCGTGGTTGCAGGCATCGCGCATGCCCAGCAACCGTCCTCCGACAGCAATCTCACGCTTTCTGCCACAGTGGAGATGGCGGTCCGTGATAATGCGGATCTCAAGAGCCTGCGCGCCAAGTGGGAGGCTATGCAAGAACGGCCCGCCCAAGTCGGCGCGTTGCCCAACCCGATGTTCAAGTACAGCGGCATGGATACGGCCAGCGGGGGCACCTGGCCGAACACTGGCGAGAAGCGCTTCATGGTGGAGCAGGAATTTTCATGGTTCGGCAAGCGCTCGCTGAAGGAAGGAATTGCAGCCAAAGATGCCGAGGCCATGGAGCGTGAGCTCGAAACCATGACGCGGGAAGTCGTCATGATGGTCAAGGAGAGTTACTTCGATCTTTACGCGGTGCAACGAGTCATTGCGATTACGCGGGACGAGGAAGATGTGATCCGACGCATGGAGAAAGCGGCCGAAACCATGTATGCCACCGGCGATCGGACGCAGGTGGACGTGCTCAAGGCGCAGACAGAAATCACCATGCTGAAGCGGAAACTTCTGGATCTACAGGCCCAAGAGAGTACGCTCAAAGCAAAGCTGAACATGCTTCTCAACCGTCGGGCGGACAGCCCGCTGGGCGTAACCGTTACCCCGCCGGAAACGGAGTTCAGCGGCAGTAGCGACACTTTGTTTACACTTGCGGCCACGAATCGTCCGGAGGTCAAGGCGGCGCAGGCGCAGGTGGAACGGTACGAACTGGATAAGAAACTGATGGCGAAGGAATCCATGCCGGACTACAAACTCGGCCTGGAATACCGCGACATCGCCGCGAGTGACAACATGATCATGTTCACGGTCAGTATAGAGCTGCCTGTATGGCGGTCGAAATATCGGGCAGGCGTGATGGAGGCGGAGAAGATGCGGGCATCGAGCCAGGCTGCGCGCGAAGCGGCGGAGCGGCAAAGCGATTTCGACGTGCAGGATTCCACCTTCAAACTCCAGACTGCCCGGAGCCAACTGGAGTTGCTCCGCACTGAACTCGTTCCCCAAGCGAAAGCCCGCTTCAACGCCAGTGAAACCGGTTACCGCACGGGCAAGGTGGATTTCACGGATCTGCTCGAAAGCGAGCGATTCTTGCTCGACGCTAAAATGATGACCGCTATGACGGAAGGCAATGTGGGTATGCAGGCCGCCCGGCTGGAACGCGCCATCGGAACTACGCTACCCGCTAACGGCAATGCGGAAGGTGGTGAAAAATGAAGAAGCTGGTATTCATACTTGCAGTCCTGTCTATCATGATCATGGGGGCAGGCGTTATGCTTTTGCCTGCCGGATGCAGCAGGAACGGTTCCGACAACGCAGCAGCCAAGAGCGTAAAATATCATTGTCCAATGCATCCTACCGTTGTGTCCGATAAACCAGGCGATTGCCCAATCTGTGGGATGAAACTCGTGCCGATGACGGAAGAAAAACAGGAGTCAACAGCCGCCCCAGCGAAGACAACCATGTATCGCTCGACCATGAACCCGAACGAACTCAGCGACAAGCCTGGCAAGGATTCGATGGGCATGGAGATGGAGTCGTTCGAAGTTGCGCAGGGCAGAGCGTCAGCCGTTCATGGCTTGGCAGCCGTGTCAATCACTCCTGATACCCGTCAGCGCATGGGTCTCACGCTCGGAACGGTTGAGAAGAGAGCCATGTCGCGTAACATCCGGACCTCAGCCCGGATTGTCGCGGACGAGACGCAGCTATTCCGAGTCACCACAAAAGTGGACGGATGGGTGGATAAGCTTCTCGTTTCTGTAAGCGGACAGGCCGTGCGCAAAGGCGATCCGCTACTGACGATCTACAGCCCGCAGCTTGTCTCAGCCCAGCAGGAGTATCTTACCGCTCTACAGGCTGCCGGAGCTCTTGCCACCGGAGCCTCCGGGGATGCTGCGGAGGGCGGCAAGAGACTGATCGAATCAGCCAGGCAACGTCTCCAGCTTTGGGATGTGAGCGACGAACAGATTACCCGGCTGGAAAAGACGCGCGCGGTGGAGAAGACAATTACTCTCTACGCGCCGTCAAGCGGATTTGTAACGGAGAAGAATGTTCTGGCTGGTCAAAAGATCATGCCGGGCGATTCGCTCATGGTCGTGGCGGATCTTTCTACCGTTTGGGGTGATGCTGCCATCTACGAATCGGACCTGCCCTATGTTCAGACTGGCATGCCAATGAGATTGTCGCTACCGTACTGGCCGGACAAGACGTTTGAGGGAAAGGTGAGCTTTCTGTCGCCGTCTCTGGATCCTGAAACTCGAACGTTGAAAATACGAATTGAGATTCCTAATCCTGAATTATTGCTGAAGACAGAAATGTATGCCGATGCGCGACTGTCGTATGAATTGGGCGAACGCGTAGCTGTACCGGAAGCAGCCATCATGCGAACTGGTGAACGCAATTATGCCTTTCGCGACACAGACGATGGAACACTGGTCCCGGTTGTAGTGAAGATCGGAGTGCGAAGCGAGGGCTACTTCGAGGTGCTCGAAGGGCTGAAACCGGGCGACCGTGTAGTTACTTCCGCTAATTTCCTCGTGGATTCGGAGTCTTCGATGAAGGCCGCTCTCAATGCCATCGCTGGTGGAGAATAGTCATGGCTGATTCCCCCATCCAACGGGTCATCGAATTCTCGGCCCGAAACCGCTTCCTCGTCATAATGCTGGTGGCAGCAGCGCTGGCAGAGGCCTTCTATGCGATGAAGAATATACGGCTCGACGCCATCCCGGATCTCAGCGATACACAAGTGATCGTCTACACAAAGTGGGATCGCAGCCCGGACATCGTCGAGGATCAGGTCACGTATCCGATCGTCAGTGCTCTCCTGGGTGCTCCCCACGTCAAAGCCATTCGAGGGTTCAGCGATTTCGGGTTCTCTTATGTGTATGTCATTTTCGAGGACGGGACCGACATCTACTGGGCGAGAAGCAGGGTCGTCGAATATCTATCCAAGATACAGGGAAGCATGCCGACCGGCGCAGCCCCGGAATTGGGGCCAGATGCGACCGGTGTAGGTTGGGTGTTCCAATATGCGCTCGTGGACAAGAGCGGCAAGCATAACCTGGCGGAACTACGAAGTTTCCAGGACTGGGTTTTGCGTTACGCGATTCAGAGCGTGCCGGGCGTATCCGAGGTTGCCGGCATCGGCGGATTCCAGAAACAATATCAAATCACGATTGATCCGAACCGCTTGCAGAGTTACGGCCTTTCGCTCATGGAATTGGTGGAGGCCATCCGTCACAGCAGCAACGAAGTCGGGGGCCGTCTGATCGAATGGAGCGGACGGGAATACATGGTCCGCTGCCGTGGATACGTGCGCGACACGGCTACACTCGAAAAGGTGGTAGTGAAGACAAACGCGAAGGGCACGCCGGTCCTTTTGGGAGACGTGGCTACCATCGCCCTTGGCCCGCAACTCCGGCGCGGGGTGGCTGACCTCGACGGCAAAGGGGACGCGGTGGGCGGTATCGTTGTGATGCGTCATGGCGAGAATGCACTCAACGTGATCAAGCGCGTGAAAGCCAAGCTGGAAGATCTGAAACCATCATTGCCGGAAGGCGTCGAGATCGTCACTACGTATGACCGGTCTGAATTGATCCAGAAGTCCGTGGATAACCTCAAAGAGGAACTCTTGATTGAGATGCTCATCGTAAGTCTGGTCATCATGTTATTCCTCTGGCACATTCCCTCGGCAAGTGTCCCGATTGTAACCATTCCGATCTCGGTCGCGCTGAGTTTCATCCCCATGTACTTCATGGGGTTGACCTCAAACATCATGAGTATCTCCGGCATCGCCATTTCAATCGGCGTGCTCGTTGACGGTGCGATTGTGGAAGTCGAGAACGCTTACAAAAGACTGGACGTCTGGAACGAAAATGGTCGTGTGGGAGATTTTCATGTTGTGCTGTTGCAGGCGATCAAGGAAGTGGCACCCTCCGTTTTCTTTTCTCTTCTCGTAATAGCCGTTTCTTTCCTGCCGGTCTTCACACTTGTCGATCAGGAAGGTCGTCTGTTCAAACCGCTCGCTTACACTAAGACCCTTGTCATCGGCCTGGCGGCATTCCTCGCGGTGACGCTCGATCCCGCCGTGCGAATGCTCTTCGCCAGGATGAACCCTTTCACGTTTCGACCCCGCTGGCTTGCCGGACTGCTGACGACGCTTTTTGTGGGCAAGTACTATCCTGAGGAAAGGCACCCGGTCAGCCGTGTTCTCTTCGCTCTCTATGAACGCCCCTGCCGTTGGGTCCTTCGCCACCCGAAGCTCGTGATCGGAATCTCGGTACTGATCGTGGCGACGACTGTTCCCGTGTATCTGAAACTCGGGAACGAATTCATGCCGCCGCTCAACGAAGGGGTCATTTTGTACATGCCGACGACATTGCCCGGCATCTCTGTCACGGAAGCTCAGAGGCTGCTACAAACGCAGGATCGCATACTCAAGTCTTTCCCTGAAGTCGTTTCGGTTTTCGGCAAAGCCGGCCGCGCGGACACATCCACAGATCCGGCCCCGTTCTCAATGATGGAGACCGATGTAGTACTGAAACCATTCTCGGAGTGGCGCCCAAAGACGCGCTGGTTCACGAATTGGGCGCCGAAGCCCTTGCGCGCGATTCTTGGGCATATTTGGCCTGAGCACATGTCATGGGACGAACTTATCGGAGAGATGGATATGGCGCTCCAGATACCGGGGAGCGTGAACGCTTGGACCATGCCTATAAAAGGGCGCATAGACATGCTCTCGACAGGTGTACGAACTCCAATCGGCATCAAAGTCCTGGGTGCCGACTTGAATGAAATCCAGAAGATAGGTGAGAGGATAGAAGGTGTCCTGCGCAAGGTGCGCGGCACGCGCAGCATTTTCGCCGAACGCGCGTCAGGGGGCTACTTCGTGGACATCATATCCAAGCGGGAGGCGTTGGCGCGTTATGGACTGACGCTCGATGATGTCCATCAGGTTGTCATGACGGCCATCGGCGGCGAGAACATCGCGACCACTATTGAAGGCCGGGAACGCTATAGCATCAATCTTCGCTATCCCCGTGATCTTCGTACGGATCTCGACCAGCTTGACCGCATTCTTGTGACGACCGTAAACGGTGTGCAGGTTCCTCTCGGTGAATTGGCCGACATCAGCCTGGTCAACGGGCCGTCAATGATTCGCGACGAGAACGGGATGCTTGCCGGATACGTGTACGTGGACATTACCGGGCGTGACGTGGGCAGTTATGTGGACGAGGCAAAGGGGATAGTCTCCAGCAACGTAACACTTCCGACCGGCTATTCACTGGTCTGGAGCGGGCAATACGAGAACATGTTGCGGGTTCGCGAGCGCCTCAAGATCGTGATTCCGATAACCCTTCTTCTCATCTTCTTGCTCCTGTACATGAATACCAAGTCCGCATTCAAGGCGCTCGTGGTTATGCTGGCAGTACCATTTTCGCTAGTGGGCGCAGTGTGGCTTCTCTATCTACTCGGATACAACATTTCCATCGCCGTCTGGGTCGGAATGATAGCGCTCGCCGGACTCGACGCCGAAACCGGGGTGTTCATGTTGCTGTTCCTCGACATCTCGTATGAAGACGCGAAGAAGAACGGGCGGCTGCGGAATATGGCGGATCTGCATGAAGCGATCATCCATGGCGCAGTGAAACGTATCCGCCCAAAAATGATGACCGTAGCGGCAGCCAGCATGGGCCTAATGCCGATAATGTGGTCGGCAGGCGCCGGCGCTGATCTGATGAAACGCGTGGCGGCCCCCATGGTCGGCGGATTGTTCACCTCGTTCATCATGGAGCTGCTGGTTTATCCGGCGATCTTCCTGCTCTGGCGCTCGCGAGCCGTCAGGCGTGGATCAGTTACTGCTGAATCCGCTACTGCTTGATGCCTCGTCCGAGCTTCATCCCGACATAAGTCAGCGGTTTGACTTGCTGGACACCGGCACTTTAATGACGATCTTTCTCACCATCTCGCTTTTCCTGCCGCGCATGAGGGAAGGCATGTGGCCGTCGTGTGGCATGAAGATGGCGAAATGGCCGGCAGTGAGAGTGATGAAATCGGTCTCGCCTTCGAGCCGCTGGAAATCGCGTTCCGGTTCGTATTGGGCTTCCTTGCAAACGGCCTTATCGCAAACGCCAATAGACTCGCCGCCTTTTGCAATGAATTGAATATCAATGTATTTCCGATGACACTCAATCACGCCATCCGATCGCTTTTTCGTTTTGTACTCCTGCACGATGGCATGTGTTCCTTTGCGACCTATCGGATATTTGCCGCACGGAACCGTGAGGATATCCTTGCGAAGCAGGAAGCGGAATGCCTTCTTGAACTCCTCGTGTAGAGTAAGATAGAGGCGGTGGTTATGAAGTGCGTCAATAATCATGATTTTATCTCCAATTGTCTTTCCGAAAAGATCTCTCGCCAAGCCGCAAATATCGCCAAGAACGCCAAGATTTTGGAACTTTGCGTGCTTTGTGCCTTTGCGAAAACCTTCTCATTTCTTAAGATACGCCTGTCTTTTCTTTTCCGAAAAACGCTCTATGGCGTATCGCAGCATTGTGCGCGGCATTCTTCGGTGGTATCGTTTCAAGAACGCCTCCTCAATATTCAGGTCACGCTTCCCAATCTCGCGCAACATCCAGCCTGTCGCCTTGTGGATTAAATCTTCTGAATCATCGAGAAGCATTTCAGCTATTTCCAGAGAATTGATGAAGTCGCCCTGCTTGATAAAATGGAATGTGGCAATGACCGCAATGCGCCGTTCCCATAGCAATCGCGATTTAGCCAGCCGCTGAAGAGTGCTTCGCGACTTGTCGGCAAGATGCGCACCGATAATACGTGGTGCGCTGACGTCAACAAGATCCCAGTTATTGATGTAGCGGGTATTGGCGAGATACAGCTTATAGACAGCCTGTCTGTCCTCCTGGGTTCCTCGAGCGTAGCGATCATTCATGATCAGCAAAGCGAGCAGTCTTTCTTCATGTATAGGCGACTGGAGCAATTCCAGCGCGACTGAAAGATCGGCCCCGCAACATTCCCGTGCGACCTTCCTGAGAACAGGCACTTTGATGCCAAGAAAAATATCGCCCTCTCCGTATTCGCCCGGCCCGGTCTTGAAATATCCTTGAAGCAGCTTTGCGTTCCGCTTGTTTCCAAGCTGGCGCAATCGGTTTTTGATCTTATGCAGAGTCATGGTTCTTATTCTTCCGGTCCAGCAAAGCTCCTTCCGACCATAGAAGCTACACTTGCCGAATCCGATGGAGCAAGAAGAAATACCGCCGTCCGTGGGCTGGACTAAACCAACTGCAGGTAGTACAGTGGGAGAATAAATGACTAGGAAAAGGGAGAACGAAAAGAGTCCATCCGCCTCCGGCATCCGCGACAATTACCGCCGCGGAACAGCAGCGGAATTTCTTGAACTCGTCACGTGGCTTCTTATCAAGGAGCAATGATGAAACAGGGAAACCATCTAATCAAAAGCCACTCAAACATGGGTACGATTCCTTCCGCCGATTCGTATGCGCAGTTTCTCACGGAACTGAAGAAACGCATTGCTTCCGCGCAGACCCGCGCACACCTGGCTGTAAGCCGCGAACTCATTCTTCTGTACTGGCAGACAGGCAGAGATATCGTCTTGCGACAAAAGCAGGAAGGATGGGGTAAGTCGGTTATCGAAAGATTGGCGAAGGATTTGCAGGATTCGTTTCCAGGCTTGGAGGGTTTTTCACCACTGAATCTTTGGCGAATGCGCGCCTTTTATCTAGCTTATTCGCAATGAGTTACAATTCTTGCGCAGGCTGCGACAGAATTACCTCCGCCGGAAATCTTGTCCATTCCATGGTTCCACAACGTCATTATCATCCAGAAAGTTAAGGATCCGGCCATCCGCCTCTGGTATGCACAGCAGAGCGCCGAGTACCGGTGGAGTCGGAACATCCTTGCCATGCAAATCCAAACCAAATTGCACGACCGGCAAGGTAAAGCCGTAACGAACTTCAAGCAAACCCTTCCCGATCCGCAATCCGATCTCGCGCAACAATTGGTCAAAGATCCCTGCAACTTCGGATTTCTCACACTGGGCGTCGATGCGCGGGAACGCGAACTGGAACTCGGGCTGATCAAACATCTCAGCAAATTCCTCGTCGAGCTCGGGGCAGGTTTCGCCTTTGTCGGCAGGTAGTTTCATGTCGAAATGGAAGACGACGATTTCTACATCGATCTCCTCTTCTACCACCTGCGCCTGCGCTGCTTTGTCGTGATTGAACTAAAGCGGGGTGCGTTCAAACCAGAATACGCATCGAAACTCAATTTCTATCTTAATGTCGTGGATGACAAAATGCGCCACCCGGACGACAAGCCCAGCATCGGGCTCATCCTTTGCCAGGAAAAAAAGCGGCTTATCGCCGAATATTCCCTGCGCGGAATGACCAAAGCCATCGGCGTGAGCGAATATCAACTCACCCGCCATCTTCCCAAGAAACTCAAAGGCTCGCTCCCGACCATCGAAGAGATTGAAAAGGAGTTTTGTTCTTCATAAACAAGAAACTACCCAGCATGCCCCCAAACACCGGTAGTAACTCATAAAGGATGTACTCCCCTGCGGCGATGCAACTTGGCATTCCGATTCTGATCTTGTACGTTCCAGCCTTTCGATGAGGAGCAACGGTCTGAATCCACGCGCAAACAATCTGACCAGCGGCAGTATTTTGAAGGGACTGCTTGGGCTCACCGGCCCGATGCTGGCCAGCGCCGTGCTCCAGAATCTGCAAAGCGTCATTGACCTGTTCTGGGTGGGAAAGCTGGGATCGGAATCCATCGCTGGCGTTGCCATCGGCGGCGTGGTTCTGACAATGCTGTTTCCGCTGATCATGGGAACGTCGCTCGGAACCGTGGCGCTTGTTTCACGGTCGGTCGGGTCCGGGCGTTACGATGAGGCATCGGCGATCACGGGAAACTCGCTGGTGCTTTCCATCATGACCGGCGCAGTCATGGGAGTGATCGGCTGGATCTTCACCGAACCGCTTTGCCGCATGCTCGGAGCCAGCCCCGGCATCGTCGAAAAAGGAACCGAGTTTCTCCATATAATGTTCCTTGGCAGTTTCACCGTATTCCTGCTGTTCACGGCAAACAGCGCAATCCAGGGCGCCGGCAACGCTGTCACACCGATGGTCGTCATGGTCCTGGCCAACGTGCTGAATATTATTCTCGCGCCAATTTTCATATTCGGCCTGCTCGGCATGCCAAGGATGGAGGTAATGGGCGCTGCCTTTGCCACTGTCCTGGCCCAGCTTTTTGCCGCTGCCGTAGTCGTAGTGCGCCTGGAGAAAGGCGTGGGTTGCCTTCGCGTGAGGGAAAAGGACTGGACAATCAGCGGCGAAATTACAATGCGGCTGATCCGTGTCGGCATTCCAAGCACCGGCCAGATGTTGTCCCGAAGTCTTATGGCGTTTGCATTGATGAAGATAGTAAGCGCGTGCGGGACGGCTGCGCAGGCGGCGTTCGGAATCGTAGTGCGATTCGACATGATACTTTTGATGCCTGCCTTCGCCCTCGGAAATGCCACAGCGGCCATGGTCGGTCAGAACCTTGGGGCGTGCAAACCGGATCGCGCGGCGCGCGCGGCCTGGACCGCTGCCGGGCTTGGCATGTTCATCATGGCTGTCGCCGCGCTGCTGATGTTTGTCTTTGCGCCGCAGTTGATCTGGTGCTTCAGCAGAGATTCTGCGGAAGTAATAAAAATAGGCACTGCGTATTTGCGGACCGCGTCGCCATTTCTTGTCGCCGGTGCGGCGGCCATTGTTTTGGGAAGGGCTTTGCAGGGCGCAGGAGATGCGATGCCGCCCATGATCATAACGATTGTCAGCCTATGGTGTGTCCAGGTTCCGCTGGCGATGTATTGGTCGCGCATCTGGCAACCGCCCACGCAGGGCATCTGGTGGGCAAACGCCGTCACCGCACTTTCCCACGGCATTCTCACAACCGCCTGGTTCCAAAGCGGACGATGGAAGCGCAAGACCGTGTGAAGTGTTCAGCGTTCAGGTTTCAGTGTTCAGGAATGAAGCCGCGGAATGTGGTGTGTTCGACACGCATGAACACCCAACACTGAAACCTCGACACCCATCCATGGAGCGGAAGAAAGCTCCAACTATTACAAAATATAGTACCCCCTCAGTTACTGGATGGCCGCAACGTAGCCGCGTCTGATAAGACGCGGTCCGCGCCGTATCCGGCGCGGCTACGGCAGGGAGGCCACTCTGAAACTGAGGCGATGTAAAATAAATTGACCTTATGCTAATATGCGCATATAGTACTAAGCATGAATTATGGACAGGCAAAAGTTCGGGCTGACATTCTAAAGGCACTCGCGCATCCGGTCCGCGTGTTGATCGTCAACGCGCTGACGAAGGGTGACCTGTGCGTTTGCGTGTTGAACGAGCTGGCGGATATTGACCAATCCAATATCTCCCGCCACCTCGCGATACTGAAGAAGGCCGGTATCGTAAGCGATCGCCGGCAGGGGATGAACGTGTATTACCACCTGGAAACGCCCTGCATCCTCAAGGCTTTCGAATGCGCTGTGGATGTCGTCCGCGCAGATGCGAAACGAAGAAGCAGGAACATCGGGTGACGCCAGAGAATGGAAGAATGGAAGGTTGGAAAATTGGAATATTGGAAGACGGGAATGGTGGAATAATGGGGAACTATTATGGAACGCAGGAACATTAATCGCGGATATATGAAACTGATCGTCTGGCAGAACGCTACGGCTTGGTACGTTCTTACGTGCGGAGTCTTCCGCGCATTCCCGTATGAATTGAAGCGCATAGCTTCCCAGCAAATCGCTTCAGTGGATTCGATTCATCGGAACATTGCGGAGGGATATTGCCGTCGCTCACTGAAGGAATATCTACAGTTCTTGAATGTTGCGCTGAGTTCCGCAGGAGAATCCGTTTCAGGGATCCATGTTTATCGTGCGGCGGGACAGATCACAGATTCCCAGTTTGAAGATTTCGATGCGCTCGCTTTCAAACTGGAGAACGGTCTCAAACGACTCATTCAAAGCCTGCAAGAAAAACAGCAGACGGGCACATGGGAAGATAGTTTTGTGATCCGCGAATCCAATACCGCATATGGTGTGTCGAACGAAACTGTGATTCCATCTTCCCAACATTCCAATATTCCATCTTTCCAATACCCCACCCCCTGCCCCAAGCAGAGAAAGAAACGTAAGTCATGAAAATACAAATACTTGGAGCCGGTTGCACAAAATGCAAGACGCTGTCGGCGCACGCCGAGGCGGCGGTCAAGGCGCTGGGCATGAAGGCTGTAGTGGAGAAAGTGGACAAAATTACGGACATCATGAAGTTTGGCGTTATCACAACACCGGCGCTCGTGGTGAACGGGAAGGTGAAAAGCGCGGGAAAGGTACTGAGCGTGGCAGAGATCAAGAAGTTCTTGGAGTAATGGAATGATGGAACAGTGGAATATTGGACAAAAGAGGAAACATGGACTTTTCTCATTCATCATTCCAACATTCCACTATTCCAATCTTCCATAAGAAAGGAATGACAATGATCAAGAGTGATTCTATTCGGGCCAAAGTGCGGGAACGATATGCGGGCATAGTCACCGGCAACAGAAAGGGGCGCGGCGCAACGACATTGTGCTGTTGTTCGGCAAAGGCTCCCTCCGCCAGGGAGCAGTCAGCCAAACTTGGATATTCAGCCAAGGAGTTGGATGTCGTGCCGGAAGGCGCAAACATGGGGCTGGGTTGCGGGAATCCGCAAGCCATCGCCATGCTGAAAAAAGGTGAGATCGTTGTGGACCTTGGCGCAGGCGGTGGCTTTGACTGTTTTTTGGCGGCAAAACATGTGGGGCCGCGTGGAAAAGTCATCGGAATTGATATGACGCCTGAAATGGTTGCCACGGCGCGCGAGAATGCCAGAAAGGGCAAGTTCACAAACGTAGAATTCCGGCTGGGCGAAATCGAACATCTGCCCGTGGCCGATAATACTGCGGACGTCATTCTTTCCAACTGCGTTATCAACCTATCGCCCGACAAGCCGCAGGTTTATCGCGACGCCTACCGGGTATTGAAGACGGGAGGCCGATTGGCAATTTCGGATCTGGTCGAAGTCAAACAAATGCCCGCCTCTTTGAGGCGCGATTCGGAAAAGCATTCAGGCTGCATATCAGGAGCCTCACCGGTGCTTGAACTGAAGCGGATAATGAAGTCAGCCGGCTTTCGAGATATCTGCGTGACGGTGAAAGATGAAAGTGCAGCCTTCATTAAGGATTGGTTCCCAGGCAGTGGAGTGGAGAAGTATGTACGCTCAGCCTCAGTTCAGGCAACCAAACCAAGAGGACATTGCAGATGAAAGCAATTATGGATGAGAAGACGAAAGAACTGATCGCGATCGGCGCTTCAATCGGTGCGCATTGTCAGCCATGCCTGACGTATCACGTCAATAAGGCGAAGGAGCTAGGCGCTGACGCCGATTTGATTCGCGCCGCCATAAACGTGGGCCATATGGTTGAAAAAGGAGCCATGGCAGCCATGCGAGAGTTCGCCAATGATGTCTTTGATGCACCCGTACAAAAGGTCCCGGCGTGTTGCGGAGGCAAGAGCAACTGAGAACAAGAGACCTATAGTAATTTAAGATAAACAGAAGGAGTAACATAGTATGAACAAGCAGAATGACGGCCAAAAACCGATTGATAATATGGAATTATTGAAACAGCAGGCAGAGGAATGCGGATCGGAATGCTGTTGTCATGCCGCCGGATCGGGTGTGCGAATGCGGTGGATACTGGGAGCGATCATACTTGTCGCCGCAGCAGCCCTTGTGGCGAGAGCCATCATGAATGACAAGAGTGTTTCAACCGACAAGACGGCAGCAGGCTTTGCGGCCTCGCAAATCAAAGCACAAACAATCCCGCCTGCCGCCGTTGTCGAGCCTGCAAGAAGCACCGCTCCTGCCATCTCAGACGCGATTGCTGGAAAGGAAATCGGAGCTTTTTCAGAACTGAACACCATCGCGGCCGATTCCGATGGAGTATTCCTGTTTCTGCCCGGCAGGAATGAGACAGCCGGCAAGTCGCCGGCGGCACAAATCCAGCAGGCGGTTAAAACGATCGAATCCAAAGGACAAAAGATCGGTGTCTTTACCCTGAAGACTGGATCTGCCGACTATGAGAAACTTAGCGCGCAAATGGCGGGTCCGGCAGTGATAGCGATGGTCAAGGGAAAAGGAACCAGCACCGCTTCCGGCGACATCACCGAAACCAAACTCGTTCAGGCGTTTGTCGCTGCATCGAGCGCTGGCGGTTGCTGCTGCGGTGGCTCGGCCTCCTGCAAGTAGGAAATCTTAAAGATGCTGAAACTGATTACAGATACGCTCCAAACGGCAAGCATGGGGCTGGCGGCATTGCCGCTGGCATTCCTGCTTGGATTGGTTAGCGCTGTGGCCAGCGCCTGCTGCACCTTGCCGGCGATGGGAATGCTGCTCGCCTACTCGGGAACGCGGCAGGACGTCAATCGGCGAACGGCATATGCGTCCGCACTCTCGTTCCTGATCGGCACCGCGCTCTCGTTGATTATCCTGGGCTTCATCGCAGGATTTGTGGGACAGACGGCGCAAGCGCACCTTGGTCGTTACTGGAAACTGTTCGCAGGCGTTGTCGCCGTGATCATGGGACTGGCCGCCCTCAAGTTGTTTCCGGTAAGGTTGCCGCAATTCACTGGAAATACGGAAGCGCGCTCCGCGGTCCGTGGAATGCTGGGCACTGTGGTTGTTGGGCTGCTGATGGGCGGAGGCGTGGCAGCTTCTTCCCTGCCATGCAATCCAGGCATCTTTATCGTGCTTGGCGCGGCGGTGTTGCAGGGCCATGCGGTCTGGGCAATGGCGCTCATGGCGGCTTTTGCGGTTGGGTTCAGCCTGCCGCTCAGCGCCATCATTCTCGGCGTTTCGTTCGGGAAGGCGTCACTCAAGGCGCAGAAGGCGGAGGCCGTGGTGCGAAACGTCGCCGGTCTTCTGTTGATCTGCGCCGGGTTCTATTTATTAGCTACATTCAAGTGAAAGGAGAATCCACGTGAAGAAAATCGAAATATTCGATCCACCAATGTGCTGCTCAAGTGGCGTATGCGGTCCGAAGGTGGATAAGACACTCGTTGACTTTAGCGCCGCGCTGGCGTGGCTGCGCGCACAAGGCGTCGAGGTGCAGCGGTACAATCCGACCCAGCAGTACGAAGCTTTTGCCGGTAACGCGGCAGTCGTTCAGATGGTCAATGACAACGGCCCCGGCTGTCTGCCTCTGATTCTTGTGGATGGAAAAGTTGTCCGTGACGGTGGTTATCCCACCAAAGAGGAACTGGCCGTGCTGGCCGGGATTGAAAACGGCAAAGAAGAGACAACATGACAAGCCACACCAACACCTTTAAGTCGTTCGTTCAAGCCGCTCCGCGCTTTCTGTTTTTTACGGGCAAGGGCGGCGTCGGCAAAACGACCCTGTCGTGCGCCGCAGCGGTGGCCCTGGCGGATAGCGGACGCAGTGTACTGCTGATCAGCACTGATCCTGCGTCGAACCTCAACGAAGTGCTGGGCGCAGAATTGACGTCAGCTCCGTTGCAGCTAGACTCGACGCACACGCTTTGGGCATTGAACATTGATCCCGAGACTGCGGCCCACGAGTATCGTGAACGGGTGCTTGCACCCTATCGCGGCACAATGCCACCCGCCATGATCGCAAGCATCGAGGAGCAACTGTCAGGCGCCTGCACCACGGAAATTGCGGCATTCAACGAGTTCTCCCGCTTTCTGGGCCAGCCGGATGCGACGGCGGACTACGAGCATATCGTGTTCGATACAGCCCCGACAGGACACACGCTGCGCCTGCTTCAATTACCGGCGGCCTGGAACCAGTTCCTGAACACGAACACCAGCGGAACATCCTGCCTGGGACCGCTTGCGGCACTCCAGGCGCAACACGCGTTGTACGCCAGTACGCTTGAGTGCATGGCAGATGCAACACGAACGCAGGTTGCACTCGTCAGCCGACCAGAGCGCACTGCACTGGCCGAGGCGGAGCGCACCAGATCGGAACTGGGAGCGTTGGGCCTGAAGAACATCCGCCTTTTGTTGAATGGCCTTTTCGACGCCAATGACGAAGATCCGATCGCCGCAGCCATGGCCACGCGCCAGCGAGAGGCTCTATCCCGAATGCCTGAGGGTTTGCGAACATTGCCGCACACCGAGGTTCAACTTCTCGCTTTCAATGTAACCGGCATGACCGCCATTCGAGCCGTGACATCCACTGACGGGCCGGCCACCGTGCCAACGCATTCTTCGGTGAAACGGCCCGACGTCGAGTGGCCGCCGTTATCCGCGTTGATCAACGAAATCGAAGCGCAGGGACACGGCGTGATCCTTACCATGGGCAAGGGCGGAGTCGGAAAGACGACGATGGCGGCGGCCATTGCGGTGGAACTGGCATCTCGCGGGCACAGTGTACATCTCACTACCACTGATCCGGCGGCGCATATCGAGCAGGCGCTCGGAGAATCCGTGCCAAACCTGGAAACCAGCCGCATTGATCCGGTTAAGGAGACGGCGGCGTATGCCCGGGAAGTCATGGCATCAGCCGGCACCGATCTTGACGACGAGGGCCGCAAGCTACTGGAGGAGGATTTACGTTCCCCTTGCACGGAAGAGATTGCCGTCTTCAGGGCTTTTGCCGCAAAGGTGGAAGGTGGGAAGGACGGTTTCGTTGTTCTGGACACCGCGCCCACCGGCCATACACTCCTGCTGCTCGATGCCACAGAGGCTTACCACCGGGAAGTGTCGCGAACGCAAAGCGATCTGCCCGAGGCGGTCCGGCAGTTGTTACCCCGACTGCGCGATCAGAATTTCAGCAAGGCGATCATCGTGACCCTGCCGGAGGCGACACCAGTTCACGAAGCCGCGCAGTTGCAAAAGGATTTGAAACGCGCCGGGATCCAGCCCTTTGCATGGATCGTCAACCAGTGCCTCGCTCCGCTGGAACTGAAGCATGCTCTTTTGCGGATGCGGCAGGCCAACGAATACAGATTCATTGAGGAGGCGAGGCAGTATGCCGCCCGTTTCGCGGTGGCACCCTGGCTGACCCACGAGCCGACGGGAGTTGACGGACTTCGCCAGTTGACCAGGCCGACACGCGACGCACATTAGCCGGTTTGTCAGGGTGGATAAAAGGAGAAATGACCGATGAACAATATTGAAAAGAGTCGTCGTCTGCGCGAGTTGATACTGGCCAAAGATACTTTGGTGATGCCGGACGCTTTCGATCCGCTAAGCGCCAGAATCATTGAGCGTCTCGGATTCAAGGCTGTGCAGTGCTCGGGCTTCAGCATGGCTGTTGCCGCAGTCCGCCCCAGTGAAGCCGAACTTGGCATGGAAGCGAATCTGAACGTGTCACGCACCATAGTCAACGCCGTCGAGGTTCCTGTCATGGCCGATGGCGAAGATGGATTCGGCGGGCCGGAAGACATCGTCGCCGCCATTCGCGCTTACGTGGAAGCAGATCTTGCTGGAATAAATCTGGAGGATCAAGTTCTTGGTCAGCCCGGTTCTAAACGAATCGTGACTCGCGATGTGATGGTTGAGAAACTGACGAACGCTCGAAAGGCCGCTAAAGATGCGAATAACGCCGATCTGGTTATCAACGGCAGAACGGATGCGCTTGCTGTCGCCAACGATCGACAGGCTGGATTGAAAGAAGCAGTTGTACGCGCCAACGCGTATCTGGCCGCCGGTGCAGATTTGGCTTTCATCACGTCAGTTGCCACGATGGATGAAGTGGAATTCTTGTTACGGGAAATCAAGGGCCCCATCAGCGTCGCTGCAGGAATGCCATACAATGTCCGGACCTTATCGTTAAAAGCCTTGAAGGACGCCGGCGTTGCGCGCGTGAGCCTGCCGGCGATAGCCATCCTCTCCGTCGTTCGGGCCATGATGGACACTTTGCAATCCATTCGGGATACCGGGGACTTCACCGATATTCTGGACGGCAACCGGATTTGCGGAATGGAAGACATTGCGGCCTTACTGAAGCAGAATGCGAGAATACCAATGGCAACAAAGCAGAAGGTTCTTTTTCTTTGCACCGGTAACTCATGCCGCAGCCAGATGGCTGAAGGTTGGGCGAGATATCTAAAAGGCGATGCGATCGACGCCTATTCCGCCGGAATAGAATCGCATGGGTTGAATCGTTTGGCGGTCAAAGCGATGGCCGAGGTGGGGGTGGACATTTCCAACCAGCGATCGAAACTTGTGGACGAGTTAAAGAATCTCCAATTCGATTATGTTGTGACGGTTTGCGACAACGCAAACGAGTCCTGTCCGCTTTTCCCAGGCAGAACCAAGGTCGTGCATGTTGGATTCGACGATCCGCCACGGCTGGCAAGTAATGCTAAAACGGATGAAGAGGCATTCTCGCATTACCGGCGCGTACGGGATGAAATTAGAGCGTTCGTGGAAACATTACCTGACGGTTTGAAGGAGAAATAGAACATGACAGACAAGATTGCCGGTAAGCTTTCGTTTCTGGATCGTTTTTTGACGCTCTGGATTTTTCTAGCCATGGGAACGGGCGTGTTGCTGGGACATTTTACCCCTGGCTTCGGCGACTGGATCGGCGCGCTTCGCCCCTATGGAACCCAGACAAGCATCCCGATTGCGATCGGCCTGATCCTGATGATGTATCCACCCATGGCGAAGGTGAAATACGAGGAACTCGGCGATGCATTTCGTGATCGCAAGGTGCTCCTGTTGAGCCTGGCGCAAAATTGGGTGGTCGGACCTATTCTCATGACTGCGCTGGCTGTCGTATTTCTGCACGGCTATCCGGAATTCATGATCGGGTTGATAATGATCGGGCTAGCACGTTGCATCGCCATGGTGATCGTCTGGAACGATCTGGCCGAAGGTCATTGCGAATATTGCGCCGGACTCGTGGCGTTCAATTCGATCTTCCAAGTGTTGTTCTACAGCGTTTATGCCTGGCTGTTTGTCACCAAGCTGCCGCCGTTGCTGGGATTGTCCGGAGCGGTTGTGAACATCACGATCAGGCAGATTGCCAAAAGCGTGTTCATATACCTCGGTATTCCGTTTCTCGCTGGAATGATGACGCGATTCGCACTGGTCAAGTTGCGTGGCGCGGATTGGTATCAGACGCGATTCATCCCGCGTATCTCCCCAATTACTCTTGTGGCCCTGCTTTTCACGATTTTAGTGATGTTTTCAATGCAGGGGCGAAAGATCATCGCCAGACCCGGCGACGTGGTTTTGATAGCCGTGCCATTGCTGATTTATTTCGTCGTGATGTTTCTTGTGAGTTTCTGGATGAGCGCAAAAGCCGGGGCCGATTACGAGAAATCGGCCACGCTCTCGTTCACGGCCGCCAGCAATAATTTCGAACTGGCAATCGCAGTCGCAGTCGGTGTGTTCGGAATCAACAATGGCGCCGCATTTGCGGCAGTAATCGGCCCGCTTGTCGAAGTGCCCGTTATGCTTGCTCTTGTTCACGTGTCTTTGTACTTTCGGAGGCGCTTCTTCATGAATCCGGCATGATCTGATTCAAACGCATGGACATATGAAAAGATTGGTCACTCTGTTTCTGGCGACTTTCGTTTGCGCAAGCCTCTTATGGCTCGTCATCGGCGAGCTGAAACAGGGAAATCGCTCAATCGGCAATGGCGACGGCCATGACACCAATGCGCCAAGCCGTAAAGTCGTCGTCTATTATTTCCACGGCAACTTTCGATGCGAAACGTGCGAAAAATTCGAAGCATACAACAACGAGGCCATCCCAACAGCATTTCAAGCCGAATTGAAGTCGGGCAAACTGGAATGGCGGAACGTGAATATTAATGCGCCCGGCAACGATCACTTCGTCAAAGACTATAACCTGACCACCGAACAGGTGATTGTATCCGAATTCGTTCACGGAAAACAGACGCGATGGAAAGACCTCTTCAAGATCTGGGATATGGTCAAAAACAAGCAGGCTTATGTGAACTATATCGTCAGCGAAACGAAAGTGTATCTGAACGGAACGAGTCAACAGGGCGAAGAGACGAAGCCGTGAGCAACGGGTCTCTTCTGCTGGAGCCGGGACGCCCTCCCTGGCACGCCGTAGCCTTTTCGCGAAGGCTGCGTCCCGGTGGCCACCGGCGCGAGGGCGCGCCGGCTCCAAGATTGAAATGAATCGTTGCGGCTTGGAAGATTTGAGAACAGCGAACAAATGAACGATATATTGATTCAAGCGGCGTCAGCGTTCTGGCTGGGCATCGTCACGGCCATAAGCCCTTGCCCGCTCAGCACAAACATTGTGGCGATTTCATATATTGGCCGACGCGCCGCAAAACCGAAGCTGGTTCTGCTCAGCGGGCTGCTCTACACAATCGGCCTCGCCATGACATACACAATCGTCGCCATTCTGCTTGTTTCCGGTATCTTGTCGGCGCCAGGCTCGTCACATTTTTTGCAAAAATATATGAACAAATTGCTCGGTCCCATTCTCATCGTCGCTGGCATGTTCATGCTGAGACTCATCGAATTCGGCGGTAGCGGCGCGGGGGTAAGCGAACAAACACAAAAGCGCGTGGATTCCATGGGTATCTGGGGCGCGTTTCTGCTCGGCATCCTGCTTGCCTTGTCATTTTGCCCTGTTTCGGCGTGGATATTCTTCGGCAGCCTCATGCCGCTGGCCGTAAAATACCATTCGCCCTTGCTTATGCCTTCCCTGTATGGCATCGGCACGGCTCTGCCTGCGCTGGTCTTCGCATCCCTGATTGCGATCGGCTCAGACGCTGTCGGTGGTGGATTCGACAAAACGAAGAAGATCGAGCGCTGGGCGCGACCGGTCACGGGCTGGCTCCTCGTCGGAATCGGAATCTATTTCTCGCTGGTTCACATCTACGGAATTCTGTCCTGACCAGCCAAGTATGTGAGACTACCACGAAAGAGGCAAGTAGACCTTGTACGTATTTCCGGACGTGATATTGTCGTACTGTATTGAATCTTTTTTCACGGAAGTAAAACTTATGAATAAAGTGACACAGTTGTTCGCGATCGCATTTGTTGGCATTATTCTCGCTCACACGGCATCGGCGGAAGTCGGGATCACCGCCGATATTGGAACGCTCGGTTATGGCGGCGACATTACAGTAGGGCTGTGTCCCGAGCTGAACGTCAGAGCCGGAATCAACGTGCTCAAGCTCACATTGAACGGCAGCGCAGAGGGAAAAGGCGGCGTACCGACGCAGCTCACCGGCAAGATTGACTTCCAGACCATTCCAATACTTCTGGATTGGCATCCCTGGGCCAGCGCATTTCGGATTTCTGCCGGTGTCATGGTCAACAACAACGAGATCGGACTTTCTGCCGAGCCAGGAGATAGCGTGACGTTCAACCATGTGACATACATGGTATCAAGCGTCAGCGGTAAGGCTACTTTCGACAAAGTAGCGCCATACGTTGGTATCGGCGCCGGAAACGCGGCCGCCAGCGATGGTCACTGGCATTTTTCATGCGACATCGGCGTGCTGTTCCAAGGAGTTCCGCACATAGATCTCAGCGCTGTGGCCGGCAATCCCATGCAACAGCAGGCGCTCAATTATGATGTGGCGGAGCAGCAGAGAATAATTCAAGACGATGCCAAATTATTCAATGTGTATCCGGTGATTGCGGCCGGCGTCTCATACACTTTCTAGTGTGCTGCTTCTTACATCTTTTCGCTTGCAGTAAAAGTAAATCCATTTATAAAGGCACATCGTTTAATATACGGAGCTCTGAAAAAAATAATGCAATGAATTGGAGAAGAACCAAATGAAAGCAGTAGTTGATGAAAAAACATGTGTCGGTTGCGGACTTTGCGCGGATAATTGCCCCTCGGTTTTCGAAATGGCCGATGCGATAGCGAAAGTGATCGTTGCCGTGGTGCCGGCGAGCGATGAAGCCGCATGCAAGGACGCGGCAGCCAATTGTCCTGTCGAAGCCATCAAGATCGTTTGACGGTGACGCTTTTCAGGTCTGAACGAGGCGGCGCCCAGACTCTTCACTGGCGCCGATTGCCCGCAGGAACCTCCTCAGGATCACTTTTTCGAGACGTCTGCGCGCGAACTGTGTGTCCATTTCCAGTGGGATCTGGCCACCGGCGAAAGTGTTATGTCCGCCGCCAGTGCCTCTTCCTCCGACAATCCGGCGGGCAATCCTGCCGGCATTGGCAGAGATATCCGAAGTGCGTATGGAGAACAGCATCTTGCCGTCGCAAAAGCCATAGCACATGGTCCATTCCGAGTCTTCGTTGCGAAGAAGCAGGTCGGCTACTTCTCCAATCATGTCCGCATTGTCAATCTGACCCAACCCGGTGACAAGGCACTTGCCGAAAGTCTGCGCGTTCTTCAGCGCTTCCGCCAGCATCTGGAAATAGGCCCTCGGCACTCTTTCGGTTTCGATCCTGCTCAAGGCCCGTTTATTGGCTATCGGATACAACGCCATAAGCGCATTGATATCATCCTGTGAAGCTTCACGACCGACGTCGCCCGTATCGGATCTTATGCCGTAGAGCAAAGCGGTGGCAATGGGAGTGTCTATCTTGATTCTCGCCTCAACAAGATATTCGTGCAGAATTGTCGCCGTCGCTCCGTACCTGCTTCGCACATCAGTGAACGCGGCGCCTCGCGTGGCCTGCCTCATGGGATGATGATCTATCACAATTTGCGGGATGATTCCTTCCGGCAGCGAGTTGTTTCCGGTGCCGGGCTGAGTGTCAACCATCGCGACAATGTCAAATCTGTCGGTATCAACCTGCGTCACGTCGTGAAGCTTTAGATCGAGATACTTGACCATCGCCCGATTCTCGGCGCGCCCAAGAGCGCCGCCCTGCGCGACAAAGCACTGGACCCCGGCCATCGTGTTGGCAAAATCACGAAGCGCAGCGGCGGACGCGATGGCATCGGGATCCGGATAATCCTGCATCACTATCAGCATGCTGCAGTGCCCCTGCATGACAGCGACAATGTCTTTCAGTTTTCTGGATATGTACTTCTGCTTTTTCACATTTGCATCATTTGCCGAGCGGCATCGGATTACAGAGATTCATTGCCGAATCCGCAACCCGTCCGCAGTTAAAACATATCTGTTTAGGATTTCTCACGAGTTTCTTGATCTCCTCAATCTTGTTCTCGCTCACCAGCACGCACAAGTGCCCCTGATGATTTTCGCATTTGTGTTTTGCTGTTTTTACTGTCTTCTTTGCCATTTTGTCCTCCTGTTGTTCTATCTATTTCGACACTACTCGATGCCAAACCGTTCCCTCAGCTTGAAATAGCCGGCCAACCCAGCGCTTCCGAACTCGTACAACTCCGGAGCCACGGCACGCTCGTCAATCTCATGGAGAACCGGCGTGAAAATGTCCCACGCGGCAGCCAGTTCGTCATCCCTTATAAACAGGCTTTTGTCCCCGCAGATTACTTCAAGCAGCAGATTCTCGTAGGCATCGGGAATCGCCTCCGAAAACGCCGTCTTGTACTGCATGTCGAGATCTCGCGCTTTCAACTCAAACTGTAAACCGGGCACTTTGCTGACGATTTTGAAATGGATGGCTTCGTCAGGCTGAACCCTGATAACCAACTGATTTGGTTCAGGACAGCCGCCCGTCTTGCAGAAGATGTTTCCGGGCGTTTCCCTAAACTGGATCCTGATCTCGGTCATTCTCGCGTCAAGTCCCTTCCCGGCGCTAAGCAGGATCGGCACACCATCCCAGCGCCGATTGTCAATCTTCAGCACACAGGCCGCAAAGGTGGGAGTTATGGAATCTTTTGCCACGCTCTTATCGTCCCTGTAACCAGCGAAGGAGCGGTCTTTCAGTGTGCCGGCGACATATTGTCCAATCGCCACGTCATTCATGGTCGGCGGCGCAATGCAATTAAGGAGCTTCACCTTTTCGTTCCTGATGTAACCGGATTCGAATCCGGCTGGCGGCTCGATTGCCGTCAGCGCCAGCATCTGCACAAGATGGTTCTGCATCACGTCGCGGATTATGCCGTATTCGTCAAAGTAGCCGCCCCGGCCCTCGACTCCAATGTCTTCTTTCCATGAAATCTGCACATTTTTGATGTAAAGATTGTTCCAGATCGGCTCGAAGATGATGTTTGCGAAACGAAGCACCATCAGGTTCTCTATAACTTCCTTGCCGAGGTAGTGATCAATGCGATACGTCTGCTCCTCGGTAAAGACGTTCGCCATTTCCTTCATGAGCAGGTCCGACGATGCCCTGTCCTTCCCGAACGGTTTCTCTATGACCACGCGAGACCATGGCACATCCGGTCCAACAGCGACAAGCCCTGCGCCGCTGATTGCGCCGCCAACCTGGGCAAAAAGAGACGGCGGAATTGCCATGTAGAAGATTCTATTGGCGGCGCCGCCTTCAACCCGCCGCATTGCCGCGTGCAGATCGAGAAATGAATCCTTGGAATCGTAGTTTCCCTGAATATAGCGGCAATTAGACAGAAATTCGTTCATGCGGTCATCGCATGACACATTCGGGACATATCTGCATGTCAGAGTTTCAACAAGCTTGTTCCGAAACTCCTGATCGCTGAATGCGCTTCTGGCAAACCCGAAAATATTGAACCGCTGCGGCAGGAATCCCTGCGAATGCAGCGCGAAAAGCGCCGGAAAGATCTTCTTGCGAGCAAGATCGCCGGATGCTCCGACAACAACTATGCTCAGGATGTCGGACTGATCACTCACTTCGGGTTCTCCATCGGCTCCGATGATTCAACGTCACGCTCCCCGGCCTGCCCGTATGCCGTAATTCCAGGCAGGAGCACGAGGTAAGTCGGCAAACCAACCACATGAAAATGGTCCAGTATTTCCTTTGTCGCCGGATCGTTCAGATCTTCCGCCCGGCACTTAACTTTGACAAACTCAACCAGTCGTTTCTTCACTTCCGGATCTTTGAATGTGATTCCGTCCATTGCAAGACAGTTCTTGCACCAGCTTGCCCAAAGATCCACGAATACCGGTTTGTGCTGCTGCTCCGCCAGGAGCAATGCCGCGTCAAGGGAGGTCAACCAGCCAGCCGCTTCTCCCTCAGTCTGCGCAGCGGCAACTTCCGCCCTGCTGGAGTCCGACCGGGCTTTGAGAAGCGAGTAACCCTCCTGCCCATACCACAACGCCAGTGCCAGTATGATCACACCAAACCCGTACTTGACCCGCTCCATCCATTTACCCGGCCTTGGCAGGAACGACAAACCCGCGCCCACAAACGGCCACGGCAAAGCCATGCCAAAGCCCAGCAGAAAAGGCAGAAGAAGCGCCACAGAACTTCCTCGCGAATACAGGTCCGCCGAAAGCAGCAACACCGAGATGAGTGCGGGCGCCACGCATGCACCTGCGAGGAGCGCTGCAACGCCACCAGCGACGAAAGCAAACATGAAACCGCCCTGGCGATTCGTTGATCCAGCTGTTTGAAAGCGAGAGAAGTCGATATTGAACACTCCGAACATCGCAAGAGACATGAAAAAAAACACGATAGCCATGCCGATATTGAACAATGGAGACGCATTCAGCGTGCCGAATCGTGAGCCTGCAAGGACGACCGCAAGTCCCATCGCACCGTAAAATGCGGCAATGCCGGCTCCATATGCGCTACCCAGTGCAAACCCGTGCCGACGCGAGCCGGCCCGTGTGCCAGCCCCTATGATCGCGATATTGATAGGTATCATTGGTAATATGCACGGAGTGAGATTGAGCGCAAGGCCGAATATGACGATTAGAAGCCCGGCGACAAGCAGCCCTTTGTGCTCAAATACCGATCTCAGGCGATCATGAGAAGGCGGGCCTCCTTTCTTTGCCTGATCGATAAACTTGATGAAATCCTGTGGTCCCAAATAACCGGACGCACTGCCAGTGAAAGTGAAGTTTGTTGCGATTTTTTGCCAATTCGAAGCGTGTTCGTTTGTGGCGATGGAAGACATGTTCCGATCGGGTTTGACTATTTCCACAGCTGCGCCGCCACCGACCGAAAACTTCTTTATCGCAGGCCGGAGACACAGCGTTCCGCTACATCCCTGATAATGCGCCTCAACGGCAATCGGCGGTGTTGCATCTCCATGAACAGCATAGACAAAGGTAACATCGTGTTCGTACACGTTCGTATCGCTGTCAGAGGACTGATCCTTTTTCAGCTCAGGTTTAGGAATGTCGTAAGGTGTAAGCTGTCGTCCGTCCGTGCATTCGACCTTGATTGTGTCGGCATAGACATGGTGGCCGGCGGGAATCGAAAAGGACACAGACACCAACGTTTGTCCGTCCTTGGTGGTATTAAGTTTTGCAGAGACTGAGAAGGGATCGGCGGCCCTTGCCTCCATGCTGGAAGAAAGGGCGATGGCCAACAAAATTGCGGGTATTCGATTCAATGAGTCCCCAACAGGCCTGATAAGCTTCCAGTCGAAACGAGCCGCCATTGCGTTTATGCGCCTGCCGCGGCCGCTCCCGCCTGCCCAGGCAGAGTAAGATCCGGCGCCAGCACAAAAGTTCGCGTGGCAAGTTCATTGTCAATCATGAGCAGAGCGCTGCCATCCTTGCCGGCAAGCCTGAGCTTCGCAAGAACATCCATGTCATTTTCTTCTTCCTCGACCTGCTCGTTCACAAACCATTGCAGAAAGGCTTCCGTTGACCGGTCCTTTTCCGCAACCGCCAGGTTAACTAGATCGCTGATGCAGGCCGTGATGAATTTTTCATGCTTCAACGCTTCCTCGTACATATGAGTTAACGATTTGAACTCTGTCGGTGGCTTCTTGATCGCGCCCAACACTACCTCTTCGCCAAGCCTTGCGATGTAGTGCTGCAGCCGATATGCATGCGTCATCTCTTCCTGTGTCTGGACGAAGAACCAAACCGATGCACCTTTCAGTCCGATGTAGGAACAATAGCTGGACATTGAGAGGTAAAGATAGGCTGAATAAATCTCTTCCGTAATTTGTTTATTAAGTGCGGCTATCATATTCTTGTTGATCATTTCTGGATCCTCCGTCTTCCCATTTTATTTACCAATTCTCCGCCAGAACCTCGAAATATGCCTGCGGATGGGCGCAAGCAGGACACGCGTTCGGCGCCTTTGTGCCGGTGTGAATATACCCGCAGTTACTGCAACGCCATGTAATTGCCTCATCCTTCTTGAAGACATTCCCGCCTTGGAGGTTTTTAGCGAGGGCCCGGAAGCGCCTTTCGTGCTGTTTCTCCGCCACAGATATGTTCTCGAATAGCTTCGCAATCTTGTCAAAACCCTCCTCATAAGCTGCCTTGGCGAACGAGGGATAAAGATTGCTCCATTCGTGTTGCTCCCCGTTTGCGGCTGCCATAAGATTTTCGAGAGTACCAGCCACAATGCCGGCCGGAAACGCGGCCTTGATCTCCACTTCGCCTCCCTCGAGAAAGCTGAAGAAACGCTTTGCGTGTTCCTTTTCCTGATCGGCGGTTTCCTCGAATATTTCCGAAATCTGGATGAGATTTTCCTTTTTGGCTTTACTGGCAAAGTAGGTGTAACGGTTACGAGCCTGTGATTCCCCGGCGAAAGCGGCCATAAGTCCTTTTTCGGTCTTGCTGCCCTTTAACGTCATGCTTTTCTCTCCTTCTCCAAAAACTCATCCCCCTAGACGCATAATTCGGAAAACATAACCGGTTCCCCGAATTATTTCATCACAAATCTCCATTTGTGATTCTGCTGAAATACATCCGCCCTCACGGAGGGCGGCTACAGAATACACGAAAATTCCCGTCTTGTGCTCTGATAGGCGGATTCCGGGGCTTTCAGCAGAATCCATTTGTCAGAAGACCTGAAAAGACAGGTGATTACTTTCTCTTGAGAAGTTCTTTGATCTGCTCAACATATGCCTTTCCGCCGCCTTCACTGTAGCCAAGTCTTCCGAGTTCCTTGCCGTCGGCACTCATTAGAATTACTGTCGGGAATCCTTCGACGTTATATTTGTCCGCCAAGTCCTGATTCTGTGTCGCGATCTCTTTTGCCAATGGCGTTTTCATTGGAAAATCAGCTATGAATAGAACAAGATTGGATTTTGCATATGCTTTGAATTCATCCGTCGAAAACACTTCTCTTTCCAGCTTCTTACACCATGGACACCAATCAGATCCCTCAAACAGTGCAAGAATTGGAAGATTATTTTCCTTCGCCACGCTCTTTGACTTGGCCAAATCGGAACTCCATGTACCATCCACTGCCCATGCCATCGAGCAAAGTAAAGCCGCCACCATTACACTACCAATCGTCTTTTTCATATTTTCGCCTATTCTATTATCGTTCTGTGTCCTTCAAAACCCTATGCCGTTCGCTCTCTTTCTCGGCGTGCATTCTGATGTTATACGCACAGTCCCTCACGATCCCAAATAACACCCTGCACCCATCATCCTTGCTCTCGGCTTCGCCTTCCTCCGCCAGTGTGGTTAGTTTCGCGGTTATTTCCAAAGCCTGCATTATGTATTTGTCTCTGTCCGCATTCATTTACTTGTGAACTCCTGCCCATTATCAAATACGTGCAAAAGGATTTAACTACCTAGTGCTTTTCTCTGACAACGCCTCACACCTGCTGGTATTGGTGTTGCTAGACTCGTGCCAAGTCACGGTATTCATGATAGCATAATTTACAACATACTTGCGATAAACATGTTGCAATCTATAGAGCCATGCGAAAAGCTTGATCCTATCGTGTCTCAATCCATTCAACTCGTGCTAAGAGGTGAAACATCAGAGACAAAACTTTCGCGTGACAGATAGCTCTTTGTGTCATTGCATAAGGCCATTTCACCTGCTATGGTGTGGATCCATCAAAAATGAGGGGGCCACATACATGAACAAGGCTAAAGGCAATGAGACGCACAACGGTGTTTGTCGCGGTCAACTGGAAACAGTCAGACAAAGCGAAGAGCATTTCAGACATTTGTTCGATGATTCTCCCATGGCGTTATGGGAAGAAGATTTGTCCCTCCTGAAGAAACGCATCGATAAAATACGGGCTGGCGGGGTCGCATCTTTCAAGGATTACTTTGCCCAGCATCCAGAGGTGGTGACCGGCTGTATGAGCACGGTCACTATAACGACAGTTAATAGGACTGCCTTGAATCTTTTCAAAGCCGATCGAAAGGAGTTTCTGCGGTACGGACTCGCCGCGATATATGGCGAGAAAAACCAGGAGGCCTTTTCGAAGGAACTTCTGGCATTGTCTGAGGGCAAAAGCGAATTCGAGGGAGAAGTGCTCACACACGCTCTTACCGGCGAGATCAAGCATATCATAGTGCGATGGGTTGTTCCGCCAACATATGAAGACACATTCTCCAAAGTGCTGGTTGGCGCATTCGATATAACTGAAAGACGTCTTCAAGAGGACGACAAAAAACAGTCTGAATTGCAGGCGTTGCAGGTTGAAAAACTGGAGAGCCTAAGCAAGCTGTCGAGCAAACTCGCGCATGACTTCAACAACGTGTTGATGGCTATTTTCGGATATTCAGAAATATTGATGGGCACTCTTGGAAAAGAGTCGAAAGAATATCCGCTAATAGAACAGGTTCTTATCGCCGCACGCAGAGCCGCCGACATGACACAGCAGCTTATGATCATGGCAGGCAAGAGCAAACCCAACATGGCTTTCCTGGATACCACGCAGATCATCGAGGAGATGCAACCGGTCCTCAAAGGCCGAAGCCTGATCAAATCCATACTGACATTCGATTTAAAATCCGACCTTCCGTGGATCGAAGCGGATCCCATCCAGATCCGGCAGATGCTGCCCATTCTTCTGGACAACGCGGCTGAAGCAATAGGCGACAAAGTTGGCATTATTACCGTGCGTACCGGCACTTTTGAATGTCAAACCAGCTGCCTGCGCAGCATTCATGGCGGAGAAAATCTTGCACCCGGCACCTACGTTTATGTGGAGGTGGCTGACACTGGCGCAGGGATGGATAAGCCCACGCTTTCCCAGTTATTTGTCCCCTTTTTCACCACAAAAGCCAGAAAAGGCGTCCTCGATTTGTCAACTGTTCTCGGAATAATGAAAGGACATGGAGGCGCGGTCTCTGTAATAAGTGAAGTCGGAACAGGAACCTCGTTCAAGCTGCTCTTCCCAATCTCAAAGCGGGCTGTGGCCGATGCAAAGAAGGAGAAAATGATTATCAGAGAAGGATGGAAAGGAACCGGCACGATCCTGGTTGTTGACGATGAGCCAATGATCAGGGATGTTCTAAAGTACATGCTGCAGGATCTTGGCTTCGACGTTCTCGCAGCTTCCGATGGCAACTCCGGCATTGAAACATATCGGAAAAACTCCAAGGACATCGTGGCGGTGCTTTTGGACTTGATCATGCCCGGAATCAGCAGCGCGGACACTTTCAAGGAAATTAGACGCATCAACAAAGACGCTTGCATTATCCTGTCAAGCGGCGCATCCGAGGATCTCGCAAAGGCCCAATTCCCATTGATCGAAGGGATTTCCGGGTTCATCAGGAAGCCATACCAACGTCAGGAATTGACGGATACACTTTACAAGCTGCTGACAAAACAAATGTAGCCTGCAATCGCTTGCGAGCGAGACAGGAATTCAGGGATTGCGAGGGACGCAATAAATCCGAGTTCCGGACTTTCTGCCGCTGATTATCTCAGAGGCCGCGCGGTGGCAGGGAACCACCCCAAACGACAGGTTGACTGGAACGTCGGGCAATCGACGCTCACACCAATGAGGAAACCGAAGAACATGTTGTTTTGTGTGTCGCGGTGCACTCCCACGGCTTTGGCCATTCTGCTATCCGTCTCTAGTTTCGAGAAAGCCGCCTGCGCGGAAACAGATGTGGCGCCAGTGGAAATCCAATACTATTACGAAACTGGATGCCACGCCTGTTCAATTGTTTCAAATCAGGTCCTTCCGTCCTTGAAGGAACGTTACGGAGATTTCTGCACATTGCTGAATAACGATGTTGGAATTCAATCCAACTACGTGAGTCTTGCGCAATGGCAGAATGAGTTACACATTACGGATAACGAGCCTGTTTGCATGATTGTGGACGGACGTTTTGCCCTCAGCGGGCTGGAATCGATCCGGACCGGGCTTTTTGCGAGACTAGACCAGTGCATCGAAGAAAGGCTGGCAGGAGAACACGGCACCAAGGCGGTGAGACGGCCTTCCAGCGAAGTCCTTGGTGCCAGCCATCTGCTTCAGGCGAGATTAAAATCGTTCTCACTTCCGATAATCCTCGCGGCGGGATTCCTTGAAGGATTCAATCCATGCGCCATTTCGTCGCTGGTCTTCTTTATAAGCCTGCTTTCATTATCCAAGGCGAGAGAACGCGGCATTCTTCTTCTCGGCCTGGCATTCTGTGTGGCATCGTTCGTCACCTATACCGCCATTGGCTTCGGATTGTTTCGCGTCGTTTATTTGTGGTCCGGCTTCCCAATTGCTCGCAGGGCGATAGAGACAGCCTTGTCGGCATCGCTCTTGCTTCTTTCCGTTCTTTCATTCAGGGATGCGTATCGTGTCCGGCGCAGCGGAAACTTTGACAATGTCGTGCTTCAACTTCCGGAACGCCTGAAGACACGGATTCACGAAATCATGAAGAAGGGCGTGGCAGTGCAGAACCTGGCCTTCGGAGGCGCAATGGTTGGAGTTGTGGTCACGGCATTGGAAAGCGTTTGTACTGGTCAGATGTACCTCCCGACCCTGGTTTTGATAGCAAAAAGCGGAGTTTCCACGTCAAGAGTCTGGTGTTATATTGTGGCATACAACTTGATGTTCATTATGCCATTGGCGGCGGCATTTATTGCCGTCTTTTTCGGGTTACGCGGCGGGGGGCTCGCCAAATGGAACCGCCGGCACGTGGTTGTGGGCCAGATACTGATGGGTGCGTTGTTCTTGCTGCTTGCAGTCCTGATCATTTTGTTCTAGCGCACAAGGCTATAAAAGGGATCATCAATTTGATAAGATCGAATATGACGTTGATGCTGCGGCTGGCCATTCTTTTATTGTTGCCGTTTGCCGCAATAGATCGCCTGGCGTTGGGTGGTGAAACCAATGGACCGGTGATCGCCTGCGATGCTCCTGTTTTCGATTTCGGTGAGCACGATAATGGCAGCGACATTGAACACGTATTCACAATTCGAAATTCAGGCACCGGCCCACTGACGATCAGCAAAGTCAGGGCAGGTTGTGGATGCACCAAGGTTTTGGCCAGTACCAACGTTGTTCCTCCAGGCGGGACCGCGCAGATCGAGACGCGTGTGTGCATCCGTGGCTACAAGGGACTGAAAAAAAGCACCATTTATATTCACTCCAACGATCCCACACAAAGCATCTTCCCCCTGGTCGTCAT